>Ga0247779_1000871_pt1 | contig 15947 bp, 13 predicted proteins | sample UWRJL221509R5_FD_179925 | JGI IMG/M metagenome (GOLD analysis project Ga0247779, IMG submission 179925) | Plant litter microbial communities from Arlington Agricultural Research Station in Wisconsin, United States - UWRJ-L221-509R-5 | ecosystem: Environmental > Terrestrial > Plant litter >... | reverse complement strand
TCATATGTATAAGGCAGCGGGACAGGTATGAATAAATAATCCATCATCAGGAGTTACTGGGATTTGTGAACAAATGGTTTACAGAAGTTACTGACCTTTTATATATCAAAGGTACATATACGCCTGGCCGACGTTCTACTCAGTTGCAACTAAATCCATGCTTGATCAGTATCGAATGGCTTGGACAAGTTTCTTCATAGCTGCCCTCTTCGGTGCTATTCACTGCGTCGGATGGTCTTCAAAAATACTTTTCTCCTCACTTGTTACCAGACTTCTGTGGAGGGTTTCATCCACGATTATAACCGGAAGTCCATTCGCTTGGGCTATACTTTTTGCTTCTAGTTATGCAAATGACAATTGTGTCGGTGGCAGATTTTCAAAGGCGGTGTATAACTTTTTAGGGCTCGCATCTTTACTTCTATCGGCCATCACCGTTCCCTTTTATATTATCTCACGCATTATTCTCCTCGCACTGGCCTTTGTAGAGCTGCGAGATGTTCCGGAAGGTGCACTGGCTACTGTTCAGTGGGCCAAATTCGTCCCTTTTATTCATTAACATCTGACTATTGCAGCCATAATTCTCACGTTCTCATTTATGTGCGTAGTGATTTTGTTCTCTTTTTCTTTCCATGCGGTACACTGTATATATGCGTTCGTATAGGATACATTACTTATACCGAGAAAATTTCCATGTCAAGCAAGGCGAGTTCCAAAATGACGTTCCGAATTCGGCCGAGTCGTTTAAAAATAACACAGACAAACACTACAATTTTATAATGATCTGATTTTTGTGGTCTCTCGCTCCCCTCCGTGAAATTCCGAGACATACGCCCCTCCTTGCCAAATTTCTTTGCTCTACGCTTGTCATTTTCCTATCCTCTCTGGTTCTCCGGGCTCTTCCTACACCATACTTGCTTCCGAACGTCTTTACCCTACCTGCCGGCACCTTACCACTTTGGCAATTTGTTTCGTAATCGGCCTTCCACTCTCTCGCGTTACGCCCAGATACGATCCCTGCTGCCTCCTCGTCCCATCAAGTAAAAGTAAACCGCTATTCCTTGACCTCGCTCAACCAATTTTATATAACCTCTGACTGGTCGCTGGTTTGACTCGATGAGATATATACACTCTTCATTCTTTGTCCATACGTTAACTTCCCGATACAGGACGCTTACGTGCACTTGCTTTTGCTCACCTCGGCCCTCCACACTTAGCTCTTGGTTATCGTTAAGTTTTTCTTGGACTCCTTGGTTTTTGAAACTCTTTGTATCTTCCGGGGCCTCTTTGCTTGTTCTTACTCTCAACAACGTTTTCAATCCTCCAGCTGCCGGAATTGATCTGCTATTGCTTCTCTATCTCTTTGCCCACCGTCCGTAAGACCATTTCATTTATTTGCATTTTCTTTCTCATAACGTCCTTTCCCGAGAACGATGCCTAGTGAACATTTTATGCATCCTGTTCTCAGGCGAATCGAAAGTAATCGATCATCTGATTTGTTCAGAGCCTGTCCTATGAGTATCGAGATTACTTTTACTACCACGGAGTACCTTTGGTGCTGATATATGATGCGTCATCATATGAAAGTGTCTGGGCACCTAAAAGTAGATGGCTTACGAGGGCTTCCGTCCCTGGCGTTTCCATGTTATTTTAATATGTCGCTTTGACGGAATACAGCGTCCGATGGCGATTCCTCTAAGCTGACCCAAAATAGTCTAACATGAGCGCTTCTGACTGCCTCGCCTTTTCCACGCCGGTTCAATGTGTCGATTCGACAGAACAACGTCCTACAGAAAAGAGCTGAACACGAGCGCTTCTAGCTTCCTCGCCGTCGCCACGCCGATTTAATATGCTGCTTTAACGAAGCACCGTTTCATGTTAGTGCACTGGATCGCCGTAAACATGCATACATCATATGAACAGCCCACCTCGGAATTTCTCAACATTTTTTCCTGCTTCAAGTTACCCTTTGGGTATTAAAGCTTTATTCGGGTGTCTATAACCTGTAGGCGACCAATGTAGCAAATAGAGATCGGCATGGGATGGATGACTTGAAACTCGCGAAAGGTATCTTGATCCAATTTATTACGTAGGAAGCCGAGTTGACAAGGAGGATCGGAGGTGCTTCATCACAGCACAGCGTCTGGGTATTCTAAAATGAAATGCAGATTGCTCATTGCAGCATGATGCTACGCGCTCTTATGTTCTATTATACTTCTGCGTATAGCCCTGGGATTGCGGCGCCTATCAACTCACCTGTCACCTTCAACGCCTCCTTGTTCTTTTACGGGGATGCAGACACCCCAGACATCTGCCCACGCAATCACATAGAAGTAATTGGTACCACATTGCAACCATCCTCGCCGCATCATGGGTCTCCGTTCCTCCCAACTTATTATTTTTGGACAGTGGTGCAGTAGTGCTGTTTGGGAGGCTGGCGTTCAACGTCGAACTGGAAAATCGAGGGGGACTGAAGTTCAAATCAATCTTGTTTTTAGAGAGGTACCGGAAACACTATTGTGCAAACAGTCCACGCGCTTGACCAAGCCTCTAAAGTACATGAATGACCGTCAAATGCAACTATGTCAGGTTTAGTACGCACAATAGGACAGAGACACCGGAGATGGTGATGGATAGTCTGGAGCAGGACATAATACGGGAATAGGCAAGGATGTTAGCGATGCTTTGTGGCTACATTTGTGACAAATTTCCTTGATAGCGATAATAAAGAATGCAAATTTGGTATTGGGGACGGCAGCAGTGACGGTGAGGGGGTACTGCCGCAATCAAAACACGCAGTGGGGCGATTCGATTATTATGTTGGTAAAATACGCGTGAACAGGATTGGTACGAGTTTGGTTGAATGCAATTTTGCATCCGAAATGTATGAGTCTTAAATTCAAGGCTGATGAAGACAAGCTCGGAAGTGAAGAAGAAAGGGATATTGAGAGGTGGAAATTTGAATTGAGCTAAACGATAGAGCATTCAGCTACAGCAAAATAACGACTACGATGAAAGCGGGAACACCAAAAATAACGATCGAGCTTCTTTCCCTGTGGAATGTGAACAAAAGAATATGAATTCGATGATGGAGTACGAACTTGAGCGATAAGAAACCATGTATGCGGTGCACGAATTGGTGCGGTTGACATCGTGTAAGGAAGAGGCAATGAGCAGAAAGACACAGAACATAGCTATGTGAAGTTGCCTAAAAACAGATCGATCATAATGTTCATTGAACAGCCGCCTTGCAAAAGGAAGTGTTGCATGTCTTCTGGACCACGTTGCAAATGTGCAGCAATATAATAAAATAAAGTTGTCAGAGATGATCGATATCCTCTCCCCAATTGTCTGTTTAATGTTATTCCTAGCTCTCTTTCTCTATTACTCCTGGGCGTATAACCCTGGGACTGCTGCACCTATCAACGCATCAATCGACTCAGATACAACCTCCCTCTTCCTTTCCAGGGATACAGACTCCCCGGACCTCTGTCCCCGCAAGCGAGTTGAAATCATATGGTCCTGCATCGCAACCATCCTGGCAGCATCCTGGGTCTCTGTCCACCCCAACCTACCTCATCCGACAGACTCCTGGTGGAAAAAAACCCTTCGTCGAGTCGAATTGATGTTGTGGGCTATCATCACACCCGAACTTATTATTTACTGGGCAATGCGACAATGGTGGGGGGCTCGTGAGATGGAAAGGGAATTTTTGGGTATGGGCCTGGAGTGTATTCACCATTCAGTTATATTCTGACTATTTCAATGCACTTAGAATATAAAAAGGAACAGGAGGATACAACCGTTGAGCGCAAACTAGCTATGGCTCCTACGGATCAGCAGAAGGAGGAACCTGGCGGGAACACAGAATTGGACATCGTTCCTGAGCCAGCCGAGGCTGATACTAACATCCGTAACGGCAGTCCTCCAACCGCTCGCAAGACCGAACTTGACGACTTCAAATGGACAAAGACCCACGGATTTTTTTTACAGATGGGCGGCTTCGTGTTGCTAGAAGGGAAGAAGAAACGTATATTAGGCTGGAAGCGCCTCATGGAGTACTACAAGGCCAGACAGATTGACCTTTCCGACATAACGGAAGCCAGCATCAATGATCACAGCAAAGCCGACGGGTTCGCAAAGGGCTTAGCGCTTCTACAAACCTGTTGGTTTATTGTTCAATGCATTGCTTGGTTTGCAGACCATCACCTCGTCCTTACTGAGCTTGAGCTGATTACAGCAGCCCTTGCTGTTCTCAGCCTGGCGATGTATTTTCTATGGTGGAATAAACCATTCAACGCCGAAATACCAATCATGATTACCCTCTCCAATATTGCTCAAACAGGCTCCTCAACTGTTGATTCTGATTATCAAGATTCAAAGGCTATTAAAGGCATGTAATATTCTGTCTCCATGCACAACATATCCCTGAGTGAGCCTGATAGAAAAATTCAATTTTAACATCCTGGAAAACATACAGAGCATTTTCAAACATATATGGTACCGTATCAAAGATATGATACTTTCTGATTACGGCCATGAAAATATCAGCGACCCACTTAACACTCAGCAAACCCCAATCATGAAGGTCCCAACCTTCTACTCCATTGACACTGGTGACGGTCTTGACGCCTTCCAAATGATATGGGCAAGTTTCTCCATAGCCGCCCTCTTTGGGGCCATCCACTGTGCCGGATGGTCCTCAAAAATCCTATTTTCCTCACATGCCACCTCGCTTCTGTGGAGAATCTCATCCACTATTATCACTGGGAGTCCTCTGGTTTGGATTTTGTTTGCTGTTTTTGTCTATGCTTTTAATGAATCTGAGCCTGGCAGCTTTTCCGAGAAGGTGTATCAGATCTTGTGGATGGCATTTGCGATCTTATCAATCCTCACCATCCCTTTATACATTATCTCCCGCATCATTCTTCTTATCCTAGCCTTTGTAGAGCTCCAAGACCTTCCCCCACGCGCACTGGCTACAATCCAGTGGGCCAATTTCGTCCCTTTTATTCATTAGGATAGTTTCATACCATCTTCTACTACATTCTCATACTTTAGTTACGTAGTTACATAGGTCTTCATTCAAGAATTTAACTTCAGTGTCCATATATTAATGGTGTAATAATATATGGGATTCGTAGCTCAAGCCTTTGGTTCTATTTGCGTATTTACAAAGAAAGAAAAAACAAACTAACGAGAACGAGACAGTTGGAAGACATCTGCGCCTCGTAGAAGCCATTTTCGAATGTGCTGTCAAGTCGAGATGCTCTCCATTTCAAGTTTACTGACTCTCAGAGGCACATATCCAAGTTGACAACTTAGATATCGATTATACGACGCGGCCAAATGCCGGTTCCTGCCACCGTACAAGGGCTCAGACGTCAATTCCTTCTCCATATTGGTTGTTGTGCTACGCAGGACACAGAAATCCTACCGGTCCATCCTGCATCATGCCGCCATAGTATGCCTCCAGGCCCTCGCACCAGCATAAAAAAGATTGGAACCAACATAATGCCGTCCTGCTGTCCTATCGGAGCAAGTAATAGTGTTGATGTCTTAACTCGGTTCAAAGACGCGGCTAAGGATATGTGAGAAGGCATGCACCAGCAGGCAGCTAACGGTAGAAGGGGTAATGAGGTCACAGACGAAACAAGACCAATAAGGAAGGGTACGCATGCAAAGCAAAAGTCCTAGTGATGGATTCAATACGAGTCCAGCGGTTCAAGAACTCTTGCTTCAGCTGCGACTTATTGCTGCCAAGCAATCGTTGGGACGTGGACAACGTGGCAGAAGCCGCCAGGACCGCCAGAGCTCGACACTGCAGCAGGAAATCGGAGTTCAGTTAACTGGAACCTGGAAATTGAGGTTAACGCGTAACATGCAGCTGTATTGCGCAGATGCACGGTTAGTATCTCGAAAAGTAAACCCAAAGAAAGAGGAAACGTACTATAACACGCCACAGACAGTGACTTTCCAGAGTGTCGATGCCTAACTCTTCAATGTATCCCATCAGGACTGGGCAAAGCGACATTTTTGTGAGACTTGTGTGGCATTACTGCAGCTGGAGTGATCTCACTCGATGTGAACTGAGTCGAGTGTAAATAAATGAACACGGGTGGGAAGCAGGAATCATTGATACGGAAGGTGGGGGATGGAGAAAAACAATACGATGCAGCAATTACCATGAGCGGCATAATACTATGCTCGATTGGATGTAGCAATGAGTGAATATGATGAAAGAGAAAGACAGGCCCGACGTCCCAAAAATGGTTCACATCCAAATTTGGAATTCCCGATGCCCGGAGTTGTTACAAATAAATGGAGACAAGTATGTTTAATCATATGTTTTCTGTACTGACGACGTATGCCCCTTCCGGTCTGACTCTTTTTTTTGCACTTATGTTTCTTTCCTTCTGGTGCTGCTTGATTTTTCTTGTCAATTTCTGCTCAATTTTTTCTCTTGAGTCAACATCTTTTTCATTCCAAAGCGTAGTTGAGGCTATACATTGTTCACCTCAGGCTTGCTGACACCCTAGCTAGAAATTCTTTTCTAAGAGTCCGACTCATATGCAATGAACTTTTCTCTGGACTGAAGGCGACTTTTTGGTATACTGAAGTCTTCTCATATACGCCCATCGTTTTTACTTTAGAGCAGGTGTGAATTGATCCCGACTATTCTGATTTCTCTCAAAGTATCACCGAAACTGCTCAAATGTCTATCACATAGTCTCCCGCGTCCCTTTATATGATTAATATCTCTGTCTGGTAGGACGACTGGCGAGGACATGGCGGCCACATGGTCTCGTCATCATCTTTCTTTTTTCTTGTTTATACGTCCGAGTCTTAGGTAGACACATTTACCGATGCTACTGCCCTCGTATGAGAGGTAAGGAGCGAAGTCGGCGGGACGTGTTCACTTCTGGCTCATCATGCTCGCCAATTCAGATTAGGAAAAGTTTTGACCTTATACGTTGTGGCTTGAGCCCAGGAATCTTTTTTAATTGGTATTTTCAAAGTGTTCGTGAACATCGTGATCTCAGTTCACTCCTGCCATGTGTATCTAACATTACACAGCCCGGCAGTTATGGAGTTCACTATCAAACAAGGGCTACGGAGTATTTATCGATGTCATGGCATTTATCACGGAAGTTTATATCTTGCACGGGATAATTTTTGGGTTCGCTCTCTCACTTACGGACTCATCCTCTCGATAAAGATGATGCGGAAAGGTTTATTTTGTGTATTGAGAAAGACGCATAATATATTATTTTCTTCGAGCTCTGGGCATATAAACGTACCTGGGCGTTGTCACGTACGGCAGTGTACACACGTAAGAAAAATCGCAGCTTGAAAGACGCTCGCTACTCTCGATGAAGCTGTGCATAATTTTTTTGTGACCTGATTTAGAAGTTAGCAATTTCATCTGTTTGAGCTGCCGAGGGAGATGCAATGGGAAAGGCTATAGTATTATTGTGAGATGTCTGCATTCAATGGCTGTATTTGACAGCATCAGAAAGAATAAAACACACACGTCGACATAAAGGAGAAGCCGAGTGGTTACTTTCAAAGGGTCCTGAAGCGCGTGAAGAGAAAACAGATGTTGTGGACGGAGGAGAATTGTAGACATGCACTGAATCAGTGGTTTAGATAAGGTAGGGTTGACGACAGAGATGGATTCAAAGTGGCCGAGAGGGGGAGTTTCGAAGGATACCGAGAGATGCAGAGAGAAACATGAAGAGACGAGGAAAGAGAAAATAAAGAAATACAAGCAGACAGACGAAAGGAACGAAAACCGAATGGAGAAACAAAGAGACCAGACAAGAGAGGAAGCCAGGACTAGTAACTTCTAACTCTTGTTATTAGCCCATAAAAATCGAATCGGTCATTCTAGTAGAGCATGTACGAATAGGACCGTTGAGAAAATATGGATTAGTATGAGCCTAGCAAAGACCTCGTAGAGCTCTGAAGGAAGGGAAGGAGAAAGCAAAAGCAAGAGAACGAGGGAGTCAGGGCAGAAATGGAGAGCAAACGGTACGAGATGGACAGAGATACTGGACAGAGGTCAGCCGAGAGAACTGTGAAGGTGAGAGAGGGTGTGTGTAATGGAGAGAAAGACAGAAACAGGAAAGAGAAAACAAAATAGACAGACCGAGGAAAAGATGCAAAGAGGGACGCCTATCCAACTATCGTGCGTTCTACTCAGAGCATCGACTAACAGCTTTCTTATCCATTTCAACCCTGCCTCTTGATTCAAATCCAGGGAAGGTCAGCGTGCGCGTACTATATCAACATCGAGTAGAAGTGGGCTCAGATCGTCCCAACAAAGGGTATCAAAACGCAGAGAAGGAAAGTAAGAAGGAAGGAAGGGAAAAGGTCGGGAGATAACAAAGAGAATGGCCAGGCTTTGATTCTCCCGAAAAGGATCGGTTGTTCCTCATTTCGATTTGACATATGACGTATGCCGCTCTGCCTGATGTCATATCAGCCAACCTGGTCAATTCTCTTCCATATTGAGACGATTGAGTGAACGTGCAAACAAAAGATTCAACAATGGCAGTCGCGCGTATGTACATCTATAGCTTGTATGTATGGCGGGTTGCACAACCGTTAAGCATTCGACACGAAGCTCTGTCGGAGACCAAATGAGGAATGGATGGTGTCCTTGATCGCAACGCGTGGAAACTAAAACGAGAGCGAACTTGTCGGTATTCCTTTAAAAATGGTAACAGAAACAATGGAACTTACAACGATCATATGTATGCTGCATGCATCAAGCCACCTAACGCAGAGCGATCCATCACACAAGCGCACCGCGAAGGTTTTACCCTCAATGTGTTTTGCTTCGCAACCTTTTCTCTGAGTTTCAAAAAAGGAAAGAAATTTATATCGGTGTCAGGCGACCGTCGGTGCGTAATGAGCTCGATAACAGAGAAGGACATATTCGTAGACCATGATTGTCATCATCTTACTCCTGTCAGAGGCCCGCGCCGGGGATAGCAAAGGTGTGGATAATGAAGACAATTAGGTCAGTGTCGGCGTTGAAAAGAGAATGTTTGTCCTAATGGTAGTTTCTTCTTTAGCTACATGGTTTCTGCGACTTTTCTGCAATTTTCAGCACTGAATGTCAGCAAGTCAGCTGCAGCGGAGATGTTGTGGCTAGGATGAGAGAGAAGACTCGGGCTAAGTATGGAAAAGATGATGCCGAGGCGATGGTAGGTACTAGCTGTGGATCGTGCTGCTACTAACGTTGCCTGTCTTAATATCTTTCAGCCGGGGCGGGTTTGTATATCGAGCCCATTAACCCATGCGCGTCATCCCACCGCACAAAGGACGATCGAAAGGTGGAAATCTTTGTTCAAAACGTGCTGCTGCGCCTCTTCGTTACCTGTAAGAAGTATCGGCGAATCGAGCTGATTGAAAGTTCATCTGCTGGCATTTATCTAACAAGGAAACACAAAAAATTTAACGACGAAGCAGAAAGAAGATCGAAGCTAGTTTGCACACAGCTATTCGTCGATGCTCTAGTCCTCCTGGGAGCCGATGACGTGTTGGGTGTCAAGTGAGAACGGTACGAGAAGGATATAAGAGGAACTCTCCGCTCCAGAATGTGCTACGTTGGGGGGGAAGAAAGACGATAAACAATGATGATGACAGGCCGCCCGACCATTGTCGATTACTTCCATATGGATGCTGGCCTCCTTTTAGAGTTCTACCTTCTCAGTTCCATCGTCTCGTCTCTTTAATCTCCCACTCCAATACTCTCTGCCGCCATCGAATCCGTCGCGCAAGCACGACTCGATACATCCCGTTGCATCCCATTAATGGTTGGCGGAAGGAAGTTAGCAGTGTCGAGATGAATGCCAAGGGAACACAAGTAGAAGATGATCCGATATTCCGAGATGTGCAATGAAGGTTTGTTTGAAGTGGAAGGAACGGCAAGCCGAGGTAGCTGGGCCTCCAACCAAGTACTTCCAATACCGGCGACAGCCATGCATCGCTTCTATCAATTAGTTTCTTCGCCAATTCTGCAACCATCGTCACCTCCGTGTCTCCTAGAAACGTTGCGCGGAAGTCTGCTGGTGCAGTTTATGCTGCTGACGACTGTCCTCGCTCATCGAAAGGTTAATGACTAGAACCACGTCGATGGTTGGCAATAATTCAAGACATTGATGTGTTTGCTGACTAGTGGGTGAAAGGTCACTATAAGATACAATGTAGGTGATAAGAATATGGGCTGGGACAGGATACGAGGCCGATGTTATGCTTTCAGGGCTTCCCATCATAAAAGGGTGGTGAAAAAGAGGAGGTTAAGGTCCATGCGCGCTGCAGTTTGATGTTGAGGAACATCCAGCATCCAAATCCAATTCCTAATAAGTGTGATGTCCAGCCTTGATTGTTTAATGTTGTGGTGACATATGCAGTGGAATAGGATCGGGATTCGTGTGCCATATTAATTCAGCGTCAGAAACAGCGCATCGACCACGCATTCTTCCAACTAAACGACTTGCCCTCATAAGTAAGGTGAATGAGATTCAGTAACGGGCGTAGTGAGGAGAATCGAAAGCAAAGGCAGCGATGCCTTGACCTGGTTCGATGACGCGGCTAAAGATACGCAAAAATATATGCACCAACATCCTCCTGCCACTAGAAATGACAATAAAGTCAGAGATGAAACCAGACCAGCGACGCAGGTACATACCCATCATCTGAGGGAAAGGTCTCTAGTCGGTGAATATCGTCCATGGACCTAATGTTTATGGTGTCTAGCTGTCTGGGGTAGGCGATGTGAATAACAGAGCATGTTGCGAACATCCACAAGTCCTAGGATACACTGTGAAATGCAGATGAATGAGTGGTCCGAAAGGGAAGGTTGTGAGAGAGATAAGAGTGAGGGAAAGTGGTGGTAGTAGTCAAAACGGCGCTCAATGGTCTTCAAGATGTTCAGTACATGACCGGGACCATCCATGATATCCAATATTCAGGCTTCCATCGCTGAAGCGCTGATGGTCCATCGTGGTGTCACTTCTGCCCACCAGTAGCCGATGCCACACCAGCCCCCTTGAAGCATCTCACACTCTGGCGTATCCACCAGCGGATGCCGAGTGAGGTGGCGACTTTTTCCATGTCGTGTTCTCGAGTTTTAAACGTTGAACTTCACATCCCATTAGTCTGAGCGAGGCCGGTTGTGGCGAATATGAGGTAGAAGAGAACATGATGATGAACAAGGAGGTTGCTGCGTCGTGCTATTTATTTCCATTTGCGTTTCCGAGGGATGTGCTTGCTCGTGAAATGGGGCGGACGATGCCTTCCGCCAGAATCGAGGATACGCAGATATGTGTTGTCCAGAAATGGCCCCATCATCGTCGCATATCCCTGACTCCGGTAGGGGTATGCGTTCAGGACGTAGGTAGTGGAATACTGTCGTAATTTTGACTTGGGCTAATGAAAATCAATCATCATGATTGATGAGGTTCGTTATTGTGACCTTCGAAGCTTCGACGTTCAACGTTGCTGCAGGGAATGTTGTAAGATATGGTGTGTTGGTGAAAAATGAGATGGAGAAATTCATCTGAAGAAAGGAAATGGAGCGCCAGCGTTGTTAAAAATCTCAAGAACTAAGATTAAAGAAAATGGCAACGTACCATGATAAGCCACAGCAGGCGAACATCCAAAACCATGCACTTCGACGTAGCTCATGCCTCCCAGGCGGCGAGAACAGCTGGACCGTGAGTTCACTACAGCCTTGTCCTTGAGTTGAATCCATGGATGAGCTGAGTCGAGGGTAAGGGAAGTGACGCGGTTCGAGGCGGCCAGAGGTGGTCCAAAAGGTCCGAGACAGAATCAACGATATGACAGAGTGATTATCATGGAAGGCATAAGAACATGTTCGATTGGTACAGCCAGCAAACGCAAAGGGACATGATGAAAGTGAAAGGCCAGAACGGCCCAAAAATAATGGATCGCATCCCAGACTTGGTATGCCCGAAGCCCGAAGCTATTCACAATAAATAAAGCAAAATACAATTTATCACGTGTTTTTCTGCGCTTTTGCGTCTCCTCCCTCTTCCGTCACGTCCCGAAACTGTTCTCCTACAGGTTCTGTGTCTAAATTCCTCGCTATCTGGCTGCCATCTTTTCTTGTACTGGTCTCATCCTGGCTATTTTTTCGATAGCTTTTTTGTCTCGAGAGTCAATTTCAAACCTCTCGTCCAATCTATCCTGATTCTTTAAATTCGGCTCTTCAGGTATTCGTCTTTCCGCCGCTATAAAAAGCTCGCATACATGCGTGGACTATCTGTTTTCTGCAATTGTCACTACAAATCTGTGTCTGATACCTCCATCATCCTCGCTGCATTTGTTTATATGTTTATATCTCCTAGTCGTGACTGCTTTATTTACTAATGCAGCTGACCTCGGATTTGAAGCATGAAACAAAGTCATCAGGGACGTGAACAGTTCGCCCGTCCTGTCATGTTCGCAATTTCAGACTGGTTAGGCTTCGACTCTTCGTCTTTCCGCCGCTAGCAAAGGTTCGCGTGCATACATGTACCTTCTAGTGCCTGAATTTATTACCGACAATTGGGTTTGATATTCCCATCATCTCGCTGCCTTTGTCTCTGTGTTTATATGTCCGAGTCGCGACTGCAAGTTCATTTACCAATGCTTCTGGCCTCGCCTGGCTTGTGATGTTTGCAATTTCAGATTGATATTTTCATCGCGTTCGTGGACATGGGATCTTGGGTCACTCTTCTGGTTATCTGATTTTTCCTCGGAATCAGCTCATATACTAATACATGCCCACCACTTTCCGTATCAAATAATGGCTATTTGTCTGCTTTGTGGCATTCATGTCCGTCCAAATTGTGTACACGAGGCTTCCTGGATCTATACACTCTCTACAGACTCATCTTCTCGATGACGCACTAACGTATTTGTAAAGTTCCCTGTCGCTTGCGTGTCGCTACATAAAAGAGAGACAAGCGTGCTCAGGAAAAATTAGACGGCCGAAAGTGTAAGTGTTGGATGCTACTAGGCATGTCTTTGATAATTCTCCATTTGTCTCTGCAAGACGACTATACATTGCTGTGCTCATTTACCTGACAAACACTCTTGATATGCCGAGACAGGTACAACACGGAAGAGTTTGCATCCTCGTAAAAGATCTCTGCACAAATTCAAAGTATCTTCCACAATACATTTCACTACAAAGCTGACCACGACATAGTTTCTGAAATGTTTGAGGCCACCGAAGAGACACACATCCATTCGTTGACGAAAAGGACGGAATTAAAAGGTTATTTCAAATTTGAACTCGAAATGGCGAAGCGGAGCAAGGGCAATTGCAAGAGCGAGCGGAGACGTACTGACTCAAAAGTCTGCACTGAGTATAGTTCATTACAAAAGTAAATTGAAATCGACCAAAGATGGTGGATCAATGACATGGAAGGACTAATGTGTGAATATCAGTGGATCAAACGGACGGGAGGGAGGAAAAGAATACGAAAGGAAGAATAAGAACAGATGAGATGAAACACATGCGAACCAGAAGAAGCAGAGAGAAAAGAATCGGAAATGGGCAGAGAAACCAAAAGCACGGGGAGGAGATAAAAGAGGCTAGGAGAAAATACACAGACTCGGGGACGGAGAAAAGAGGGATGTGTGTCAATCCAGAAAACTGAGAGAAAAATCAGAGTGTATGGATAGGGAGACAGCGAGTCAGAGCAAACGAGGTCAATGAGACACAGAGAGACGACACATATGCGAGAGATAATCGAGAGGAAGGACAGCATTACAAGAAAAGCAGACGCACAAAGAAATACGCAGTGAAAGAGATGACACATAGAGTTGATCAAAGATAAAAGAAAGGAAGGACATGCCTGTGCAGTCCCCTGAGAAGTGAGGCTCCTGGTGAGGGAAGAAACGAAAGAAAGGTCAGGGTATTGAAAATGAAGTAGTATAAGAATCAAAAATACATCACCATCGTGAGGAAACATATGACATCATCGCATGCTCATATTCAAGTGCTCTGCTCCAAATCCAAATCGAAAACACTGATTTGCAGTTGAGGTGGGTTACATTTGGTATCATGAATATTGCAATATATAACTTGTCCATACTATCAACGGCAACAATACTCGGTTGATCCTAGGTTAGATTTCCACAAGTTATCTTCGAAAAAGAGTGCAGGAAAACTGGAGAGACGCTGCCCTGAACGATAACGATGACAAGTGGAAGCCTGAAAGCCAGCACTTTCAATGTTTTGGAAAGTGGTAAAAAATTCGAAACTTAATCATCTAGCTACTTGGCGAATAACCAAGCAGACACCGTCCAAAGATAGGTGATCCCGCAAAAAAGTACTGAAGAGATTTAGTTCACAGTCAGCCAACCGACGTTGCGCGATGATTTCGATAGAAGACGACGACGAGTTTGCAGAAAAGAATTGATCGACCGTGGACGGAGTGTGAAATAGGAGATGAATTTGAGTAACGACAGACGCCAGTTCACTTGGAAGTTGGGTAGGCCGGTAAAATATGGGTCATTAGGGCAATCAAGGAGGTTGATGGAGCTGCGTTTCTCCATCTCCATTTCCTTCCGCACTTGCCCATGGTCAGCGAACGCTGGACGACGATGAAGTTGAGGTGAGCGTTGGCGTCGGTAGGCGAGCGTTTGTGCCTCAGACCTCTGATGTACATAGGCATCATGTACACCTTGCGTGGCAGGAACTTACTACGACGTCCCTGCAATTTCATACCAACGACCTTCCGATTCAAGGTTTCATTATGACGGCGGGATGGTACAAGGCGACGCTGATAACAACGCACATCGATGTCAGATGATAGCCGGGTGGTGTGGACCTGACAGGACCAGCACGTCGGTGCTATTGGTGATGTTGCTATCCTCCTACTGGAGGTATGCGTCTGTAGGACCTGTATATCAAATACCATAAAAAGCGTTAACGGGTTTGACACCAAGGAACGTGTAACGAACCATCCTGGCATGCCACCATCCATAAGAACGTCGAAAGGACGAGAAATGGTTGCAAAATCAGATTGGTGATTTGCTGGCCTCCCATTGCCTACGTCGATCGCTTCCAGACTTCCACTTTTGTCCCATTGTCCTCCGAAACTCCCACTTCCACACCCTCTTCCATGTTACACCACACCACACCGCTCCTCTTCGATACATTCCGTTGAAAAATGTCTGCCCTGGAATATAGCATGATGTTGAAACACACGAGAGAGGAATGAGGATGAACACAGAGTGTAAAAGATGACCTGAGACTGCAGGATGTCTCGCATGAGAGCATATATGAAGAGGAGCTTCGTCAAATGTGGGTTGTAGTCGCTGGCCTTCCATATCAGTCAATTGCTTCTATATAGCAGTCGTCCGTCAGGCGACTCCTCTACCACATCATTTTCCTGGTTTCTTCAGCCACCATAGCCACCGCGTCTGCCAGGTACTCCACAATAGGCCGACGTCCTATTCCACTGCCAGTACCGATTGAGCTGGAGCCTTCTGCACGTTGCGGTCGTGAGAGTGCACGTCAATTTTTCGAGGTAAGTCGAATGGGGCAAAAGCAAATCAGCGAGACACGAGCGAGCGAGCGAGCGCGCACATCTCGCTCGCGTCTCGCTGATTTGTGTGAATGGCGGAGTTTAAATATTGATGTATAGTAAATTCTTGTCGTTTTTCTTCATTTTTTGTAAGGTTGCCCAGCTCAAAAACAATTTCTGAGTTAGTGGCAGCATTTAAAGTATATAAATGAAAAATATTGGGATGCCAGGATGGCTGGTGCAGTCTGTGCGACACCATATGTACAGAAACTGCATCATATATCGACCCAGTCCGGCGGCCCGGATTCATTTTGTTCGAAAAAGTCATTTTGGGTGCATATAAATGCTGAAATAGGCATAAAGTACATTCAGTATATAATATTTAGTGTATAT
>Ga0247779_1000870_pt1 | contig 15984 bp, 12 predicted proteins | sample UWRJL221509R5_FD_179925 | JGI IMG/M metagenome (GOLD analysis project Ga0247779, IMG submission 179925) | Plant litter microbial communities from Arlington Agricultural Research Station in Wisconsin, United States - UWRJ-L221-509R-5 | ecosystem: Environmental > Terrestrial > Plant litter >... | reverse complement strand
TGCTCCAACAGTTGGACCGCTGTTATATGTCCCATTCATCGACCAAAATGGTCGGAAAAATACAGACGAACTGATGAGCAGCAGGAAATTGCAATCAAAGCCTTTTGAAGATGCGCTGTTCACGCAGGCTTTTGCGTATCACCGCGCGGGACAAATGAGAGAGGCCGAAGCCGGCTATCGACAGCTCTTGGCGGCTAATCCAAAGCACCCCGGCGGTCTCGGCTATCTAGGCATTCTGGCTCATCAGTCAGGTCACAGCGCCGATGGTATCGATCTGCTCAAGAGGGCTATTGCATCGGACAAGCGTAACGCGGGAACGCACTATAATTTGGCGCGCGTGCTGGCCGAATGTGGACATCATCAGGAAGCCATTCGTTACAGCCGGAAGACACTGGAATTGCAGTCTGACTATCCCGGGGCGCACAACAATCTTGCTGCTTTGTTGTTCCTGCGTGGGCAAGTCGTCGAAGCTATGAAAATTACCGCGCAGGGACTGCAACTGGGGATGACCCCAGATTTGAAGTCCACTTTTGTGATGGTGCTGCGATCCCTGGACCCCTCAAGCACCAACTTCGACCGCCGCGTGATTCAGTTCCTATGTCGCGCCCTCATCGAAGCTTGGTGCCGGCCGAGGGACCTTTCTAAAGGCGTGTGCGCGCTTCTTGTGGGGATGCCTGTATTCAAGCGGAGCCTTGAGCGTTCTCTGATGCCGGGCTCATCTCGCCTGGATGATCTGTTTAATGCTGGTGAACTCGCATCAATTGCGGCTGATGGATTGCTGCAAGCTCTTTTGGTGTCATGCCCGGTTACCGATATTGCGCTTGAGCGAGTTTTGACGGCCACACGAGCTGCACTTTTGGACCAAGTATTCAGCGGAAAGCTAGAAGGTCTTGACGAGTGGTTGCCGCTAAGTGCGGCTATCGCTCAACAGTGTTCTATCAATGAGTATGTATTCGACGTCAGCGATCGTGAAGAATCTCAGATTTTGAGTCTTCGTGACTCGATCGTTGGTGCACTCGATGCAGGCGGGACTGTCGCACCAATTCAAATAGCTGCTTTTGCGAGCTATTTGCCTCTTCATTCTCTCGCTAAAGCAGACCGGCTCGTGCAGGTGCGTTGGCCGGATGTTCTTCAACCCGTTATCAAGCAGCAAATTTTGGAATGGACTGAAGAGCAGCAAATTCGTGGCCGGATCGAAAAACTGACTGCAGTTGAAGATACTGTTTCGGAGAAGGTGAGGGGTCAATACGAGGAAAACCCGTATCCCCGCTGGACAAGGATTCCTGCGGACAGGGAAGCAATACCGATCGATCAGTATCTGCGCGCGCAGCTGCCGGGCGCGGTGTATCAGGCCTTCGGCGATGGTCCGATCAATATCCTGATTGCAGGTTGTGGAACAGGTATGCACGCGATTCAACGCGCGGAGCAGTTCAAGAACGCCGACGTTTTAGCCATCGATCTCAGCTTGAGCAGCTTGAGCTATGCGGTCAGAAAAACCCAGGAACTGGGGATGAAAAACGTCCGTTATGCTCAGGCCGATATTCTGGCGTTAAAGCCGGACATGATGTTCGACCTCATCGATTCCTCTGGTGTGCTTCACCATCTCGGAGATCCTCTTAAGGGGTGGCGAAATCTGGCAGGGCTACTGCGGCCAGGAGGCCTGATGCACATTGGGCTCTATAGCGCCATCGCCCGGAAGAATATCAACGTCCTCCGTGAATATCTCGCCAAGGAGGGAAGGGGCTACTCCGTCTCGGAGGTCCGAAAATTGCGGGCTCAAGCCGCAAGCCTACCCCACGATGACCAGCAGAAGATGGTGACCGAGTTTGGAGATTTCTTCAGCACCAGCGAATGCAGGGATTTGCTCTTTCACGTCCAGGAGCATCAGTTTTCCATCCCGCAGATAGCTGCGTTCCTGGCGGAGGCTGGCTTCAAATTTTTGGGATTTGAGACCTCGCATCGAAGTCGTTATCTGGAGCGTTTCCCGGAAGACGCAGCTGCCGCTAATCTCTACAATTGGCATGTGTTCGAGACAGAGAACCCCACAACCTTTACCGAGATGTATCAGTTCTGGATCCAAAAGGGTTAATCCGTAGGCAGTTGTTGCCGGCAGATTCCAACTTGGCCCTCATGAAGCGTCGGCGCATATGCCGCATGCAGACGTGCTACTGCCGATCGTCGCGTATCCCGACTAGATAAGGCCTAAATTCACCACATTGAAAGCCTGACTCGGAAAGCCCGCAGGATGGATGCAATTTCGGGGAAGTTTCCTCCTGTGACTGATGGCCTTCCTCCAGAGCGGCGGCGATGGGCGCTGCTGGCCGTTTTCACCGCGCTGGCGATGGCAGCCCTTGATACGGCCATTGCGAATGTCGCCTTGCCCGCGATTGCCAATGACCTTCATACAACGCCAGCCGATGTCATCTGGGTTGTGAACGTCTACCAGATCGCGATGGTCGCCACCTTGCTTCCGGTCGCGGCACTCGGCGAAATTGTCGGTCATCAGCGGATTTATCTTTGGGGCCTGGTGCTGTTTACGGTGGCGTCCCTCGGTTGCGCCTTTGCATGGTCTTTGCCCAGTTTGCTGGTTGCGCGTTTCCTCCAAGGGCTAGGCGCCGCCGGCGTCATGAGCGTCAACACGGCGTTGGTTCGCTTCATCTATCCAGAACGGCTTCATGGGCGGGGTTTTGGAAATAACGCCCTGGTGGTTGCGACAGCATTTACCTTGGGGCCGACGATCGCTTCAGGAATTTTGTCTGTCGGTCCTTGGACCTGGCTGTTCGCCATCAACATTCCGTTTGGGGTGGCCGCGATCTTGATCGGCATGAAGACGCTGCCGCAAACCCCGCGCGCGCGCCATGCGTTTGACTATCCCGGTGCACTACTGACATCGGTTTGCCTTTGTCTGTTTATCCTCGGCATCGGCAGTGCGGCCCACAATACGTCGCCTTGGCTGGTTATTGCGGAACTGATCGGCGCCGTCGTGTTCGGTGCGGTTCTGATCCGCCGACAGGCGGACCATCCAGCGCCGATGCTGCCGATCGACCTGTTTCGTCGGCCGATCTTCTCTCTGTCAGTCGCAACTGCCGTTTGCACATTCGCGGTGCAGGGCCTCGCCTTCGTATCGCTGCCATTCTACTTCGAGGACGTGCTTCATCGGTCGCAAGTCGAGACCGGTTTCTTCATGACGCCGTGGTCTCTGGTCGTCGGCATCATGGCGCCGATCGCAGGACGGCTGTCCGATCGGCATCCCGCGGGCCTCCTTGGCGGATTGGGGCTTGTCATGCTGGGCATCGGCATGGCGCTGCTCGCAATGCTGCCGGCGGAACCGAGCGTTGCGGATATTGTTTGGCGGATGGCTGTTTGCGGGTGCGGCTTTGGCTTTTTCCAGTCACCGAACATGAAAGCCATCATGTCCAGCGCGCCGCCGGGCCGCAGTGGCAGTGCCAGCGGTCTCGTTGCAACGGCTCGGTTGGTCGGCCAGACCACGGGTGCCGCCCTTGCCGCACTCTGCTTTGGTCTTGCCGGTCATCAGGGCGCTACGTTCGCCTTGGCGCTTGGGGCGGGGTTTGCCGCGCTTGGATCCGTGATGAGTTTCCTGCGCCTCGTTGCAACTCCGCGCACTACGTAAGACCGTTCTGTCCTGGTGTCCCGACTCCAAAGTTCGCCTGATCGTACAGCGCGCTCCGTAGCGAACTTTGGATTCGAGAGGACACTCGTGAATTTATGATTCTGGTGTGGTTTGGGGGCAGAAGTTCGCTGGAGGGACTCGCAGTAAAGATAGAGCGAACTTCTGAACGACCACACTAGGTTGCGGAACGTGCGCGTCTTGTGAGAAACAGGACGCGATTTTGTCTATTGCACCTTGGCGGGACATCAAATGAGCAAGGCAGCGCTTGCGGTATTGATCAATGGCGGGACCGATAATTGGTCGCCGCAACGCTGGAAGGAGCGTTTCAACGCTGTCTGCAATGACAGGCAAGTCGCACTGCTGCCTGACGATGCACATCGGCCCGAAGACGTCGGATACGCCGCGGTGTGGAAGCCGACACCCGGCGCGCTCGCCGCATTTCCAAACTTGAAGGCTGTTTTCAATCTCGGTGCCGGGGTCGATGCGTTGATCGTGGACACTACCTTACCGAAAGTGCCCATCGTCCGCGTCGCCATCGGTGATCTGACAGGCCGCATGACGGAATACGTCGTGATGCATGTGCTGCTGCATCACCGCCAGCAGCCGTATCTGTCTCAAAGTCAGCAGAACAAGATCTGGGCGCCCAAGCACCAATGGTCGGCGAGCGAGATTTCCGTCGGTGTGATGGGGCTTGGCACGCTGGGCCGCGATGCTGCAGACGTTCTGAAACGTCTCGGCTTTCGCGTTGCCGGATGGAGTGCAAGCCAGAAGAGCCTGTCGGGCCTCGAATGTTTCTCAGGGGAAGCCGGGCTGAAGGAATTTCTGGCGCGCACCAACATTCTTGTGTGTCTCCTGCCGCTCACGCCGGATACACATCATATCCTCAATCGAAACGTTTTCTCACAGCTCAACCACCGTAGTCCGCTCGGTGCTCCGGTGCTGATCAACGCAGGGCGGGGCGGTCTGCAGAACGAGGCGGATATTCTGAGCTGCCTCGACGATGGCACGTTGGGAGCGGCTTCGCTTGACGTGTTCGAGACAGAACCTCTTCTGGCGCAAAGCCCGTTCTGGTCGCATCCGAAGGTTATTCTCTCACCGCACAATGCGGCGGACACAGACCCGACGGAAATCTCGGCTTATGTTGCCAGACAGATCGATCAATTCGAAGCCGGGCATCCGCTGGATAACGTCGTCGATCTGAAGCGCGGCTATTAGACGCGCGCTCTGATTCACCCAAGAAGGGTGGTGCACTCACGCATATGCGTCGACGACACCATCGATCAGGTTGTAGTTGTACAGCGCCTCGAGATTGATGCCCTGCGTTTCGCCGACAGGGCGGATCGCCTGAATGACATCTTGAATTCGCTTGTGCTCGGTGCGCCGAATGGTCTCGGCTTCTTCGCGTGACACGGCCTGGAAGCGAATGGTGCGTCCGGATCCGCGAACACCGAGGAGCGGCAGGTCCGCCGAGATGACGGTGGCGATTTTCGGATAACCGCCGGCCGTCTGCGCGTCAGCCATCAGGATGATCGGTAGCTTTGAACCGGGGACCTGGATCGACCCGGCAACGATACCGTCCGAGACGATATTGAAGTTGCCGCCTTCGTGCTCGAGCAGCGGTCCTTCCAGCCGGAAGCCCATGCGGTCCGATGCCGGCGTAATGGTGTAAGTACCAGACAAAAATTCTTCAATGGCTGCTTCGGTAAAGAAATCGTCTTGCGGTCCGAGAACAACACGGATCGGGTGCCCGAAGCGGAGATCGCGTGGTTCGCTCAACACGACTTCTTCACGAGCCGCGACGTCATCTTTGTTGCCGCTGAGAATGTCGCCGGTTTGAAGCTGTCGTCCTTCGAAGCCGCCGAACGCGGCGCGGGTATAGGTGGACTTGCTGTTGAGGCTCATCGGGACGTTGAACCCGCCTTCAATCGCGAGATACGAGCAAAACGCATCCCCGCCGAGCTTGACGCGGACGGTCTCGCCCTTGGTCAAGCGCACGGTCTGCCCGGAAGGAACGAGTGGCTGTTCGCGTCCCTTGATCTCAAGACCGCCGCCGCTGCCAACCAGCGCTAGTCTCGCCGAGTCAGCCAGGACTTCCAGTTCCGGCCCTGATCCCATTACTTCCAGACACGCGCTGTTTGGCGGATTGCCCACCAAGGCGTTCGCCAGTGTAAAGCCGTCGCGATCGAGTGCGCCCGCCACCGGCACCCCAACACGCTGGAAGCCGCGGCGTCCTTCATCCTGAATGGTGGTGAGAAAGCCGGGTGCAATGACTTTGAAAACCGGAGTCACGCCGCAATCTCCACACTGTCCGGGACGTAGTCGTTCCGCTGTACCGCGAGCTTGATGCGTTCGAATTCAGCCGGTGCGACCGGATTGAACCTCACTGCGTCGCCGGGGCCGAGCAGGGCGCCCCGCGCTGATGCCGCATCGAAGAACCGCACTGGCGTTGTTCCGATCAGGTGCCAACCGCCGGGGCTTTCGTAAGGGTAGACTGCCGTCATGCTGGTCGCGATGGCGAGCGAACCGGGGGGCACGCGCGTCCGTGGATCGGAGCGGCGGGGAAACCGAAGTTTTTCCGGGACGTCGCCCATGTAAGGAAAACCGGGCACGAACCCGATCATGTAGACATGATATTGAGTGTCGGAATGAAGCGAGACCACTTCCTGGACCGAAAGCTTGGCAGCTATCGCTATTTCCTCGATGTCAGGCGCGAATTCCGGTTCATAGCAGGCCGGAATTTGCCAAAGCCGCTTGCCGCCCGAAGCCCGCGTGGATTGATCGACGAAAGCACGAACCGCTTGTTCGAGTTCATTACCTGTCGTCACGAGCGAGTCATAGTTAATGCTCAGCGAACGAAAGGTTGCGATGACCTCCGTCACGCCGGGCAGCTTTGCATGCTCGATGGTTTCAGCAAGTGCAAGCACACGGTCGCTGATCTTGCGATCGATCGTTGATCCAAATTCGATCACGAGCGCGCTGTCCGCCGCTTTCAATATCTTAAAGTCAGCCATGACGGACACCCATTCGCATTGATATTATTGTACCGAAGATAGTATTATTGCGTCAAATCCCTCACTGGGACAGACTGGAAGTGCACACGTCACCTAGTGTTCCGATTTCGAAGCTCGCACAGGCTTGCGGCTTGCTCGTATGCAAACTTCGGAATCAAAAGGGACACTAGCAAAACTATGATTCTAGTGCCGCTTTTGGATTTGAAGTTCTTCGTCGAGCTTGCGGCTTCACCTGGAAGAGCTTCAATCCGCGGCACTAGGGCGCTCTGCAATTCCTGCGCCATACGGGCCGCGTTGTCACAACGCCTGATCGTCGCAGTGTTGTGCTGCATGACAACGGAATTGCTGGCACATTGCTTTGATTCCATGGTTAGTTATGATCCCCGCGCAAGCATCGGATCCCAACAAGAAGTGCCAATGTGTCCAAGCTGTTAAAGGCATATGATCGCAGTCGCGTGCCCCTGTATATTCAGGTGGCATCGGTGTTGCGAACCCGAATACAGTCCGGACAATGGGGTGCCGGAGAAAAAATTTCCACGCTTGAAGAACTTGAGCGGGAATTCGAGGTTGCGCGCGTCACGGTCAGGCAGGCTGTCGACATCCTGCGCGAAGAGGGATTGCTGCAGGCTCGTCAGGGGCTGGGGACGTTCGTATCGAAAAAGACCCAGGACCGGCATTGGGTGAAGCTAGCCACAAGCTGGAATACCCTGATCGACTCGCTCAAGGACAATGTGCCTCGGCGCCTGACGATCGACGAAGACGTGCCGCCTCCTAATCTGGGCGGTTCCGACGGCGATCTTGCATCAAGTTACGTGAAATTGCGTAGCGTTCAGTACCGCAACGAGGATCCATACTCGGTCGTCAACATTCTTTTGGCGCGCGAAGTCTTTGACTTGAATCCAGTTCGTTTCAAGAACGCAGCGGCGCTGGTCACGATCGATGCAATGGAAGAGATCACACTGCTTGAAGCGCATCAGACACTGACGATCGGTAGTGCTGATCCTGAGGTGGCTGATCTTTTGAAGATTTCGATCGGGGCGCCGACGGTCGCGGCCCATTGTGTTGTGGTCGATGATGGCGGGATTGCCATTTACGTCGGCGATATCATCTACCGCAGCGAGAGTATCAAGTTGCAGATGGATCTGCTTGCGACCAACCCCGTTCGTGAGAAAAAAGCGCGCAATGGCTATAAAGCCGTTGATTTGGCGCGGCGCAGCAAGGCTCGCAAAGCCTAAATCCGCGTCAATCTGCCTGTACTTTTGCAAATTCTTTGGTCGCTGAAGTCTGCGAACGAGGTCTTGCTATCGTCCTAAAAATAGGATGAATTTGGCGGGGCGGTTGTCATCGGGCCTTCGAGGGAATGTGCATGGCGAAGCAGGGTGTGGGCGCGCGGCTCCTGCGCAAGGAAGATGATCGCCTGATGCGCGGTCGCGGAGAGTTCGTTGCTGACATCCGTTTAGCCGGAATGCGTGATGTCGCATTCGTTCGTAGTCCGCTTGCACATGCGCGCATCAAGGACATTCGAATCCCGCCGCAGTTCCGCGACAGCGTTTTTACGGCAAAAGATCTCGAGGGCGTGAAACCGATCCGTGCGGTTTCGGGACTTCCAGGCTTCAAGGTTTCTGAACAGCCAATCCTCGCATTCGAGAAAGTGCGTCAGGTGGGCGAACTGATCGCAATGTGTGTCGCCGATACGCGCGCCGAGGCGGAAGACATCGCCGCCGCCGTCGAGGTCGAGTTCGAGGAACTGCCTGCTGTTCACGACATGCTGCTAGCGAAGGAGCCGGGATCAGCGCTGCTGCACGAGCATTGGGGCGATAACGTCTTTCTCGAGACGTTCGTCGATATCAACATGGAAGCGGCGTACGACGCGCCGATCAAAATTACCCGCGAAATTTCGACCGCGCGCCAGAGCATGGCGCCGATGGAGGGACGAGGCACCGTCGCCTTGTGGCACAAGCGCATGGACCAGCTTGTGCTGTACACGGGCAACCAGCAGCCGCACATCGTGCGCAATGGTCTCTCAGAATGTCTCGGGCTCGAACAGATCAACCTGCGGATCGTGTCGCCTGACGTCGGTGGCGGCTTCGGCTACAAAGGCATTGTGCTGACGGAGGATGTCTGTCTCGGCTGGCTCGCGATGCGCTGCGGTTATCCGGTGCGCTGGATCGAGGATCGCCGTGAGCATCTTACGGCGGGGGCGAATTGCCGCGAGCACCACTACAACATCACTGTCTATGCCGACCGCGACGGCAAACTCCGCGGCGTTGAATGTGAGGCCACGGTCGATTCCGGGGCTTATTCATCCTATCCGTTCTCGGCGTGTCTGGAGGCGGCGCAGGTCGCGAGCATTCTGCCGGGGCCTTACGATTTTCCGTCTTATCGCTGCCGCACATGGTCGGTCGCGACCAACAAGTGTCCGATCCTGCCGTATCGCGGCGTGGCGCGCACGGGTGTCTGTTTCACCATCGAATTGATGATGGATGCGATCGCGCGCGAGGCCGGACTTGAGCCGTATGAAGTGCGGCTGAAGAATCTCGTTCAGCCCGAGCAGATGCCGTTCGATAACATCACCAAGAAGCATTTCGACAGCGGCGACTATCCGGAATCGCTGCGGCAGGCGCTGGCCAAGATCGATCTTGCCGCGCTGCGCGAGCGGCAGAAGACGCCGGAGCCCGACGGTCGACTGATCGGCGTCGGCCTGTCGATCTATTGCGAACAGGGTGCGCACGGAACTTCCGTCTATGCCGGCTGGGGCATCCCGATGGTCCCTGGTCACGAGCAGGCGACTGCACGCATGACGCCGGACGGCGGGCTCGAGTTGCGGGTCGGCGTCCACTCCCATGGCCAAAGCATGGAGACGACGCTGCCGCAGGTGGCGAACGAGATTCTTGGCATCGATGTTTCCAAGATCAAGCTGGTGCATGGCGACACGGAATACACGCCGTACTCCACCGGCAGTTGGGGCTCGCGTTGCGCAGTCATGGCTGGTGGTGCGGTGGCTACGGCCTCGCGCGAACTCGGCAGGCTGGCATTGGGGATTGGGGCGCATTTGCTCCAGACTGATATCGACAACGTCAAGCTCAGCGACGGCGCCGTAGTCGGTCCGAACGGCAGTGTCACTCTGCAGGAGGTCGCGCACACGTGGTACCGGCGCCCGCAGGATCTGCCGCCATCGGTCGATCCGAGAGGTCTGGAGGCGACGGTAGGCTTCAAGCCGGTGCGCGATTCCGGCACCTTCAGCTACGCGACGCATGTCGCGGTGGTCGCGGTCGATCCGGAAATGGGCGACGTCGAGATTCTCGACTATGTCATCGTCGAGGACGGCGGCAAACTGATTAACCCCATGGTCGTCGATGGCCAGATCTACGGCGGCCTCGCGCAGGGCATCGGCACAGCGCTTTACGAAGAGATGAATTTTGACGCGTCGGGCCAGCCGCTGGCGTCGACCTTCGCCGATTATCTCCTGCCGGGTCCGACCGAAGTGCCCGCTCCGAAACTCGGCCATATGGAAACGCTGTCGCCTTATACCGAATTCGGCGTCAAAGGTCTCGGCGAGGGCGGTGCGATCGCCCCGCCGGCCGCCATCGGCAATGCCGTCAACGATGCGTTGAAATCGCTCGGCGCGGAAATGCTTCACTCGCCAATCACACCGCGCCGGGTGCTGGAAGCAATTCAGGCAGCGAAGGCAAAGCGTCAGACCAAAGCGGGTGAAGGAGTTCCCGCGTGAAGCCGGTTAACTTCGATTATGCGCGTCCCGGCGATGTCAACGAAGCGCTCAAGCTGATCGCCGACGATAGCCAGACGGTCAAAATCATGGCCGGCAGCCAATCGCTCGGGCCGATGCTCAACATGCGCCTGGTCCAGCCCGATTTGCTGGTGGACATTACCGGCATTGAGGAGCTTCGCAGTGTCGATCAGCGCGGAGATGAAATCGTGCTCGGCGCCTGCATCACGCACGCCGACATCGAGGATTTGCGCGTCCCTGACGTGACCTGCGGTGCGCTGCCGTATGTAGCGCGCGGGATCGCTTATCGGGCAGTGCGCAATCGCGGCACGATTGGTGGCAGCTTGACGCATGCCGATCCGTCGGCTGACTGGCACTCGATCATGGCGGCGGTGGGCGCGAAGGTCGTGCTGCGCGGCCCCCACGGCGAGCGCACGATCCCCGTCGAGGACTACATGGTCGGTGCACTGGAAGCCGACTTGCAGCCCGGCGAAATGCTTGTTGGCGTGAAGGTGCCTAAGCTCAGCCGTTCGGCGCGCTGGGGTTACTACAAGACCTGCCGCAAGACCGGCGAATTTGCCCACGCGATTGGCTCGTTCCTGTCAGACCCCGATCGCGGCGTTAGCCGCGTTGTGATCGGTGCAACAGAAAGCCGGCCCATTGTTGTCACTAACGCGGACAACATTCTCGGTGACGGGCGTGCGAAACAACTCAGTACGGCGTTCAACGGCGATGCCGTCGCAGACGTGGTCGAGGCCGCAGGTATGACCGATCCGCTCGACAAGCAAACCCACATTGCTGCGTTGCGGCGCGCTATCGAACAGGCGCAGTCGGCATGACGCTCGTCAATCTCACAATCAACGGAAAGTCCGCGAGCGCCAGCGTGCAGCCGCGCACGAATCTCGCTGACTTCGTGCGCGAAACCCAGAATCTCACAGGCACCCATCTTGGCTGCGAGCATGGTGTGTGCGGTGCCTGCACGATCCTTGTGGATGGCGTGCCCACGCGCTCCTGCATTACTTACGCGGTCGCCTGCCAGCAGGCTGAAGTCACGACGATCGAAGGCCTCGACGACGACGAGATTGCAACCGAACTGCGCGCCGCCTTTTCACAGGAGCATGCGCTGCAATGCGGATATTGCACGCCGGGGATGCTGGTGTCCGCGCGTGATGTTGTGCTGCGCCTTGATGCGCCAAGTGAGCACGATATTCGCGTCGCCATGAGCGGAAATCTCTGCCGCTGCACCGGCTACGTTGGCATCATTCGCGCGATACAGCGCGTGGTCGAAGTTCGGCGTGGCCGCGGTATCGCAGCAATTCCGAACGGCAACCGCACGCGGCTTGGGCCGTCGGGGTCGGGGCATGCAGTGCCGGTTACATCGGAATCGACGCCGCGTGCTGCCGCTGCGCCCAAGGTCTCCGCGAAAAGTGCGTCTACAGCGTCCGCTGCGCGCATGGACCCGGACTGGAAGCCGCAGACGACCTTCGCGCAGAGCTTCGTGGTCGCGCATCCGGTCGACGTGGTTTGGAACTTCTTCGGCGACGTGGCGGGCGTTGCGGCGTGCTTGCCCGGCGCATCGCTCGCCGGTGAGCCGGTGGACGGCCATGTCGAAGGTCAGATGAAGGTCAAGGTTGGTCCGATCTCGGCGGAATTCCAGGGCGTGGCTGACATCACGCGCGACGAAGCGACCCGGACGGGGACGATCATTGGATCTGGCCGGGACAAGCGCAGCAATTCTGCGACGCGTGGGCTGGTCGGCTATGCGGTCAAGCAGGGCGATGCGCCTGACCAGACACGGGTCGATGTCAATATCGGCTTCACACTGACCGGAGCGCTGGCGCAGTTCAGTCGTTCGGGTCTTGTGCAGGACATCGCCGGGCGCCTGATCGCGATGTTCGTCAAGAATCTGGAGGGTCGCCTCGCAGGGAAGTCCATGGGAGACATGCCATCTGCTGAGGCCGGCCTTGATGCAGGATCGCTGGTATTCTCGGTGATAAAAGATAGGTTCCAGAACCTGCTGAACCGGCTGTTCGGCAGACAATGAGGCTTTGATGACGGCAAAGGTATTGTCTTCCTAAAGATAGTACCTTATCCTCGTTTAGGCCTGTGATAGATGACTTTTTGCCATTCGTGGTAATCCGGAGCGAGCAATGACGATCAAGATCAATCTCAACGCAGACATGGCAGAGGGTTTCGGCGCCTATAAGATCGGCGACGATAACGGCATTCTGAAAATCATCGGTTCAGCCAACATCGCATGCGGCTTCCACGCCGGTGACCCGCTGACCATGCGCAAGGTCATTGCCGATGCGAAGCGGGAAGGCGTCACCATTGGTGCGCATCCTGGTTTCAACGATCTCTGGGGCTTCGGCCGCCGCCGCATCGATATGAAGCCCGAGGATCTCGAATACATGATCGCCTATCAGATCGGCGCGCTGCAGGCGCTGGCAACCTATTCGGACGTGAAGGTGACCCATCTTAAGCCGCACGGCGCGCTGAACAACATGGCTGCCGAGAACAAGGAATACGCGATGGCCATCGGTCGCGCGATCAAGACGGTCGATCCCAAGATTATCTACGTGGCGCTGGCCGGATCCGAAATGGAAAAGGCGGGTCGCGAACTCGGATTGCCGGTCGCACTCGAGGGCTTCTGCGATCGTCAATACGAAGACGATGGCAACCTGACCTCGCGCAAGATCCCGGGCTCGGTGCTGCACGATCCTGCCGCTGCGACCAAGCAGGTCATCGACATGGTGGTGAACAACACGATCACATCGCGCAACGGCAAGACAATCCCGTGCAAGGTGCACTCACTGTGCGTTCACGGCGACGAGCCGACCGCGGTGGCGCTGGCGAAGACTGTTCGCGAAGGTCTGGAAAAGGCGGGGGTCAAGCTGGTGACTCTGCCCGAAATGGCGCTCGACTGACGTCATTCGCAAAAATCTGATCCAGGGAAGGTCGGTGACATGAGCGCAAAGCCAAGTATTGCTATTCTGGGAGGCACCGGCGACCTCGGCTCAGGTCTTGCTAAGCGATGGGTTGCCGCGGGGTACTCCGTCGTGATCGGATCCCGCTCTGCCGAGAAAGCGCAGGCTTTTGCTAAGGAACTGGGCGGCAATGCGCGGGGTGATGACAATGTCGGCGCCGCGAAATCGGCTGACATTGTGGTTCTCGCGGTGCCGTTCGGGAGCCATGAGGCTACGATTCTCGAAGTGAAGGACGCCGTTCAGGGCAAGATCGTGGTGGACGCTGCGGTGCCGTTAGTGCCGCCGAAAGTTTCCGTCGTGCAATTGCCCCCGGAAGGATCCGCCGCTCAAATCGCCCAGAAATTGCTTGGCGAGGGCGTCAAGGTTGTCTCAGCCTTCCATAATGTCGGCGCCACAAAGCTGCATGCAGGCGGGCGCGCGGATTGTGATGTGCTGGTGTTCGGCAACGACAAGGACGCCCGTGATCTCGTGATTGCGCTCGCCGGTGAAGTTGCGACATGTGGTGTCGATGGTGGCGTGCTTGCGAACTCGGCTGCGGCGGAGGCTTTGACATCGGTTCTGATTGGGATCAACCGCCGCTACAAAGTACCGGGCGCGGGTATCCGCATCACCGGGCTCCCTACATCTACTCCGTAACCGGCATTCGCGATGGCGAAGAGCGTCACATATTTTGCCGTGCCCGGCATTCCGTTGATCAAGCCGGGTGATGATCTTGCCACGGTAATCGGAGGTGCTCTCAAGGCGGCCCAGTTTGAGTTGACGACGGGCGATATCGTCGTCATTGCGCAGAAAATCGTTTCGAAATCCGAAGATCGCTATGTCGAGCTGAAGAGTGTTGTTCCATCGGAGCAGGCGCTCGCGTTTGCCAAGGATATCGGTAAGGACCCGCGCTTTATCGAGGTGGTTCTCTCCGAGTCCGAGGAGGTTGTGCGTCATCGGCCGAACATCATGATCGTTGCCCACCGGCTCGGATATGTGATGGCCAATGCTGGCATTGATCAGTCAAACATCCAGCACAGCGACGGCGAAGAGCGCGTTTTGCTGTTGCCGAAGGATCCGGACGGTTCCGCTGCGGCGCTGAAAACGAGATTTGATACTGCATTCGGAGCGAACATTGGCGTCATCATCAATGACAGTTTCGGGCGGCCATGGCGCAATGGCGTTACCGGCGTAGCACTTGGCGTCGCAGGTTTGCCATCGCTGCTGGATATGATCGGTGCGCCGGATATGTTCGGCAGGCCGATGCAGGTGACTGAGATCGCTGTGGCCGATGAAATCGCCGCCGGAGCGTCGTTGTTGATGGGGCAGGCTGCGGAAGGCTTGCCGGTGGTTGTGGTCCGGGGGCTGTCGTTTTCCGCGGCGTCGCGGCCGGCATCGGCTCTAATCCGTCCGCGTGAACGGGATATGTTCCGATGAACACCGCTAGCGCATTCAAAGGCAAGCCTGTCGTCGCGCTGTGTGGCGGCGTCGGCGGCGCCAAGCTGGCGCTTGGTCTTAATCGCCTGATCGGTGCGGACCTGACCGTGATCGTTAATACGGGCGACGACTTCGAGCATCTCGGTCTGCACGTGTCGCCTGACATTGATACGGTCGTCTACACGCTGGGTGGCCTGAGCGATGTCGAGCGCGGTTGGGGCCGGGCTGATGAAACCTGGAATTTCATGGCGTCTCTTGGGGACCTTGGCGGCGAAACCTGGTTCCGGTTGGGCGATCGCGATCTGGCGATGCATGTGGAGCGAACACAGGCGTTGCGCAGCGGAACCACTTTGACAGACTTCACGACCGCGATGGCGCGCCGTCTGGGCATTGCAGCCACCATTCTCCCAATGTCCGATGATCGCATCGAGACGATGGTGATGACCGAGGACGGACCGTTACCGTTCCAGCGCTACTTTGTCGGTCTGCAATGTGCGCCGGTCGTCAAGCAACTCGAATTTCAGGGCGCGGAGAGGGCCATTGCGACGCCACAGGTGTTGTCGGCGCTCCGAAATCCGGATCTCGCTGCAGTGATTATCTGTCCGTCAAATCCGTATCTCAGCGTTGATCCTATTCTCGCGGTCTCGGACATCCGCAAGGCGCTTGATGGCGTGAAAGCGCCGATTGTTGCCGTATCGCCATTGATCGGCGGGCAGGCGGTCAAAGGGCCGACGGCGAAGATTATGGCTGAGCTCGGCTTGCCGGCGGACTCGGTGACGATTGCGCGGCATTATCCCTTCCTGAGTGGCTTGCTCATCGATCAGGCCGATCAGGGCGAGGCGGATAAGATCGATATGCCGGTGCATGTGACGTCGACATGGATGCGAAGCCTTGAAGATAGGGACCGGCTGGCCGCGGAATGTCTGAAGTTCGCGTCAGACTTGTCTGTTGCCGAGAGGGGAGAGAGCGCCGCGTGATGCAGATCGCCGCAGAAACCTCCGGTCATGTTTGGGCTATTGTTCCCGTCAAACGGTTGAGCAGAGCCAAGCAACGGCTTGCCAGCGTCCTGTCTCGCAATGAACGCGTCAAGCTCGCCCGCACCATGCTGCATGAGGTTTTGACCACGCTATGCGCGACGCCCGAAATTGCAGGGACCATTGTGGTGACCGGCGATCCGATGGTGGCGAACCTTGCGACGCTGTTCGAGGCTCG
>Ga0247779_1000869_pt1 | contig 15986 bp, 17 predicted proteins | sample UWRJL221509R5_FD_179925 | JGI IMG/M metagenome (GOLD analysis project Ga0247779, IMG submission 179925) | Plant litter microbial communities from Arlington Agricultural Research Station in Wisconsin, United States - UWRJ-L221-509R-5 | ecosystem: Environmental > Terrestrial > Plant litter >... | reverse complement strand
TTAATGCCTGCACTTCAAAATCCTTGGCGAGTCTTGGCGTCCCAACTGAGGACAAAATTACTAAATCGGGGGGCGCGTAGTAATTGCTGACTCAGCCAGCACGAGCACGTTCACGACACGTCGACTGCCATAGTGTGAAATTCAAATCCCCTGAATTCAAACTTCCTTTCTACCACATCTTTCATTTTTCTGGAAACAACCCTGCGGAGGAGACCGCCCTCTTAGCTGGCCATGACTACGGCCTATCCCGTCCCTTCGGACATCTCGCCAGCGACTGTCAAGAACACAGCGTCATTGCTACGCATTGTTGCTCTTGCACTGATTTCTGGAGCAGCAATCGCCTCTCGTTTATTTGCAGTTATCAATTTTGAAAGTATCATCCACGAATTGTATGTTTATGCATTTCCTGACTAGCCTGTGTCTATATACAATTCTAACAGAACGTGATTTTAGCGATCCATGGTTCAATTAGTGCGTATGCAATGCTCTTTCTAGCACTGTTTGGGAATTGAAGAGGCTGTTAGTCGTGCAACCAGAGTATTAGCAGCAAAAGGCTTCTATGTTCGTTATTAAAGCATGGTTTCAATCAGTTTTTAACGTCTTGCTTAGGAATTCTGGAATTGGTTCGATCCTACAGCTTGGTACCCTCTCGGTCGTGTAGTCGGTGGCACCGTATACCCTGGACTGATGGTCACTAGCGGAGTCATTTATAATGTACTTCACTGGCTTAATCTTCCCGTCGATATTCGTAACGTCTGTGTCTTACTGGCACCTGGGTTTAGTGCATTGACAGCTTGGGCCACGTATATGTGTGTTATTCCTCCCATGACTTATTATCGTACTCTGAAACGACTTTGACAGGTTTACGAAGGAAATGAAGGATGAAAGCGCTGGATTACTTGCTGCGGCTTTCATTGGTATTGTTCCTGGTTACATCTCACGTTCGGTAGCCGGTTCCTACGATAACGAGGCTATTGCTATCTTCCTTCTCATGTTTACCTTCTACTGTTGGATCAAGGCATTAAAGCAAGGAAGTGCTCTCTTTGGAACGGTTGCCGCTGTCTTTTATTTCTACATGGTTGCAGCATGGGGTACGTTTTTCAAGTATCTCAGTTGTTACCTGCTGATTTACGGGTAATAGGTGGTTATGTGTTCATCACAAACATGATTCCTCTGCATGCATTGGTCCTTATTCTAATGGGCCGCTTCTCCGACCGTCTTTATGTTGCATATTCATCTTGGTATGCAATTGGTACATTGTCCAGTATGCAGGTACCATTTGTGGGATTCCAACCTGTTTCGACGAGTGAACATATGGGAGCCCTTGGTACTTATCTTCTCTGTGTCCAGTGCAACTTTACTGTCTCTAACCTTCCACCACAGGCGTCTTCGGTTTACTGCAAATCGTTGCATTTGCTCAATTGGTCCGCGCTCATGTATCCTCCCAGCAATTCCAAAGACTCCTTGTTGCCTCTGTCATTGCTATTGGTGTCCTTGGTGCTAGCGCTTTCGTTTTCTTAACGTTTAAAGGAAAAATTGCTCCATGGACCGGTCGATTCTACTCTTTGTGGGATACTGGTTACGCTAAAAAGTATCAATTTCCCCTTGCGTTATATTTTATTATTGACCTTTTTCGATAGGTACATTCCCATCATTGCTTCGGTGTCAGAGCATCAACCAACAGCTTGGCCCTCATTTTTTATGGATCTTCAATTCCTTATCTTCCTCTTCCCAGCAGGTGTTGTTCTTTGCTTCCGTCAGCTTCGCGATGAACACCTATTTGTAATCATCTATGCCGTCATGGCTAGTTACTTTGCTGGTGTCATGGTTCGCCTTATGTTGACCCTTACACCGGTTGTATGTGTTGCTTCTGCCGTAGCACTTTCCACCCTCTTGGACACATACATCGATCCCACAGAGCCTGTCGCAATTGAAGATAATGTTGACGATTCAGCATCCGTCGCAACCAATGATTCATCAGCCCCCACCACTTCTACCAGTCAAACTCCATCCAAGAAGGCCAAGAAGAATCCTGCTGCTGTCGCTCCAGCACCTTCCAAAGGACCTCTAGGTGATCTCATTGCTGCTACTGTAACAAACTCCAAGGCAGGCGCAACCAAGCCGAAGGGTGTGTTTGGAGTGGACGCCCGTCTTGTGGTTATCCTTAATACATTGGCGATGCTTTTCTTCTTTGTATTCCACTGCACCTGGGTTACCTCAAGCGCTTACTCGTCGCCTTCTGTTGTTTTGGCCTCACAAAATCCCGATGGCTCCCAACATATCATTGATGATTTCCGCGAAGCTTATTACTGGCTAAGGCAGAACACCCCAGAAGACGCCGTTGTCATGAGTTGGTGGGATTATGGATACCAAATTGCGGGTATGGCTGATCGACCAACTTTGGTGGACAACAATACGTGGAACAACAGTACGTGAAACTTTTGTTTCTCATGCGACCAACCTGATCACCGCGATAGCCCACATTGCAACCGTTGGAAAGGCAATGTCAAGCTCTGAAGAGGTAGCATACCCTATCCTCAGGAAACACGATGTTGAATATGTCCTTGTCATCTTCGGTGGTTTGATTGGATACTCAGGAGACGATATTAACAAGTTCTTGTGGATGGTTCGTATCGCTCAAGGTGTTTGGCCTGAGGAGATCCAGGAGCCAAATTACTTCACGCCTCAAGGAGAGTATAGAATCGATGACAGGGCTTCAAACGCCATGAAAGAAAGTTTGATGTATAAGATGTCTTATTACCGGTCAGTAATCTTCGTCAAAAGATACCATTTTATTAGCTGATCAAACTTATCATACTTTCATAGGTTCAATGAGCTCTTTGGAGGTAATCCAGGGACTGATCGTGTTCGTCAACAACAGGTTCCTAAAGTCGGACCTACGCTGGATTACCTTGGTTTGTCGTTCTTTTTATCTCTTATATAGTTAAACTAACGCAGATCCCTCTTCCACACAGACGAAGCATTCACTTCTGAAAACTGGATTGTGAGTCCTAGTCTCTCCGAATATGTACCACTTCTCACGCAATAATTTCTTTGTTCAGGTTCGCATATATCAGGTTAAGAAAGAAGATCCCCTTGGACGAGACCTCAAAAGTGCAAATGCGTTTGCACAAGGCAAAAAGAGAAAACGTAGCAAGCCTGCGTCTAGACGGCGAGCTATTGTATAGTGTTGTTGTTGCTTTTGTACATGCTAGTTGCTATAACCTCAGTAGTGGAGATAAATTTATTTATAAACCCCTAGCTAGTTAAGATACTTTCTTCACGTTAAGCTGAATTTTGGAATATGTAAGTGCACACAGCGATTGGATTCCGGTTATGTCGTTGGACCCGCTTGACCCGACCTCTCACGGATGCGTGGAGTCAATGCCACTGATCTGCCCCACATTGTCTCTCTACCTTGCTTACAGTGATGGTTGAAAGCAAACATCTGCATGATGAACTAGCAAGTAATACTGCACGGGAAACCGTCGATACTGCGTTTGGTCAGGTCGTGGGAGGACGAGCGATAAATGGAGCTGTCGTTTTCTTGGGTACGATATAAAACCAAAACTTATTGGTAAATGGATTGCAACTGATAACGGCTCTGTGACTCTTGAATTCACACCTCTAGAAGTTCCCTATGCCTTACCTCCGGTGCGCTTTGAGGATCCTGTAGCCCTACCTGAGCATTATCGCTATGAAAGGAAGGAATACATCCAGGAAACTGCATGTTTGCATATTATGCCATTTTAGGAACTGGCGTATGTGTACTGAGCTGCTTTTCTGTTTAGACGGCGCGCAACCCTTAAACGATGGTCAAGCAGCAGGTGGTTATATGCCTTTCCTTTTTTGATTTCTGTCGGAATAAATTAATGAGTTTCTCTAGGGATGGCATTCGAGGATAAGGTCGGCTATGGAAAACCTTCTGAAAATCCGTGAGTCCCATAAGTCATATCATTTCATGCTGTAGATATGACACCTTTCCAGACTATTCTTGAACATCGCCATCCCTCCCTCCTTTCCCAACAAGAAAGGATTCCCTGTAAAGGTTTATATACATGGAGGGTAAATGACTTGAAGACACATTATAGCTTGTATCTCATCCACGCTGGGTAGATTTCTACAATTTGGATCGCCGCACTCGTATACTTCCCAAGCGCAGTATGTTGCAGCTGAGCGCTCCGAGATTTGGGTGAATGTCGGATACAGGCTATCTGCGTTTGGATTTCTAGCAAGTGATAAACCTCGTGTTTCCGGTAACTATGGCTTCAAAGACCAATGGCTAGCCCTCGAGTGGATTAAAGCAAATATTGAAGCATTCGGAGGTTTGAAATATACTCGTTATCTCTGTTTAAAGATGCTAACAATTTATTCAGGTGATCCGACGGACATTCAGCTTACTGGCCTTTCGGCGGGTGAGTTGAAACACTGTGTTTCCTCTATGTGACTAAATCAATAAATAGGGGCACATTCTGTTCACCAGCTACTGCACCATGCATCACAGCTTCCTGAGGAAAGTACTGCTCCATTTACCACAGCTGTATTGCAGTCTAACGCGCTATTGTGTGTATGTTCTTTCTTGTCGCCTTACTTCAACTTATATTAGACCGTAATTGTTCAGAACCGATCCTAAGACCCCTGCAGAGCTGCAACCCCAATTTAATGCTCTTTGCCGCTCACTGAATTTAGATCCCAACGCGCCGGATATCTTGACCATCCTCAAAGACCCCATTAAAGTCCCATGGAGATCTATCACGAAAATTATCGAAAGCGAGACTTTTGGAAAATATGGCACGTTCCGTGGATGCTTGTCATCGGATTGGATATCTACTAAACCAGGTCCTATGGAATGGCAACGATCTGGTGCCTTCGCTCGCGGATTAAAAGCGCATGGTGTAAGGAGCATAGTAATTGGTGATCTTACTGAGGAATGGTACCTTTATTCAATTGCCCATCCCATCAGTTCTCCAAAAGATATTCTTCCAAACCTTGAACGTTATTTCCCTATCGATGTCGCTGAGAAGATGGTTAACGCATTCCCTGGATTGCCGAACAATGCTGGCAGTCAAGAAAGCACTAGGTTGTACGGAGATATTATGAGCTGCGGCCAAGTTCATCTTCCTGTGCGACTTCTTGCAAGTGACTTGGAGGCCAGCGGGTTTCCTGTCCTGAGATACGAAATTAGATGGACGCCTGAGCAGCATCGCCCACTCGGTGAGCGAGTTCCGCCGCAATAAAAACAAGATCTTATTTTTTGTATAGGCTATGTCACTCATGGGTGCGATCGTATCTTGTGGGCTCTCCGAGTACCAAATCTTCAACCTGACCAAGCAGAGATCGCCAAAGCATGGCTCAAGAGAGTATCAGACGAGTTAAAAGCCGTAGAATCTGGAGAATCTGCATACGGAAAGCAGTATATGCTAACTTTGAAAGAGGATGAGACGATTGACTGGGCGATTGATGCGAAGTGGGGAGAGCTGATGGATATAGGAAAGAAGGTGTTGGATGTTAATGGAAGCATCATTAGGTCCAGTCTCTAGGGATTTTGAATAAGCGCTGTAAGCTGTGGACTGGAATTCACAATGTCAATCAAAACCCTAACAAGTCATCTCCAAGATAAACATTTTATGACTCATCGCGCATTCGACGAGAACTTTTTACATTGTGGATGTGAAGTTTGTTGGAAGTTTGCATAGAAACGAGGGTATCCCGATGTCTTTAAATTTGATTTTGCAACTCCCTGTTAGTCCAAGTTACAGCTTCGCATAGGCTTGAGCGCTCAACGCACATTACTTGACTCAGGCTACGTTGGGATTCAGAAAATGGATTTCTGAGATCTAATTTCTGGCGCGAAATTCCGGATGACGCGAACAATAGCCACGTGATGAGGAACCTCCACGAAATGCATTTCATTCGATTTCTGGGTTTCACCTCAAACCCTACAACAACTCGCGCTTTACTTTCATAGCATACTAAAGTCACACGTAATGGAATAAAAACTAAGCGTTCTCAAGATACAAAGCTAACATAGATTTGTAGAACGCATGTCTCTTCAAGTCAATCTCTCGAGTAGAGAGATTGCCAAAGCGTATCAAGATGTCATCGATGGGAACGGCATAGATTGGGCGATGTTTACGTACGAGGGAGGCACAAACGATCTCAAAGTCCAGTCTACAGGAAATGGTGGGCTCGAGGAATTGGAAGAAGAGTTCTCTGACGGAAGGTATGTACTTGATAATTATCTGATATGTGGAAATTCTGACCTATTGTAATCATATAGAATTCAGTATGCTTTCGTGAAAGTGGTTGAACCCAATGTAAGCAGAAAACTAGCGTCGTAAGAACATCCTTTTAACTTTGGCACTCTTCAGAGTCAATTGCCCAAGTTCGTTCAAATCAATTGGTGTGGAGATGGGGTTCCCGAAGCGAAAAAGGGGCTGTTCCATACCCACTCAAATGCAGTTGCTCGTTTCCTTCGGGGAACTCATGTAGCAATCAACGCCAGGAACGAGGTATGTTTTCCATCAGGAGTTATCTTCCAACTCCTCTCATTATCTATCAGAGCGATGTCACACCTGCGCTAATCATGTCGCGAGTTGAAGCCGCATCAGGCGCAAAGTACTCAAGTCACAAAGAGCCCGCACGCAAATTTGAGCCAATTGCTCCTGTAGGATCGAGTTATAAGCCAGTCGGAAAGGTTGATATTGCTGCTCTAAAGAGCACTCCTCCACCCGCAACGAAGCCTGCATTGCCGTCGTCATCTAGACCGGCTTTCGGTGCTGCCAAAGCGACTCCGTCGGCTGGTCATTTATATGGACGGACTGTACCTGGGGGCTCTGCACCGCAAGATGCCTGGCCTGAAGAAAAGCCAGCACCAGTGTCCGTTGCTGCAACTCCGCCTCCTCCGCCTCCGGCTACATCTCGTCCCCCAACTTTACCAACAGCCGCTCGGCCTGCTTTCAGTGCCATGGTTCCTAATAAAACGCAGCCCGCCTTTTCTTTAGCTCCAGCTCCTCCACCTGTTGCTGCTGATACACCTCCTTCGCGCGTGCCAGCGGCTGTTTCTTCATCAGTTACACCCACGAAGCCGGCTGAGGACGATCGTATCGAACCCGCTAAGAGCGCCTATACCCCGGTCAGTTTACCCGCTCCCAAAAAATTGAAGAACCCATTTGCCACCAAGGAGCAGCAAACAACATCGCAAGCGTCTACCCCTGTTCCTTCTAGCACTACTAAATTAACTTGGAGTCAGCGTCAAGCTTTGGCCAAGAAACAAGCAGAGGAAGAGGAAGCTAAGAGCCGCAATGCTGCATTCACTCCAACGGTATCCACTCCTGTTACAAAACCCGTCTTCAAATCAAGTGCACCTGCATTTGGGAGATCTACCGTATCACACAGCACTCCGAGGAACTTTGGCGCTCTTGGCGCAGCAGCTAGTGTTGGAGCTGCTGTGGGTGTAGGCGCAGCCGCTGTCCATGCCTCGCAGGCTAGCCCGTCATCACCATCCCCTCCTCCGCCACCACCTCCTCAAGCTGCACCGAGCAGTTATATTTCAGCTCGTGAGGCCGTTCAGGATGCTGCTTGGGGAACTGAGGAAGTTACTGAGGAAGTCGAGCAGGAACCCGAGCCAGAATACGAGGCGGTAAGTAATACACTACAGGAAGTATCATCTTCTACTTAATACTTTTATACAGCCTCCTCCTCCTCCTCCTCCTCCTCCTCCTCCTCCACCACCACCACCACCACCACCACCACCCACTGCTCCTCTTCATGAAGTCGAAACTGAAGCTTATCCACCGCCTCCTCCGCCTCCTCCTCCTCCTCCTCCTCCCCCAGCTATACCCGCACACATTGAAGAAGAGGCGGCACCTCCCCCACCCCCTCCACCAGCAGCAGCTCCTGTTCCTCAAGTAAGTTCTCCCATTGCTTCTTTCTCTTCTGCAAATTTATCACCTTAACAGATGGCTGCTTTGTCAATTGCTCCAGAACCTGAGCTTGAGCCTGTTCATGCTCCCCACAGCGGGCAAGGGGTTGTTGCTGTAGTTTTATACGAATACGAGGTGTGTTGTGCATTAAACAAGTATAAAAGCTCAGCTGAGTTCCTATCAAAAGGCTACTGAAGACAATGAAATGAGCTTGGTCGAAGGTGAATACATCGAGCAAATAGAAGAGGTTGATGAAGGATGGTGGTCAGGCGTGGGTCCTGGTGGAAAAACTGGGCTGTTCCCTTGTATGTATCGTTAACTAATTTCTATGTTCTTTGTTCTGAAATTTCTTCACTAGCCAATTATGTTGAACTCGTAGAGCAACCTGAGGCTGTGGCGGAAGTTGAAGAAGAGGCAGCACCACCTCCCCCGCCCCCGCCCCCGCCGCCCCCACCACCACCACCCGTGCGTCGCTTGTGCATCTTTTTCAAATATAAACTCATTTAATTTATTCCAGGTTGCTCCTGTTGCTCCACCTGCACCGCCTCGTGCACCGACGCCTCCACCTGCTGACGTTGGCATTACTGCTGTTGCTCTATATGAGTACGTTGCCTTTTCAATTCCGTACCTCGCGTTTGTTAACACAGTTGTAAAGTTACGACGCGGCTGAGGACAATGAAATCACTTTCCGTGAAGGTGATATTATTACGGAAATAGAACCAGCTTCAGAAGACTGGTGGCAGGGTAAGAGTCCTCTTGGCGAGGTTGGGTTGTTCCCAGGTATGTTTGCCATTCCAAATTTTTAATATTGGAGAGAATTAACTGTGAGCGCGCCTAATAGCGAATTACGTCGAGGTGCAAGAAGCCTCTGAGTCTTAGACCTCCCAAGTATAACCGCTTCAGATGTGCAATGCTGTTTCTGTGTATATCAGTTGCAATGAAACTCTCCGGATGGATTTTAGTAGATATGTTAAAGCATCTTATTAGGAATACTTCTACTCGAAATTTATCTAACTACAAAGTAATAATAATCTGACGCGCACGCGTATGTCACGTGTACGTCGCGTCTATGAGCCCGAGGTCAACTTAGGAGGCACTCGCCGTTCCCAAATTTTTTAATGACTGTTCTGTGACCCTGGGCACTGAAATACTCTTAACTTAAAACTTGTGCGGAAATCACACAATCTGGATGCTTTTTACAGGTCTGGGTGAGCAACGAAAAGTCTTTATTCCATGCTTTTTGCTTCGAAATACAATATTTCTTGTCATGATGTCTCATAATTCCTCCTCAAATAAGCTTGCTTCAGCCCATCAGTATCAAAGAATATCAGGAAGCTGTGGGGTGAGCAGGAGTCCTTACCAACTTGACCAAATTTGAAGAATCTATCCGGGCGCCTGTAGTCGTAAATGGAGGGACTTTGGTGCATACAGATGCAGATTTTCGACAGGCTCAGTTTTTCTTTTGCAATGGAATGCAAGACCCATGGACAAAAGAGTCAGTATCCACCAATGAATGAGTATTCCGTTGTAGCTTCACTCACATATCGATGCAGACTTCTTTCTCGCAAATTAATAGTTAGTGGACGCATTGTATGCCCTAATCTTCACAATAACGCAAGATTTTCTACTATTCAATAGGTCCGACACGCATCTTGGATAACACTTTGTGTAGCAGAATTTTTTTGCATGCCAATAGCGCATTATACTTTGGATGGTATGCGTCATATTATTTCTATTGATGAGCATATACTAACTTATCTTCCGACCTATAGACGACTTTGAAGAATCCAAGATCCGAACAGTCGACCCTGAAGGTTTACATGACACCAGAAAGAAACGCTTCAAAGACATCGGTAGCGAAACGAAAGTCCAGCAGACAAATGATTTGCAACAAGGGAACCCAAGAAAGAGACCACCTGGGAGTGAAGAAGACCTCGAATTTCAGTCAAATCAACCATTGAAGAAAAAGGCTCGACAAGAAATGACCGATGTCCCGGCAACTTCGAAGATGAAGAAATCAAAGGAACAGCTTACGATCTCCAGTATCCTTATCGTCGAAGATGAGGTGAAAGAGAATGTCAAACGTATCTCCTTTGGACGACAGATAAACCCACAAGCATGCCAGAGTCAGATCATCCATACAAAAACAACGTTGGCTCCGAATGCACCGGTTGAAAGAAAGAAGGAGGTCTCTTCGTAAGCCTTTTCCGGTGTCTAAAAATTTCTTTCGATAAGACAAACCTTCACATGATCATCGACATTTAGACCGTTGAATCCGCATACTCTCTTTTGGAACGATCTGTTTGCGAAGACATACCCAAGGGATGGCACCACTGTTCTTAATCTATCCATTGAAGACCTTCTGGAGGCACCGCAAGCGAATGGAGTCATATTTGACGTTAATAAAACATATCGTGGAAAGCCTTTCATTAATCTGGGCTATTCTGCATGACATGAAACTTGGAAGCATCGTGAAACTATAATGCATACAGCCAACAATACTTGCAATTAACATGATGTTTGATTGTCGTGCCATAATTTGCAATATGAAGACATCAATCCTTTTTGCATCGATTTCTTCAGGCACTGATTGCTGAGGCCTAAGGTGCCTACTATCCTTTGCAAAAGTGCCTGTTCATGCTAAGTGCGTTCTGCGCAAGTTCGGCAAATCGGTGTTCCCATTGGTCACCGACTTGATTTCGAAGATGTTTGTCCTATTCACGAACTTCCTTTCTAGGTAAACTTCTTAATAGATGGAATGCTCCGCCTGAACACTTGCTCGATGGTTTCTTCGTAATAATGTCTATGAGGCAAGAAGTCCGCCAATATAGACATATGCTGTAGAGGCCAAGAATAGGTTCGTTTCTCCATCTCGGATAAGAACCGGTCCTGCAAAATCATGAGCTCAAGTCCAATAACCCATTCTTGAAAAGTTACGCACCACCTGCCTTTCTCCGTCACTACAGTCCTTTTCAGAGACTTCAGGGGTTTCGTGGGCGTGGGGCAGAACGTACTTGACCACCAATTCGAGGGAGGTCAAACGAGGAAGTTTGGTAGAAATCAAATCAATGAGCTGAGGAGATAATGAAACGAGACCAATTCGGAATCGAGATAGGACTTTATTTCTTCCGGAAACCAGGCTGAGAATTTCCTCGACGTCGTCATACGTTCGGTAGCATCCAGTAAGCGACAATGAGGTGATACTTGCCGCAAAATGTTGAAGACACAAGATGGAAGTGCATGTCGGAAAAAGGTTAGAGCTGATGTCGAGAACGCGCAGTTTTGGTAAATTGACCCCATTAATTGCGTCCTTAATCCAGTTATCGAATGATACTAGATCTGGAGTCATTCCGGGACCACCGTACTGAGTAGCACGCAGACGTAGAACTCGGAGACTGGACCGATGTGCTATTAGAAATCGGGCAAGCCCTTCAGGAGCGCCGAGGTGTGTGGATTCGATAGGAATAGCGACAATAAGTTGTTCCAGAGCTGGTAGACAGGTGATTGCACAAAGCATTGGCGAGAGGTCTGCAGGCTCCCAAGATTGTATGGTGAGGATTTTCAATGATGATCGCAAGCTACTGATTGCTGGAGCCAAATGCGTCCTCAGGATATCGTTGCGCTCACAGACTGAGGTTATGTTCTCCGAATGAATGGTCAATGCAAGTTCCTGCAAGTTCTGAGCCTTGAAAGATGGAGTTAAAAGGCTTCTCATGTTCTCCAAGGATAATTCAAGGGAAAGTTTTTGAAGACTTCCTTGAAAGACTGTTGATAGGAATGGAACAGCGGTGGCTGTTATGGACGGCAAACCACACCAAGTAACGTAATAATCGGTTACGTTCGGCAACCCGCTCAGAACTTCCAACATTATTTGGACGACGTCTTCCGTCCGTCTGAGGGTGCGGATGAGTCGTATCCGAGGATGTTTTGTGAAGATTTTCTGCTCCAAAAGAAGGTTGGCGATTTCCGCCAACTTGTCGCGTAATGAACGTCGGAGGACATGACCTTCGGAATCAAGCTTGTCCCTGTCGAGGGCCTCCTTCACGAAACCTGGATAGACGTGCAAAATGCGGACGCGTTTGGCGACAGCTGGATCTCTGCGCGCGCGCCTATTAGTTAACGGACGAGTGGCATGATCGACGAGGTACGTACTTGAGACGAGCCAAACTCCTCAACATCCTGTTATCTAAATACGCGAAGCTCATCTGTCTATATCGATAGTTCATGGCGATGTCAAAGAACGTGCTATTGAGGGCCATGAGATCTTGAATGACGAGAGCGGGGAGGAAGTGGGCAATGTGCAGCCATATTTCATGAGGGAAAGTAGTCATTTGAGGAGGAAGGGGGGAGCAGCAGGGTACGTGATTGACGGTGCTGGATTAAAGGGAGCTGCGTCAGAGTTGCCATCTGCGATTTCCCTCCTCGAAGAAGAGACAGTTAAAAAAGCTGTCAGTTGCCGTGATTGTTAGACAGGGTAAGGTGGACCTTGTTCCTTTTTAGCCTTTAATGAGCTTATGTCACTGCCTTCTCGCCTTGAGGCTGCCCTACAGCCGAGCCCAACGTCGGACGAGATAAACATAACTTCACAAACACAGTCTTTTTCAAATCGGGTTAAAGGTGACACATGTTCCTGTCTGTTCCCAACTATGACTAGCTCTGGGTTATCTTCGTCCTTGTCTTTCATATACAACGCCATTTCGTTCAGTCGCTCTGCCCTGCATCTACCGTGGCATTTCCATTGCAATGCTCCACGGGTCGACCAAGCTCAAGCTGCTCCGGGAGATGCCTTTTTCTGCGGGATTCGCAAAGATAGCTCTAGACGCGGGACCGGGTGTTTGAAAGAGGCGTTGCGTATGCTGGTACTACGTATTGGGTAACTTCGCTGACGCCTCGGCAAAAGTGCTTACCCTTTTCAGCCTGTTAACAAGTCCGGTATTTCTCTTTGGCATTTGGCAACTGTTCACTCACGCAAGTCAAGCGGAATACCTTTTCGCGCCGCGGCGAGTGGCGTTTAAGCATTCATGCCTCGGCTTCAATCCTCAAGGCCTTTCTGGCATCCTGACTTTGTGGATTGCACTGCTCGAGTTTAAAAGCGAAGGTTACTTGCTAGATTGCCAAGCTGGCCTTTATCTCGGTGCTAGCCACTAGTGTAAAGCTTTTTTTTATGAACTCGGCTGATAATTGGGTATCTCCGTCGAACTGACATTTAGAATGAACGGTAGGCCACAGTTCTCTTCTGTATATTTCGAGTCTCTGACAGTCTCCGTGTGCACGCTTCATTCTTTATGTCCACCAGTGACGACCCCTCATGCAAAGTTGTACCCATGTACCTCATTCTCCTGTCACTCAATGTAAGTAACTGGCATTTACGACGCACTGGGCTCATTTACTTGACAGACAATGTGATATAGTGCGCCTTACGAAGGCTTGAACCTCCCCAGAGCCGCAGTGGCGAGCTTGACCAAACTCGATGATCAGAGCGTACAACCAACACGAGGCTACGATGCGGTTCCTATTTCTTTCCCCCAAGAATTGATGGTGTTCCTTAGAGAAGACAAGGCAGAGTCAGTTGGCGTTGACACTAGGTTTTTGCTGATGACTGGCGATTGTAGGGTCGCAGCGAGGCGAGAGCAACGTACATACGCCATCCCTGGTTTCGCGTTTTTGTGGATGTGAGAAGGGGTGCTCATTAGTGCGTTGTGATTATTCCTGGTGCTGCATCTGTCTAACGCGGTGCTACACTATGTATAGGCTATGAGGTCAGTTATACCTATTTTCACTCGAGGAATACTATAATTGTTCGTCATATACAGACTCGGATCGGTGTTTTTTTTGGGGGGGTTTTGCATGCACTTATCAGTGATTGTGCATCATCACTGTTGCGAGTTGCGAGTGCCTAGTGACTGCTGCTGCTCGACGCCAACGTGAAATCTGTCAAGCCTCTTTCAGTCCGCGATGCCACAGCCAGACGAACTTGCCGACTGCGTCGCTTGCAATGTACGCAAATCCTGTTGTGTAGGAACCCAGCTTGTGCAACGGAAATGTCGATACGTGCGACGTCAACTTTCAAATCGAGTCAAAGCCATCAAGAATCGGAGAAACTGGACATGAGCTAGACGTGTTAGGACTGGGTTGATTTTATTTTGGGTGCGGCGTAATCTGGGGTAAAGGTTCACGACAACATAGACCACTGGGCTTATTTGAAAGATGGCAACGTACACGTTAACGATGAGAACGACACCAGGACCACCAATTCAATGGCCAACATTGCAGATTCCAGTCGAAGTCCGCTCGGCTTGCTGATATTCTTTTATAATATCAATTTGAGAATTGGTGTGCCTTATATTTTCTCCAATAATCTCGGTTCATTGATGCTTGAGTGAAGTCATATTGCTTGAACCAAGTACAATGTTAAAAGGATACTAGTTAGTATCACATTTCTGTCGCGACCCGACAACTTGGACGTAGTTCCATAGGCATGGATATTAGTGTTCGCAGTCTAGACAATATCATATGTGAGTGCAAACATATACAACATTGTATTATTTTTTGATTTCCTGTAACATAAATGAAAAAAACAGGTCATGTACGGACCTATTATCAGTTCACCCCGGGGAGTTGATATTGTCGGTCACCGGTCACCTGAAAAACAAGGTCCTTTTCATTATTATTTGAATTCAGTTGTTGACCATTTGTCCTTGTAAGTTTAAGCTTTTTTGGTGCGAAATAAGCAGATATACTCCTCGGAGCAAATACGTGTTTGAAACACATTCTAGGGGTTGCAAAGCTCCGCATAGGAGAAGGCAGCGTGGTATAATAGGGAGACACTTACGAACTTATGAAACTCGTGCCCACCATACCATCATCATGATTCAAGAACAAGCTTTTTGACACTATATTACGCGTCGGAGGATTCGCTTCGCTATGGTCAACAGCTTGTTCAAGAACAATGCCATTACTAAAGTTTATTTACTATGTATCCTAATATTTTGTGTTTCGTAGTAATTTTTTTTGGAAATTTGTGATATTGAGACATCGTAGCGCTGCATCTTGTTCTTTAAGGGCAAGTCAAGTTTATTCCTGGAGCAGGTTTTTAAAGTGAAGAATTACGATAATAGAAAATTGACGTTCATGGAGCGGGACGCTGGACAGTGGACACGGCGCTAGAATTCTGGGTTCTCGCGAACTGTTACGCTTCACGTGGTGTGACCACTTCCCGTGCGTTCGACGCGTTTGTTTCATTCGAATTGACCTGCAACCATCATTTCATTTTTTTAAGAGAATGTCCACCACGAAACTCTTGATACCACTGGCAACGTCTGAACTCCCAACATGCAACCCGAATCTCATGCCCTTTCACATAAACTATTCGGGACCAGCGCAGGTGTCTGCGTTCATGCGGGTGGAAAAATATAAGCGGGAAAGTGTGGATTCCGAGAAGAGAGACGATGAGACGAAAGAAATCGAGCCCACAAAGAATCATGACGTCGAAATGAAGGAGGCCGGAACTCCGATTACAAGACCTGTATTGTCCGGGGCTCCCAGTACAGACTCCGTGATGACTGAAGCAACCGCGGTCGCTGAGTCGCAAGGTACCATCGTCAATGACAACAAGCATTCACCTCTGCCACCTCTGGAAGATGAAGACAAGCGATTTATTTCAACCTTCCGTGGACGGTCAATACATGGACTCACGATTAGCCTACCTGTTGGCTATTCTGGGCTAGTTTTGCGAGCAGAAGCAAATCCACATGAACATGCGGGTGTAGAAAAGAAGAAGGAAGACGATGTGCCAAAGAGTACTAAGGGGAAGGGAAAAGCTGCTGCTAGCAAAACGAAAGCGGGTGCCACGACAGCGAAGGATGAAGCGAAAGGGAAACCTCGTGGACGGTTGACGCGTAGCGCAGCTCCAAAACGTGTCGAGGAGCCAATCGTCATTGAAGATGAGGAACAAGAGAAGAAAGAAGAAGATAACGATGCACCAGAGCTTGAAACTGGCAATGGTGATGATGCTGGAGAACCCCTCCCCGACTCAAAACCAGTCAAGCAGCTCGTGCCTAC
>Ga0247779_1000868_pt1 | contig 15992 bp, 14 predicted proteins | sample UWRJL221509R5_FD_179925 | JGI IMG/M metagenome (GOLD analysis project Ga0247779, IMG submission 179925) | Plant litter microbial communities from Arlington Agricultural Research Station in Wisconsin, United States - UWRJ-L221-509R-5 | ecosystem: Environmental > Terrestrial > Plant litter >... | reverse complement strand
CTTCTTGAGCCAGCTATGGACGCATTGAAGATCAGATGCGCTGCTTGGAAGGACGGAATACAGAATCTACTGATTTTTGTGCGTGATGAAACCAACAGATAATTGATGAATCCTTAGTAGATCCTCACTGAAGCTCGCAGAGGCTAATTTGAAGCATATATCAGGGCCTAAATTTTTTATAACATCCATTCGAGGCTTACTTAACATACAGTGAAGTATTGCACAACCTGAACAAGGTGTTCTTGTGCATAAGCCTCTATATGTGGGTAGCCAGGGCGACTTTTTGATAGAAATAGTGCATCATAGCGTAGAAAATAGACAAAAATAAGATTTATATATCACTACAATGTGTATCGAAGAGTATGGTAGACATTATTAAAAGCCAATTGAGAGGGTTAATGACAAGGATGTTTTATATCTAATCATTCAATGGTACCACAGCCCCTGTTCTTAAAATACATGACCAAGCAGAGTGATTCTCAGGGAACGTTTGCATGAAAATTAGGGAAATGTTATTTTATGAATTATTAAGTATTATACAGGCACAATTAGATGTCTACAGAGGTGAAAACAAATAATTCTTGAGAAAGTGCGCGACCTGCGGAGATGACCGCGCACGCAAACTATTTTTGGTGCAAACCGCGCACCATAAATGACTGTTTGATCTTCTGCTCTTTACCAGCGACCGCGCAAATGTCCAGGTAATTAAAATCATATCGATCATATGCACTCCTTCTTCACTGATGGTAAGTGTTGCTGGACTCGCATCGTCAAAGAAGCCAAAGGGCTCTGTTTCGTACGTTGCGATGGGCACATCTCTGTTTCCGTCTCTTCGGAAAAGCTAAGTCCGAGTTTGCTTATCCCGTTAGCAAAGCGGCTAAGTTTGGGTATGTTCTAGATGGCTTGTTTACCTGAGGCTCATGACTGATGTCCCAAACATAGCGGCGCCCATCAGGTCCTGTAAATTTCCTCGATCTAAAAGTCTCCGTATTAGTTGAGCCGACATATGAGAAATATGGTTATTAAAGACGCACGCATTGGCATAGGTTAAGATATTCCGCCCTCCTTTAAACAGGTCATGTTCATCGTACGACTTTCCTCCCGTACGGAACACGGTGGGCCTAAGTCGGTGAAATTTGATTTCCCCAATTTTCATATACTTCTCTCCGCCCTCCTCAAGATCTGGCCTCTGATCATTGTTATTCGCTCCTAAGCTCGTGATATTGCGGTATATGATAGTCGTTTGATCTAGGATGAAAGGTCTGACGACTTTGTACATTATTTGACCATCTTCTGTGCAGTATTTGCCAATGGGTAGCTTTCGTGTACTGTGGATGTAAAGCTTCATGAGGGGCAGGATGATGGGGTGTATAATGTCACCCAGCAAGAGACCCCGTCTTTATACTTAGAAATTCAATAGAGGGCTGTGAGTACATATGAAACGTATCTGATACGCCCTAGCAACTGAATATACGACAGAGTAACCAGACTCGCAATGGACTTAACAATTGAGGAAAATTGAGATCCAGTGATGCCTGAGTCCTGAGGCCTGAGGTCTGGTCGTTGTTAGAGAGTCAAGCCGAGAGTTTTGGCGGGAGCCAGCGAGCGCTAAAAATGAGAGAGGCGGGATCGAGCTCGATTCAGAAGGAGTCGGCCATCGAGCATCCCGGTCCAAGAGCTCGCAGTAAGGCCGCCGTCAAATTGGAGCAAATAATGACGTCACGCGCTTTGGGCGAGATGATCACGCCCCCGACTGGCACAACCGCGACAACGACCAGCCACGGCTTCTTCTATTCCTGCCCCGCCACGGTGCTCATAGGAAACTTTGAGACGTTGAACGGAGGCTGACGGAACTTGACTTTTATCAACATCGACTTCGCTTTTACTCTCTGTTTTGCGCGAGGACTACTGACTATATCTTGCGTACATTTCGGCAACCTTGGGTTGGCATCAAGTTTGATTCAATTCACTATGTACGCTAGTACATGGGTTCGTAAAATGTATAAAGGTGGGGGATATTCTACTGGAAAGAACAACAGCTCATCCGAGCTTGTCTTTCCTTCTCTATTACTTCTATTCTCTACTTTTCATCTCATCGACGCTGTCCGCTGCTCATGGTGAGCATCGACGAGCCCCCAATGTGCACTCGTCGTCGTCTCTGCCTGCAAGCTTACCTTGGTATTTTCTGATCTTTGAAGGTGAGCATGTCCAAAAATCGTTGTGATTAACGACTTACCAGGATTCAAAGACCCGTCCGAGCAACTCATTTCGATATGAACTCGCCTGTTGAGTGCGGGTAAGGAATCTTTCGACTTTTGAACGTTGATCCATGACTTACTCTTCGTTGCGATAAAGGGTGATGTTCCTCTAATCTGGTGCTTAATTTTAGAGCAATAGCTATGATTGGAGGCCATCGAGAGTATTGCGTTTACTATTTACAGTGGTACGTACGCCGTCCGTTGGCCACTCATCATAAACGTGTCTGATTTCGCGACGGAAACTTCAACCATTCATGATTTGTAGCTGCATCGGACACGGTAAGCAGTGTAATCTGATAGTCGCATAATTTAAAGAGACATTTAATGATGATTTTCAGACTATCGGAGTTACAAAAGCCTTTTTCTACTGGCAATGCATCCTGAGGTTCAAAGGAAAGCATACAAGGAAATAGAGCGAGTCGTCGGAACCAAACGCCTACCTGACTTCAGCGATCGCAGTAATGGCAATATGCCATACATCGAAGCCATCTACCGCGAGGTTCTGAGAATAGCGCCACCACTGCCACTTTCCATCCCACATGCGGCTTCCGAGGATGATTATTACAAAGGTTATTTCATACCAAAAGGCGAGCTTTTTATGGCTCGTAAATATCTTTATACTAGCGAGCTTATGAATTGATTATCTGTCACATTAGGTACAACGGTTTTTCCAAACATATGGTCAGGCTCTAATAATTCTTATACAACGATACTGCCCTGTACTAACAAATACGCAACACAGGGGGATAACACACGACAAAATCAATTATCCTGATCCACATGCCTTCAAACCGGAGAGATTCCTAAATGAAGATGGCAAGCTCAACGACGATGATAGGATCTTTGCATACGGATTCGGCCGAAGGTGATGGATACGCTCTTTGGTCCTAACACATCAACTAATCTTTGTTACTCCACGGTCGAAGAGTACTATGTATCGAGAAACATGTCGGTAGCGCCACCGTAAGTTTACATTTGTCAGTCCACAGCGCTAGTACTCATTGAGAATTCATTACCTGCATCAGGTTTGGCTTGCAATGGTCTCCGTCCTAGTGTGCTTCTCCATTGACGAGGCGAGGGGTAAAAATGGGAATTTTATTCCAATTGATGATGAATTTAAGGCGTTCGGCCTCCTTCGGTATGTTCTTAGCACTAATTGATCTGTGATCCACCACGAATACTGACTCGGGTGATAAAAAAGACACAAGACCAAGTTCGAATGCTCTTTCAACGTGCGATCCAATGAAGCACGACAACTCATTTTAGGTACCTGTACGACGTAAAATACCCAGATCAAGAGATTTTACTACACGATCGAAGTCAAATGGGATTAATTGTTCTAGTCGATTTTTTTGGTCCGTCGTATTAGGCCCTGAAATAGCTTATCGTTCTGGTAATAAAGACACATGATGGAGTCGCTGGAGAGAACGTCAAACAAACATTGTTAAAGAGAATGGAAGAGTTAACAATGTGACACAGCTGGGTATGTATATAAACCCAATTGCAAGGAAAATGACACAGGCCCTTTCAACGTCAACTTCATTCCTGGGTGACTCGGAAACTCCTCCACGTAGGCCTGGAGATGTCTGTACGGTAAGCTATGGTCTATAAACTCTATGACAATATAACTAAAGGCTGATCCATATCCCAGGAAGAAATATTACATTGGAAATCAAGCTCCTGAGATACCTATTGGATTATGCTCAACAGGAGAGAAAGCCAAAGTTTACGGCTTTGCGTTTAACCCACTCTGGCCTCTGGAGTGGGTTAACGAACATCATTTATTTCAAGACATCGATGCGCATACACGTCGCTTATTTGGACTACAGAGTATTCTGAAGCAACTGCGGCACCTTAATCACAACCTAACGATCGAAGAAGTTCGGAATCACAACGATACTCGTCGTATGCAATTGTGTCTTGTAATTGGAAGTAATCGCACAGAACAAGAATGGGAACGATTTCTAAAGTTCTCCATAAACGATGCGGACAGTGTATGTGAAGTTTTGGGATGGGATTTGCAGGAGCCGCAGTGGTACTACCCGTATAAAACAAAAAGTAGCGCTGGTTTATTTGCATACGACATTTATAGCGATTTTTAATAAGAAATTTATTACTGTTTCATCTTTTTTTCATCTTTTACCACAAGAAAAGAAATCGAACATTAATCAGAGCGAAAAAATTCATTAAAAACGCGAGCTTTCTATCAGTTATAACTTATCGGCTAGGAGACGCGCCAAGGCGCACGTCGCGCGACGCGTTTAGCCCAAATAAACAACATGTGACCGGGCGAGGTCTTAGGTGTTTTGGTCGATATTTTTGTTGCTTCACACAACTGGGATTGCCAGTAAAAGAAACCTTTGCCATTCGGATTCATGTTTCGACCTCAAAATCTAACTCCTTCGTCAAAAACTATACCGGGTCGACATCTTTTCGGGGCTAAATGGGCGGGTCAACGTTTAGGTGCATGATCGCGTTCATGAATGCGGAACACGCGCTCATAGCTTTCCGCATGCCCCGTACATATTTAAGCGCGCTTCGGTGCGCTTATCATCAGGAAATTATTTCTTTTTCCTCCTTGATCGATCACGGAGTCCTCGAGAGCCCCAATCCCATGTCTTTCGCGTCTCTTTCTTCCCTCTTCCTCTACGCAGGATGGACCCAGAGGAACTGGAGTTGAACGATACCTCGACGTGTGCAAGCATCCATAAACGGGAGAAAATCGATGGGCACGATTCTTTCAAGGATGGACTGGATGAGAGCAGTCTGAGGGATGTGGCCGACGCGAAGTTGCCACCAGTGGACGAAGTGAGCAAATACATATTCAGACGCAAGAGTAGAACAACGCCCTGATGTCTAGTATCGAATGCATAGGGTCGTCAAGCCGTATTGTTCTGCATATCGGCGTGTATGTTGGAAACCATCGTGTGGGGATGGAACAATACGTACGGAATCTTTCAAGGCATGTTTTCAATATATTCTGTTTATCTCTTGTTGAACGTGTGTTGCAGATTATTATTCGTCACATCCACCCTTCAATACTTCGACACCCGCAGCTATTTCAGTCGTAGGTACCACATCGTTGGGGATACAGTATTTTGAAATATTAGTCATGGTTGCAGGTAAGTCCAGTGGTCAAATCTATTGTGTTTACGTCTGATGATTTCTGCTTTAGTCGTTCAAAGATACCCAGAATATGCAAAGCCACTCATGTGGAGTGGTCTAGGCGTAGCCGTCCTCTCCCTCATCATATCAAGCTTTGCGAATAAGGTAATTTTTTCCATTCGAGTTTCATGGCGTCAAATTGATCCGTATATACAGTTATGGCACCTTATTCTACTACAGGGTGTCATATTCGGTCTAAGTGCAGGAGCCTTCTACGCTCCAGTACTAGTTTGGCTATCCGAATGGTTTGTTCGTCGAAGAGGTTTTGCAGGAGGAATCATTTTCGGTGGATCTGGCGTTGGAGGTTTCGTTCTGCCACTTGTGATGGGATACCTGTTAGAAGGTGTTGGATTCAGGTGGACATTGAGGTAACATGAATCTTGCCTTGCTCATACTTCTCTTTTTTTAAATCATTGGTACAGGATTTGGGCAGTCATTTTGGCCGTTACCTGTGGTATTGCTTTGTTTGGGGTCAATCCTAGAACACCGATCAAGAAGTCAACGATGCGATTACCCAGACAGCCTTGGTTGCCGAAAGATCTATTTCATCTTCGTAGCCCTCTTCTATACTGCATGGTGCGTCAGCTTCTCCATATATCCCATTTGACTTTGCTCATGATCGTTCCAGTTGGGCATTGGCACTATACAATCACTGGGTTACTTTCCCGTCAGTCTATTCATCCCAATGTACACCTCGTCGCTTTCTTCTGCCACCCTACCGTCAACTATCACGCTTGCAGTGTTTAATGTTGCATCGGTGGTATCCTACGTAGTCTTTGGACGAGTATGTGATTCGTACCCGTACCCCTACGTCATCTTCGCCAGTGGTTTGGGAAGTGCGCTTTCCTCATTCTTTTTATGGGGATTTGCATCTTCATTGGGAGTCGTATTTGCATTTGCCGCCGTTTTTGGTGCATTCGTATGTTCCATGTTTTCCTTTTACCATGTTAAATGTTAATTAACACTTGCCTTGTTGACCCTTCAGAGCGGCGGATTTGCGGCCATCTGGCCTGCAGCTGCCTCTGACATTGGAGGTTAGGGTTGCTTTTCGAAAACAACAACTATACTAACTATATAAAAACAGGATCAAGAGACCACATCACCAGTCTAGCGATAGGATGCTTTGCATGCGTTAAGGGTCTAGGTCCTATCGTTGGTCCCATCATAGCCGCGTCGCTACACCATGAAGATGATTACGCACAAACTGCTTATGGTGGCTTCGGATTTAGAGACGTCGAGATTTTTGTTGGTAAGTTTATTTTCGTATTTTCGTTTCATGGGTATGGTTTCTAATCGTAACAAAGGGGTGATGGCTACTGCTACGAGTATTGGAGCCATGATCCTTGGATTTTACTCGGCTTCGAAGAGAAAACGTTCCTGAGAGCAAGTGCTGTGTTCCACTGCTTTTACAGGCTGATCTCTCTTCCCAAAAAGCATTTTATGCATTCTATGCCAAGCCCTGCGACGTTTCGAGTATACAACAAGCAGAGAGAAAAGGCTTAAACTGTGGAGTATCGAACTCGCTACTTGAGTTGCAAAGATGCCTCTTATCGATGCCTCTTATTGCTTTCAGTCAAAATCGTAGTTATTTTACCCCTACACATGACGACATATATCATTTTTGTTAAGGTGGCTTGCTGAATGTGATGAAGCTGTTCTTCTGAGTTGCGCTCTTTACGTTCCCCATGTAAGCCCACTATCAAAGCATGAGTTAGACTATTGAAAACCAAATTCTAGGAACACATACATTAAGCCATCCACCATCGCCTAGTCGCTTGAACGTGCCTTCTTTAAACCAGTATACCTCGTAGCTGAGAACATTGTTTATGTAAAAAGTCAGGTCTGCCTTTCATAATACGCGGAAGAGGAATATCTGCCACTGCTTACCCCACTGTTTTTCCGAAGGATACCTTCAGCTCGTGATGGCTGTGCCCCCAGTCCTTTCCTCGAACTCCTTTGAAGTTCGTCTTATGCTTGACATGGCAGACGACAAAATTATAATGAGGATACTTGTTCCTGAACTGGGCAACCATATCCGACGTCCATTTGCTTCTTTTCTGAATACCAAAAAAACTCGTCAACAACGTGAACAAAAGGGTTATCGAGAAAAATCAACGTCACCTTTTTATCAGCCGCGATTTTACCCTTTATCAGTTCGACGATCTTGATTACACCTTTTACCACGGCTTTAGCAATTGTCGCGACACCGCCGCGTGGTTCGATAGTCGCTTCCAAGAACTCGCGCTCGCTGATGTCATATACACCGTCGAAGTACCTGGCAAACAAGGGATCGTCGTGTCGGACAAAGACATCGTGTGTGGTGGATGAGATGCTGCTATTGTTCCCTTGGTGCTCGGAGTGAGAGCGAAGAGGCGAAGGTAGTGCAGAGACCGCCAGGAAATAGCCAATGAGTGCGAATAGAAATATTATGAATCTCATCGTACGATACGGTGAATACGATTAAGGATTAATATGGACCTGCCACAATATGGGAGAGAGGTCAGACCTGCTGATATGAGTTTCTTTGCCTCTCCTCTGATCCCTTTATAAATCCGTGCTTTCTAAAAGCTATTCCTGGATCGTTTCAAAAGCGAGCATGATACTCCACTGAGCGGTGTCTATTTGTAAACTTGAATCTTTTAGTAATTACAAAGACGAATATCGGAATATGTAGGTGGAGCTCGGCTTCTACCTTGGGTAAATAATCTGATTTTCATCTATGATTTTCATGGGTCTTACATCCGTACCATGGAGCATTCCTGGCATCGGTAGACAAAGAATAGCGACGTTATTCCTCTCTTTTTGCGGACAAGCCATTAGGGTCAAGGGAACCGTCACTGCAAGAGGTAGGCAGAGTATGCAAATTAGGAGACCAACATGGTGCGTAGCCTAGTTTTCTAAAACATCTATTTCAAACCTCTTTGCCGTATCCCTATTCCTTCCACAAACAGACGCCCACGTTCCATCTTGTATGGCTGGAGATGTGCACATACCATTTTTCATAGTCACAGATGCCTCTTCATACGTAGCTTCAACCTTGATTCCCGGTTCCTCGTCCAAGAATTCCTGGAACCACCACCAAGGAGCATCCCTATCTTCCGTGAAACGTTCCGTACTAGCTTTCAAAGCATCGGCACGAAGTGACCAATACGACCGTAGGCTTTGACGCAGGTCTCTAGCTTGTTGGCATGAGCGATCAGCTCTGAAGGTCCAGAATGTGTAATGAGATGCGGAGTAAAATAGTAAGTCGGATAGTATTCCAATTTTGCGGCTTCCGTTGAGGTATTCTTCAATCCCTTGGGATATGAGCTGAACGATGGTGTCCACCTTGTCATGTGCTTGTCGATATATCGCGTATCTCATAAAATCCGTGTTAGTGTTCGTATGGAACAGATTGACCAGCAAGTCCTGAGATACAGACGCGTCCAATAAAGAGCCAAAGAATGATTCAATGGTTGAAGAAAACTGGTCGGGCAAATCTTGCACATGTCATTAGCCCCCGAGAAAGTGTACGCCGAACAGAGAACTTACATTCCAGTTTATAGACATCATGATTAGGATTGATCCAACTATAAAATGCACGAACACACCCCGACTTCTCGATGGCAAAATTGGTATTGGGCTGGGATAAGAAGTTAGTCAATCGGACATGTAGTTCTTCCTGATGGGGAAGCAAATCTTGAGGAAGCCGTCTACAAGAATCAAGAAATTCCAAAAGAACTTCTTCAAAAATCTGGGCAGCCGGTGGAGAAGTGTACGGCGACAGGTAGGATAGCCAGCCCAAGTCATCCGTCAAGTCGCTCGGAGAGAGGCTAATCCTTTGAACCATCAAGGTCGCTCGAGGACGTGATACTCTGGATACATTTCCAAGTATCTCCTGGATGCTCTGGTAACCAGCAACCACTTCTTCTAGACCACGTCCCGCTTTAAGATATGACGAGAAGGAACTTTTTATGCCTCGTAGCGTATGAAAAACGGGGCCAGTGTGTCTGAACGAGGCCACGGAGCGATAATCCATCCACGGCTGTTGTGTCACGATATTGTAGGCATATGTGTCGCAGACCCCAATGTACGCGTTGTCAAAAGATAACCAGGACGGTTTGGACCAAGCTTCACGGACTGTGACCTTATGAGGCCATTGGCTCATCGGATCCTCCACTTTGTAGGGATTATCTCTTCTACGACAAAAAATTCCCAATGAAGTTACGTATCGAAGCCAGGAGAAGAAGCGTACACATGCGTAAAAGACATGCCTTGAATATGTTATACAGCGGCGAAATACCAGAGATTGGGTAGATTTGAACGGGCATTGTGCTGGCACCGTACGACTGCGTTCCCAGATAGGTAAAGAGACAGAAAAACCCTGTAACGTCGGAAGCGTAGTCGTTAAAGCAATGAAAGTGAGCGGAATGGTAATGAAGATGATGACGGAAGCAGCAACTATGTGATTGAGTGACCAGACAAAGTCGACGAGACCGACAAAGAACAATATCAGAGCGGTTTGTAGAAGAAGTGGTACGGCAGCTAGGATTTCCGCAACATACCACTTCTTCAGACCATCTTGTCGCATGTGCCAGAGAGCGAGCTTGTTCTTCGCTGAGAGAGAACTCGGGTAGTTCTGGTATTCAGCCAGCCACTGCATGGAAACGATTCCAATCAATACAGTTGTAAGGCTGAGAATCAGGCTGATGAACCAAAGAGTGTTGACCCGTATAGAAGATGAACTTGGAGAGAAAGGAAAGTCTGAAGAAGGCAGAAGAGACGCGCTAAGGTTCGAGATAGATATGGGGTTATCGAGACGGGTAGAAATTTGACCAAGGAGTGCGATTATAGTATCGTCGGGATCCGGCTGTAAGCTCTCGTATGATTGAACCAAAAATGCAGACAGTACGCCGGAGAAAAGACCCGCCTGGTCGCATCATTAGAAATGACGCTCATCCCAATTGTCCTGGTTTCATCACGCACAAAAATCAGTAGATTCTGTATTTCGTCCTTCCATGCAGCGCATCTGATCTTCACTGCATCCATGGCAGGCTCAAGAAGCCGTTCCCAGTGTTTGCCGTCTCCTTTTGGCATTGGATATTCGAATGGTTCTCCTGCTTTCCATTTCTTATAATTGATAAGAATTTTGGGAGGCTCTCGAAAGTAACGAACCACTTTACCCCGTTATTAGGCGCCGGTGCGCTTTCTGCTTGCTCTTCGGTCATCAAACCAATCAAGACGGGGGACTATTCAATGATAAAAGTCGAGAAATAATAGCCATTCCAAACCAAACGACGTGGCACCCGGTCAGGAACAGGTCGACGTAATGTAGGAAGCTTGGCAAAGGCTGTGCTGTCAGCACTGGCACGTAAACACATTCGCGCTTCTTTTCCCTCATTCGACTCTCGAGTTGCTCTCGAGGTTACGCTTGCGTGAGAGTAAAAGCGATGCTAATATTGGTAAAAGTCGAATTCCGTCAGCCTATGTTCGCCGCCTCATGGTTTCCTATGAGCACTGGCGGGGCTGGTATAGTTGCTCTGGCGGACAAGAAATGCAGAGTCCGAGCCAAGCAGGAAGATATAAAAGAGACGTGGAAGTGAAAAGGGGATTTAATAGTTATATGGTCTGTAAACAATCAGCATGTACTATGTACATAGACGCGTCGCGTTTCACTCGGATGCCATAATTGAGAGAGGGAGAAAAAGCATTAAATTATCGTGAAAAGCGAAGCTACGTAACTACGTAAAAAAACATCACCAAAAATGAACATCCAAGAAAAAAAAGCTTTGTGTACAGGGTCGGGAAGTATCGGGTATTACGTCGTACGTGTATATCAAAACATAGAAAGCACAATCATCCTTGGGCACAAGCGTCCTTTACGCACTCTCCTTAATATCGTGTTCGACAACCTCCTTCTCCCCTTGGAAGTTATTCGTAAACGTCTGGTTTTCATCAAGGATTTGTTGACGGTATTTGTTCGAGCCAATGACTGTTTTTTAATAATAAAAAGTTTCATTAAGTCTTCTGTACACCACGAGCAAGGACAAGAACACGTACTGGTCGAGTTTTTGTACAACAAATCAATCTGTTCAAGTGACAGACCCTTGGTCTCAGGGATGAAGAAGTACGTGAAGACGAAGCATCCAACGCAAGTTGAACCCCAGATGAAGAAGACCTTCACACCGAGATTCGCAGCTTTGATACCGGCAGGACCAAAGGTGGTAGCGTTAACAAGGTATGGAGTGGCATAGCCAATACCGAAGTTCCACAGCCAGTTGCTGGCGACGGCGAGCGACATTGATTTGGCACGAATTCCGAGAGGCTGAAGAAAAATCAAAATCATTAGAGCTACTAAAAAGAAATAGATAACCAGAAATCGACGTACGAAAAGCTCTCCAGTAAGCACCCAGATAACCGGTCCCCACGAAGTAGCAAAGAACGCGATGTAGATACACGTAAACGCGATCAACACCCTCTGCGCCGTGATATTGACCGCTACACCATTAGAGCCACCAGGGTGACCAGCAGTTACACCAACGATGGCCACGATAAATTCGCTGATACACATGCCGGCAGCACCGATGAGCAGGAGACGTCTACGACCAACACGATCGATGAGCTGAACACCGATGATAGTCATGACGGTATTGACAACATCCGCGATAATGGTGATGATGAATGGGTTAGAGATACCAGCAGATTGGAAGAACGTCTGTTTATTAACAAATTTATGAGTTCTTTGTATTTGAAAGGACCTGAGAGTGTAGAAGAACGTACTGTGCCGTAGTAGAAGATGAAGTTGATACCCGTAAGTTGTTGCCACTGCGATGAACAAGCAATCAGTCCCAATAATCCATACAAAAAGCGTAAATCCACTCACTCCCTGCATGAAGATACCAGTCCAAGTCCTCAGAGCATTCCTATCCTCATTATTCCTGAAGCACGCCATGTAGCCTCCCTGGGACGCCTCCTGCTCAACTCGTAGAGCAGTGGCAATTTCCACTGCCTCGGCCTCAACTTCTGGTGAATTCGGGTCCAGCGTCATCAACCTTCCAAGGGATGCACGTGCTTCCGCATCGCGGCCTTTCAGCAAAAGGTAACGTGGACTTTCGGGGAGGAGGAACTATTATTTTTAGAAATAGGAACAGGAACAAGAAGCAGAATCGGCAATGAGCAAAAAGCGACGCGACCTAAAAGGTTCCACTCACCATTCCACCAGCGAGAATAGCGGCCCATGCGAATTGAACAGCGATAGGGATCTATGGAGAAAACGAAATGAAGAGAAATCAATAAGCCAATATGTTCATGCTGCATGTGCTTTCCATGATGGTGACGCAGGCTGAAACGTTAAATGCATCAAGCATCTGCGGGGTGGGTAGTGTGGGGCCAAAAAGGCCAACCCACGGGTTAAAGGACCCGGGTGTAATGTAAAATTCACGGACGCGTGGGGAAAAGAGGACTTACTCTCCAAGCCGAGTGATTTTCTCGGTTTTTAGTAGCGTTCAAGACGATAGCCGCAAGGAGAGCGCCGATTGTGACTAGTTGGAAGGGCGAGCACATTAGGTTCGTGATAATTTTATGATATGAACAAAAACATACTAGCAAGTTGGTAAAGTCCGACAATCATCCCACGGATTGCCTTTGGTGCAGTCTATATCAGACACGAAGTGAGCATCTTTATACCACAGGGACCAGGATAGGTCTTTACCTCTGATTGATACATGGGAATGAGGCAGGAAACGAGGCCCTGGATGACATGACGCGGTCAGTGAGCCATTCGCGTTATCAATAGAATTCACAAAGAAATGTATTCAACTTACAACACCGAGGCCGGCAATGACACGTCCAATGATGAACACCGACCAGTGGGTGTCCAATTGCATCCCAACACCGAGAGAGAAAACGAGACACGATGCAATAAGACCCCATTTACGACCAAGGAGGTCTCCCATTGGTGAGGCGAAGAGAGCGCCAAAGAAAGTTCCTGCTGATAGGATCGACACCTAATAATATAAAGTGAGTACAATGCCACTTGATTGCAAGGTAAGGCAATACGTACAACTAAAGACTTGTCGTTTGTAGGAATGTACCATCCCAATGTTCCTACAGTGTCGAATTTTCCGAAGAGATGTAACCAATCATCCATAGCAATGATTCCTCCAATGGTTCCTGTGTCGTAACTGTACGTTCAGGTCATTGTCAATCACCCAGGTAAGCCTTTAACATCATCTCGACTTACCCAAACAAAATACCACCGAATGCTATCGTCGAAAAAAAAGGTAAGAATAAGTTCGTCAATCCAAAGCGAACACACATACCTGCGAAAGCCGACAATACGATAGCCCAGAACAGGGACGTCGTGGATATACCACCTCCAGTACCTCCTGCACCACCGCCCATTGTAATTTACTACGCTTTAAAAACGTTAAAAAGGCTGCGATGAGAGGGAAAGCGCTCGCAAAGAGCGGAAAGGGTGAATGAAGGGTAAAATGTAAGGTTAACCAAGGAAAAATCACGGTTCGTGACCCCCATTCGTTTATAAAGGGTCTAATTGAGAGATCTATAATAAGACCCATGAATTCCATCAGCTCTGTGCCGTACATTTGATTCGGGGTTCGCGTAGCTTTGCGCGGGGTGAGAATCGCGCTACCAGAGATCCGCGTTATTGTCCCCGTATGTGGTCCTTCCAACCACACCAGACCCGTACCGAAATCATCTTCAAGACCCGTTTATGTCTTGGAGGGTAATCTTTTGTCTGAAGATAAACCAAAAATGGCAAATTTCCGAGAGAGAGCCTTTCATTATGACAAGAAGCCGAGCAAGAATGGCAGGCGTGGGTCAATTCAAATGCCTGGTCCATACGCACTAGGCCACCCCGTATGTTCGAGTTTTTCGAGAGAGCATTCTGTGATGACAATGACAGGAAATCTCCAGTGTGAAACGCGTTGATGTTTGGCGGATGAATGAATGAAGCTGAGTTAGTCGGCGTCTGGTTGCCCGATGTCATAATGTTTCTCGGGAAGCTCCGTCCGTAATGGTAAGAGATTCGGGCGGAGATCAAAGCTTGCTATTTCGGTCATCGCGCGCACATATACTCTTGGACGTGTAAATTGTTTGAAATATACATAAAAATGTAGTCTGCATTTTATTTCTTTGACTCCACGTATATATACGCACACAACAAAAGCGTCTTACTACCCAACAGTATTTTAAGCGCCAATCACTGGACCACTAATAAAAGGAATGCTATGAATAGAAAACCCCGTCTGATGCCCCTCGCGAGATCCCCAGGTGACCCCAGTCTGCGCATACACATGTGGTATGTGTACGCGAAAATAAATATCGGAGGTTTGGGCATGAATTTACTATTTTAAATAAACCCCATTGATACGCCTCTCAGGAGTGTCTTGATGCTGGCTCTCTGATGCCCCACTTGGGCATTACGGACATGCTGAATGTTTGAGGGCCATGTCAAATTGAGTAGAATTGCATGCGTGAGACGCTCTCCATGTGCCGCTCTTGATTGTCGAAGGTTTGGGTATGAATTTACTATTTACCGCTACCTCCGCTGCCCCTTGAAAGTTGCAATAAATTCCCATGAGGCACCGTATCCGTGCGCCGCGGGATGTAGGGCTTGTATACTTAATTACGGTGTACATATGTACATAGACACTGAAATATTATGTGATGTTTCTCTAGATGGGTATTCATCGATGGTGTACGTACTACGATCATTTACGTTACGACCTGCGCTAAAAACGCACAGTACATACGTATGTAAACCAGGTCTGGAGAGCTCACGAAAATACAAAAATATAATATTAACGACCTTCGGAGCAAGCAACCAAACACACATAACCAGTTTCGAAATTCTTCGAGTCATAAATATGTTATGGTGCAAGTATGCAGGATTTTACAGCTTGTCGTACCACTGTCCGGAAGGCTCATGGTCTACGCATCCGAGGCGGGCTCTCAATATCCGAACTTTCACTGTGTCCATTTCAAGTAGCAGAGCGCACCGACGCAAGAATGAAAGTCGGACCTTCCAAGTTCATCGCTATAAAAATTCTAGATTTGACAGGTTTCTGAGCCACCTATGATATTATGCAATGATAAAATGAACAAACAATAATAGCACCACTGCCGCAGTAGGCCATGATATCTATGCAAGAACAGACGAGTCGGATCTCTTCTGAAAGAAGTTCTCGGACTCGATTCAAGGCCGCTTAAGTGGCTCTAAGGAGCATAGCTAGAGTCCATAGCCTGGCCATAAAACCTATTAGCTACATGATCACATTTCACATCGCAGTGCCTTAAAATATTTAAACTTTTTCGCAAATCATGGTCCGAGGTCGAGACGCTGCGCAGCTTGTAGAGGAGTCAGACTCCCAGTGGCGCCGGGTGTACACACTGTGTGCAAAAGATCTGTACAATAAGCGTGCGTTCGTGTACAAATGCACATCGTATTACCGGCACCGATGTTCCGGTTTATGTTTTTCTTTACCTTTGCCTTTACCTTTAGCGTCTTTACGGGTACTGGACGACTGACTGATAGGTTTACTTTCGGTTATCAAGCATTGATCTCGA
>Ga0247779_1000867_pt1 | contig 16010 bp, 6 predicted proteins | sample UWRJL221509R5_FD_179925 | JGI IMG/M metagenome (GOLD analysis project Ga0247779, IMG submission 179925) | Plant litter microbial communities from Arlington Agricultural Research Station in Wisconsin, United States - UWRJ-L221-509R-5 | ecosystem: Environmental > Terrestrial > Plant litter >... | reverse complement strand
TGAACGCGGAGAGGATCGTGAGCAGATTCGACACCCCGGGCTTCGCGCCGCGGTCGAACCGCACCTCACGGTCGTCGTCGGTGACGGCAGACCTGATCTTCTTCGCCGTCTTCGACGGCTCGTCGAGCATCCAGACGACACCGGAATCCGAGGCGGCCGACTTGCTCATCTTCGACTCGGGGTTCTGCAGGTCGTAGATGCGCGCCGTCTCCTTCGGCGTGACCGGCTCCGGGATGACGAACGTGTCTCCGAAGCGCGAGTTGAAGCGGCCAGCGAGATCGCGCGCAAGCTCGACGTGCTGCTTCTGGTCCTCTCCGACCGGCACGACGTTGGCGTCGTAGAGCAGGATGTCCGCTGCCATCAGCGTCGGATAGGCGAAGAGGCCGAGGGTCGCGGCATCCGCTCCCTGCCTCGCGGCCTTGTCCTTGAACTGGGTCATGCGGCTGGCCTCGCCGAAGCCCGTGATCGTGTTGAGGATCCAGGCGAGCTCCGCGTGCGCGGCGACGTGCGACTGGATGAACAGGATCGAGAGGGCGGGGTCGATTCCGGCCGCGATGTACTGCGCCGCGGTGCGACGAGTCTGCTCGCGCAGGTGCGCCGGATCCTGCGGCACGGTGAGCGCATGCAGGTCGACGACACAGAAGATGGCCTCGTTCGACGCCTGCATCTCCTTCCACTGAAGCAGCGCACCGATGTAGTTGCCGATCTGGAGGGAATCGGCGGATGGCTGCATGCCGGAGAAGAGGACAGGTTTGGAGCTCATGGGATAAGTCTTTCAGGTATTGCGGGAGTGGTCTCGATAACGCCGGCTTCGCGCGGCTACTCGACCGGCGAACACCCCGCTCGGCGCCGGCGTCGCGCGGCTACTCGACCGGCGGACATCTCGCTGGTCGAGTAGCCGCGGCGACGAAGCAGACCGGCGGATACCCCGCTGGTCGAGTAGCCGCGGCGACGAAGGAGCCCGGCGTCATCGAGACCCGGTGCTCAGATTGCGTAGTCGACGACGACAGGCGTGTGGTCGCTGAACCTCGCGTCGTACGTTTCTGCCCTGTCGACCGAGTAATTGGTCACGGTCGCGGCAAGTGCCGGCGTCGCCAGCTGGTAGTCGATGCGCCATCCGGTGTCGTTGACGAAGGCCTGGCCGCGCCACGACCACCAGGTGTACGGGCCGTCGACCTCGCCAGCCCACTTGCGACCGACATCCACCCAGCCGAGGCCGGCCCCGGCGTTGTACTCCGGGTCGTCCTCCGCGCCGACGAAGCGGTCCCAGTAGGCCCGCTCCTCTGGCAGGAAGCCAGCCGACTTCTGGTTGCCCCGCCAGTTGCGGATGTCGAGCCTGCGATGCCCGACATTCAGGTCGCCGAGGATCACGGCGTACTTCGAGTGCGCCTGGAGCTCCGGCATCCTGGCCTCCATGGCATCAAGGAACTTGTACTTCTCGACCTGCTTGTCTGTGCCGGCTTCGCCGGAGTGCACGTACGTCGAGACGACCGTCACGATGTCGTCACCCACCTCGTAGTCGGCTTCGAGCCAGCGACCGGCGCTGTCGAAGTCTTCGTCGCCGAGCGTGACGCGGTGGATCGATGCGCCGCGATGCTTGCGGGAGCCGGCCCTCGAGGCCAGCGCAACGCCAGCTCGTCCCTTCGCCGTCGCCGCGTCGTGGAGGATGTCCCAGTCCGGCCCGAGCAGGCCCTCGAGGTCTTCCGTCGAGGCCCGCACCTCCTGGATCGCGAGGATGTCGACGTCCCGCGAGTCGAGCCAGGCGGCCATCCCCCTGCGGTAGGCGGCGCGGACGCCGTTGGTGTTGATGGTCGCGATTCTGAGGGGGTTGGCCATGGTCAAAAAGCTTAGTGAGGGGCTCCGACCTTGCGGTTCGGGGTGCGCCGGAACAGCCGCGCGAGCCCGCGCGGATGACGTTCACGCTCGGCGGCCTCGGCGGCCTCGACATCCTTCCGTTCCTGCTCGAGACGAGCCGCCTCGGCGACAGGATCCATGGGCAGGTGCCTGTCGTTCATCGCGACCCGAATCCACGACGCCGAGATCAGGATCACCTGGCACACGAAATTGAAGAAGATGAGGAGCCCGAGGATGACGGCGAACGACGCGAGCAGCGGGTTGCTCTTCGACACCCCGAGGAGGCTCCCAGCGAGAACCTTCAGCACGCCGAGTCCCGCGGCGCCAACCAGCACACCGCCACGCAGCCGCTTCCACGGAATCGAGACGCCGGACAGGACCCGGAACAGTGCGCCGAGGACTGTCGCGTCAAGCGCGAACATCACGGTAAGCGTCACGACGCGACCGATGATCGCGCCGAGGACGGAATCCGATGGGATTCCGATCACCGGCAGGAGCGCCGTCGTCGCCGCAGATCCGACGAACGACAGCGCGGCGGAGACGACGAGGGCGAGACCGAAACCGACCGCGACGGCGAGGTCCTTGAGTTTCAGGATCACGAAGTTGGTCTTCGGCTGCGGCAGCCCGAATATGACACGGATGGCCGCGCGCGCGGAGGCAAGCCACCCGAGGGCCGTGACGAGCACGCCGACGAGGGCGATCGCTCCCGTCCAGGAGATGACCCTGGCATCGAGAAGCATCTTCGGGTCGATCGCCCCGTTGCCGCTCGAGTCCTTGATGAGCCCGGGCACCGCATTCCGCAGGGTGTCGATGATGGGTCCCTGCAGCTGCTCGTTGCCCGCGATCACAAGGCCGGTAACGGAAAACCCGACCCAGAGTGCGGCGAACACCGCGAAGATCGCCTGGTACGCGAGTCCGCTGGCGAGAATCGGCCCCTGGACGGTGCTGTAGTTCTGGAAGACGCGGACGGGGAAGAACGCCTGCACCCTCGCGATGATCGGCGCAAAGCGAGAAGGTTTCTTCGCGGACTTCGTGTCGCGTTTCGCTTCATCCGCCATGTTTCCAGCCTAACCAGCGGGGGAATTTCGTCCGGGGGGTTGCATTGAGAAATAATCACCCCCCAACTGGGGGTGCTCGGGGGGATTGCCTGAGCAACCTTCGCTGTTAGTTTGCTCTCAGCCCTGCCGATTGCAGCGGTGCGCCATCCGCGGTAATCCGCACAACCCGAGGTATCCCATGTCGTTCCGCACTGCCGCAATTCGCCCCATCGCCCTCGCGACCGCAGCCCTCACCGCGGGAGCGCTGTTCTCCGCCGGGATGGGCGCGGCCGCCGCCAGCGCGGCGCCCGTGACGCCGACGCTCACGATCCACCTGACCACGGCTGCAGGCAAGGCCGCGACCGGCAGCGAGATCGTCTTCTTCCCGTCGACCGACAACCAGATCAACACGAACGACATCTTCAGTGACGAAAACGCCGAGGAGGCCAGGGAGGTCAAGGGTCACCCGGGCACCTACACCGTCAGCCTCGGTGCGGCCGGCCAGTACACCGCGCTCCTCCTCGATGCCCATGGCGAGGGTGAGTCGGCGCAGTGGCTCGGCGGCGCACAGTTCTTCGACCCCAGTGCGGCAAAGTACATCACCATCCCCGCGGGCAACAGCGCCCTCGATCTCGCCTACGCGGGCTCCGGCACCATCTCGGGGACGGTGAAGAACACTGCGGGCAAGCCGGTAGCGGATGTCTGCGTCGAAACGACGGCATTCGACGGCAGCGAATGGCTCCCGTCGTTCGACTTGATCACCGGCGACTGCGCCGCGTGGACGAACAGCAAGGGTGCGTACTCGTTCAACCCCGGGTCAGCGGGCAGCTATCACGTGCAGTTCGCGCCAACTGAGGGCAACTACATCACGCAGTTCTCGAACGGTGCGACGGATGAGGATGACGCCACGCCCGTCTATCTCGCTGCAGGCAAGTCCGCGGTCGTCAACACCACGCTCGCCACCGGCGGAACCCTGAAGGGCTCGATCCCCGGTGTCGTCACCCGCGACACCGACCTTGAGCTCTCGGTGTACCCGCTCGATGGAACCTCGACCGGGATCTCGCCCGACTTCTTCGGCCAGGACGTGGACGTCGACGGTCATGGCAACTTCTCGACCTCCGGGCTCGCGACCGGCCACTACGCGCTGCAGTACGACCTGTTCACGTACGACTCGGACAGCGACGAGGGGGAAGAGGACACGACGGGCTTCATCGGCGGCGTCGATGCGCAGCACGCCACCGTATTCTCCGTGACGGCCGGCCACACCACCTCGACCGGCCCCCTCACCCTGGCGCACGCCGACCCGACCGACACCGGCGAGGCCGACTTCCAGGTGCTGTTCCAGGGCACGCCGCTTTCGGGCCAGGCTGGAGTCCAGAGCTCGGATGATGGCGACCACCTGGTCCTCTACTCGTCCGTTGACGGCACCCAGTACGAGCCGGAGCCCACGCCCGCGACGGCCACGACCTACAAGTTCAAGAACCTCCCGGCGGGCAGCTACCAGGCCTTCGAGGACAACCCCATCGCGCTTCCGGCCGAGGCCGATGTGACGGTCGCCGTTGGCAACACGACCGACGCGACCATCGAACTGCAGCCGGCCACGCCGCTCGCGTTCACCATCCCCCCGTCCGTCTCGGGTACCGCGGCCGTCGGATCGCCGCTCACGGTCGATCCGGGAACACTCAACCGCGACAGCGGCACCCAGTCCTTCGGTTACCAGTGGTACCGCTCGGTCGACGGCGACAAGGAACTCATCCGTGGGGAGCACGACGCCACGTACACGCCGCGCTCCGGTGACGCGGGTGACGAACTGTTCGTGCGCGTCTACGGCGACTTCGTACTCGGCTACGGCGTCAACGAGCAGCCGGTCGACGAGACCAGCCAGTTGGTCTCCGCGGGTACGATCGTCGCGTCCACGACCCCGATAACGAACACCGTGGCGCCGCAGATCGTCGGCGCTGCGAACGCGTACACGCCGGTTCATGTGGATGGTGGCGCGTGGAGCGTCACCGGACCGAAGCTCTCGTACCAGTGGCGTCTCGACGGCGACCCGATCGACGACGCAACGTCGGCGTCGTACACGCCGGACAAGTCGGTGCTCGGTGAAGACCTCTCGGTCACCGTCACTGCATCGAAGGCCGGTTACCCCGATTCAGCCGGGGTAACCACAGACTCCGTGTCGATCAACCCCGGCTTCGCGCCCACCGTGATCACCGCGCCGAAGTTCACCGCGAAAACGAGCGCGGGTACCCGCAAGTTCGTCGCGGGTGCAACGAAGTGGAGCGTCGCCGGTGGCACAACCCACTACGAGTGGACCGTGGATGGCGCAGCCGCGGGCACAGACTCAGCCACCTTCCTCACCACGTTCAGGGGCGCGGTATCCCTTGAGGAGACATACTCGGTGACGGGCTACTACGACGCCACCTGGAGCAAGCTCGTCGCTCGCGGTGTGCTCCCCACCCAGACGACCCAGCTCTTCGACATCAACCAGTCCATCTTCGTCCCGCTGCAGCCCGGTGCGACTGTCGGCGTCGGGGACGGGCTCGCCTCGCTCCCCGCATCCGCCGTGCTTCCCGACGGCAGCTCGTTCACCGGCATCAAGCAGGCCCTGCAGGTCAGGAGCGGCAAGTCGTGGGTGAACGTGAAGACGCATTCGATCCCGTTCTTCGTGACGCTGGTGCAGGTTCCATCCTCGGCACTGGGTAAGACGGGCCGCATCATCACGACCGCGACCTCCGCGAACTACGCCCCGCTCACGCTGACGTCCCAGTCCTTCGTGGTGACGAAGAATGACGCGCTGCGGGATGTCGGCAGCGCGTCCATCCCGTCACAGCTGCCGGCCGGCCAGACCGCGAAGGTGAGCCTCAGCAGCTTCCCGTCCGGAGTCAGCCACAAGTACCAGTGGCAGCTGAGCTCCGACGGTGGCGACACCTGGGCTCCGATCCCGGGTGCCAAGAGCAGCACGCTCGTTCTGGGTGCGACGATTGCGGTCGGCGACATCGTGCGGGTGGATGTCACGTCCAGCTCCGCGGCGTCGAACCCCGCGACGATCCAGAGCGACTCGCTGACCGTCCTCGACAACCACATCCTTGCAACGACCGGGCCGCAGCTCTCCGCTGCCGGGCCGATCCGCGTCGGGGCGAGCGTCTCCGCGACCGCGGGCACCTGGAACGTTGCCGGGACCACCAGCACGTACCAGTGGCAGGTGTCGGATGACGGGGACGCGTTCACCGACATCGTCGGGGCAACCTCGTCGAAGTACACGGCAAGGGCCGGCGATGCAGGCAAGTTCCTGCGTGCAAACGTGACAGCGACGAGAACCGGCTACCTCCCGTCGACCGTTCCGACGGCAGGCATTGAGGTCGATGCAATTCCCGGCGACTCCATCGCCGTGCACTCGAGCCCCATCGTCGGCAACCAGTACGACGCGTCGATCACTGCACCGGACTGGAACACGGTGTTCACCTCGAACAACGGTCTCCCGGGCTCCACGGTCAAGTACGCGTGGAAGCTGAACGGCAAGACGGTGGCGGGTGCGACTTCGTCGTCCTACACCGCCAGGGTTGCCGACATCGGCAAGAAGCTGCAGGTGACCGAGTCACTCACCTCGGGCGTATACGGCTCGGCGGTCTACACGACTGCAGCGGTCACGATCGCCAAGGGTGACGCGCCGGAGATCTCCGCGAACGTCTCCGGAACCACGCAGGCCGGGTCCACCGTGACCGCTGCCTTCTCGTTCAGCGGTGCTGCGAAACTCCAGTGGCGCACCTCCGTCGATGGATCCACCTGGACCAACGTGACGGGCGCAACGAAGTCGACGTTCACGATTCCGCTCGCGGATGCCGGACGCCAGCTCGACTTCGTCGTCACGGCGGCACAGACCGGGCACGTGACGGCGGTGGTCCCGAGCGCTCCGGTCGGCATCGACTACGTGGGCACCCTGGCGAACCAGACGGCGCCGACGATCTCCGACCCGAAGGTCGGGGTGGCAACGACGGTCGACACCGGCACCTGGAACAAGGCGAGCGGGCTGGTCTTCACCTACCAGTGGTTCAACGATGGCAATGTGATCCCGGGGGCGACGTCATCCACGTTCACTCCGCTCGGATCCGATGCGAGCGACGACCTCTCGGTCGCCGTCAGCGCCTCCGCTGCCGGCTGGGTGTCCGCGGCCTCGAGCTCCGACGAGGTCGCGGTTGCCCGCGGCACGATCTCGGTGACGAAGAACGCGGTGATCACCGGCTCGGCGAAGACCTGCAGCACGCTCTCCGTCTCGGCGGCGACGTGGTCGGCTTCCGGCGTGGTCGTCACATACCAGTGGTTCGATGGAGACGTTGCCCTGACCGGCGCGACCGCGTCGACCTACCAGGTCTCGCCCGGCCAGCTGGGCTCGCAGCTCAGCGTGCAGCTCACCGCGACAGCGATCGGCTACCAGGCGAAGTCGTTCACTACCCTGAAGACGGCACCCGTCGCCCTCGGAACGACCACCTGCGCGCCCTGATCCGATGACGGCGAAGCCGCGAAAAACCCTACGAACCCTCAACGGGGGATAGGTTTTTCGCGGCTTCGGGCGTTGACTGGTGGGTGGTGACACCAGGTACACAAACCGAGACCAAAAATAATCGGGCATTTCGCGTCATAACGGGCAGACAAGTCGGTCTCTCCGTGTGAAGGATGCAACCAGGCAGACTTCATCCCACGCGGGACAACAGAGGCCCGGGAATGGATCAGGGGGATTGAGCGAGACTGACGCGAGGCCAACCACCTCAGACGAAGAACTCATAGCGAACGCGCGGTCGGGGGACCAGGGCGCGTTTGCGGAGCTATGGCGTCGTCATTACCGCTCGGGGGCGAGAGTCGCCCGCCAGTTCACGTCGTCTATAGATGCGGACGACCTCGTTTCAGAGGCGTACACGCGTATCTATCAGCGTGTTTTGGCGGGCGGCGGCCCTTCTGGTGCATTCAGGCCGTACCTGTACACGACCATCCGTAATCTGGCGTCGAGCTGGGGGGCTGCCTCGCGAGACGTGCAGGTTGACGACATCCAGGATTTCGAGGATCCGGCGACGCTCGACGATCCGGCGGCAGTCGCGCTCGACCGAACCCTGACGGCGCGGGCATTCCGCTCGCTGCCGGAACGCTGGCAGTCCGTGTTGTGGTACACCGAGGTCGAGGGAATGGACCCGCACGAGGTCGCGCCCATCCTCGGGATGAGCGCTAATGGCGTCGCCGCTCTCAGCTACCGTGCCCGCGAGGGCCTTCGCAAGGCGTGGCTGCAGGCGCATGTCTCCGAACCGGGCGCGTCCGAGGAGTGCAAGTGGACGATGTCCCGCCTCGGCGAGGCGGCGCGGCACAGCCTCACGGCGCGCGAGCAGGAGAAGATTTCCGCCCACCTCGAGACCTGCGCGAAGTGCGCGATCGTCAGCGAAGAGGTCGAGGAGGTCGGCTCGCGGCTTGCCATGGTCATGCTTCCGCTGATCCTCGGCGGAGTCGCCGGTGGCGCGCTCCTGGCGACCGTCGCCCACGCGGGTGCCGCAGGCGCTGGCGCAGTGGCGGCAGCGGGTGCCGTGCCCGCGGTCCCGGCATCCTTCACGGTCCTGGCAGCTCCAGCAGCATTCGCACCTGCCGTTGGCGGGGGACTCGCGCTGGGAGCTGCGACCGGCGCGAGCGCCATCATCGGAACCATCGCGATCGCCGCGACCGTCGGTGGCAGCGTCGCCGTCGGACTCGGGCCATCGCTCGCCCATCACAATGGCAAGCAGCAGACCGTCGCATCGGCTCCGAAAGACTCGTCGCACACGGCAACGCAGGGCGGCAACGGCGCGGACAGCCTGACGCCGGGGCTCGCGCTGCCTGGGTCGACCCCTACTCCGTCAGCGACCGATCCGAGCAACGTCAGCAACCTCGGCGGTGACCTGAACAACACGGTCGGCAACCTGACCGGATCGGTGAACGATCTCGGCGGAGACGTCAACGACCTCGTCAACAAGGCAACGGACGACAAGCTCGCACCGGTACTCAAGGCCATCACGCCGACCACCGCGCCAGAGGGCCAGGATGCGCCGGGTGGCGCTCCCGTCACCACGGCGATCACCCTCGGCGGCAAGGGAACACCCGGGGCGACGGTTGCGGCGCAGGCCGCGGGCGTCCTCTGGGGAACGGCGAAAGTTGCGCCGGATGGGACGTGGTCGCTCCACATCGATGCGCTACCCAAGGATTCCGGCGTGCTGCAGCTGACGCAGAAACTGACGGTGCTCGGTATCACGCTGCCGATCAATATCCCGCTCTCGCTCAACACCAGCGTGCTCGGGATTACGATCCATCTCCTGAACTGAGTTCGCCACCACCGAAAACGCCGTGGCTGGCAATTACCTGAGGTTATGTCCCCAGTTTGGGGCGATGGCGTCATAACTCGCGGGGTTTGGGGTCTCACATGTGGGAGCCCAGAACTCCCGTCGTCCAGCGTGCTGGGCAGGGAACCCCGCCGCGACTATGTTGCGGCGGGGTTTTCCCGGTTGCGCGGGCGGCGTTCACCCACTGTTTGCCGGCTATGCCCCCCAACTGGGGACACGCGAGCCATTCCCTGATTACTTCACAGGCCGGTACATTGTGACCACGACTCGCTTTTATGCGATGTGAGCGGTTCACGGTGTCGTAGCGAGCGTCCAGGAGCCACCGTGAAGTTACCCGTCACCCGTCTGTCGTCGCGCGCCAGGATCGCGCTTTCCACCGTCGTTGCGGTGGTTGCCGCTGGGATGCTCGCGACCGGGCTCGCTGTGCCAGCCTCCGCCACACCGGCCCTGACCGACTACACCGTCAAGGTTGTCAACAAGGCCGGTGCGCCGCTCGCCGGCGTCGATGTCTATGCGATCCAGGTCGCGAACGGCGCAGAGGTCCTCCAGGACCCCGCGTGGCAGGCCGTCCCGGTCACGGGCAAGGCCGGCTACTACAAGTTCAGCACGACGCAGCCAGCCGGTCACAAGGCCGGCGCTGCCCCCACCAATGGCCAGCTCAATGTCGGCGCCGACTACACCCTGGAGTTCGACCCGACGGGCACGCCGGCCAAGAGCGCCTTCGCGCAGTTCCTCGGTGGCGCGACCTGGGTGGATGACGCAAAGATCTTCCAGCCGGGCGGCGCGAACACGTCGCTCACCGCCTCCCTCGCGGGCAACGGGGTCATCTCGGGCCACGTGACGGGACCAACGGGCAAGGCGCTGTCCAAGGCCGCCGTGCAGGCGTACAACTTCGATGGAACCAACTGGTTCCCGTACTCGTTCACCTACACCAGCTCGACCGGTGCGTATTCGCTCACCAACATCGACCCTGGCAGCTACCGCATCGAGGTCTATCCGGCCGCGGGCAACTACCCGCCCATCTACTCCGGCGGCGCGCACACGTTCGACGCCGCATCCTCTGTCTACGTCGGTCTCGGCGGGACCGCGACCGTGAACGCGAAGTTCACAGCGGGCAAGGGCTCGATCTCGGGTACCGCGAAGATCTTCTACGACGACTTCGGCGTGACCGTGCCATTCTCCCAGGCGACCCCTGTGGCGATTCCGGTCACGAGTGCATCCGGCTCTGTGCCGACCGCACTCGACCAGGACAAGTCGGTGTACGGCGCCGCCAGTTCATCGAAGGGCGCATGGTCGATCACCGGCCTGAGCGCCGGGCAGTATGTCGTCCAGATGGAGCCGTATTACGTCGGCGACCCGACATACTTCCTTGCCGCCGGAAGCCCGGTATCGACCTTCACCCAGGCCAGGATCTTCACCGTCGGCAGTGGCAAGGTGTCGGCGGGCACAACCACCTTCGACGGCACCGCCGAGCAGGGGGGCTATTTCGAGGTCAGCGCCTGGGCGCCAGGCACCACCTCGACGCCATACACCGCGGGTGTGCTCGACTACTCGATCGCGAACGACACCGTTTCGTACGACTCTGACGAGGTCGCCAACAAGAACGGCAGCGCGATCCTGGGCTTCGACCCGGACCTCAACTTCGGTGAGGGCGGCGGGGTGCTCCAGCCCGGTAAGTACACGCTGACGGTCACAGATCCCGCCGGTGTTTTCCTGCCCATCACGCGTGACATCGTGCTCCAGGCCGGCGAGAACTTCTACAGCACGGCTCTCACGCTGCCATCCCCGGCCCCTGGATTCTCGGCCCCCGCGACCATCGCGGAGACGGACACGGTCGTCGGCACGACGTACACCGTCGCCGCGACATCCGCTCGCTCGACCGCAACGGCCTCGTACCAGTGGTTCCGCGATGGACACACCATCTTCGGCGCGGACGCCGCCAGCTACACCAGCACCGGCGCGGATGTCGACCACCAGCTTTCGGTGCGCGTCGCGGAGTCGGAGTTCGGACTCGCGCCGCAGTACAGCACCGCATCGGTGGCCGGGGTCGTGACGGAAGGTGCTCCCGCGAGCAACACCGGCGCACAGCCGAGCCTGTCGCCCACCGGCGACCAGTACATCGGCACCGTGCTTTCGGTGAACCCGGGAGGCTGGGATGAAAGCGGTCTCTCCTACACGTACACCTGGCTCTCGAACGGCACGCCGATCGACGGAGCAACGGGTCGCACGTACACCCTGACCGCCGCCGACGTGACCGCGGGCGCGACGATCACGGCGCAGGTCGTCGCCTCCCGTCCCGGCTACGCGGCGAGTGCACCGGTGGATGCCACGGCATCCGCTAAGGGCAAACTGCGCGATGCTCCCGTCGCAACCACGAAGCCGACGATCACCTACAAGATCTCCGGCTCCAAGGAGACCGCAACCGTGAAGACGGGCAAGTGGTCGGTGTCTGGTGTGACGGTGAGCTACTCGTGGACTGCTCCGGGCGGAACGCCCGTCTCCGGCGCAACCACTACCTTCACGAAGGGGGCGACGGCTGCGGAGCCACGCCTGGCAACGGTCACAGCGAGCAGGGCAGGGTATGTCTCCGGGACAACCTCGGTGGTCTCCGTGAAGGGCACGTCGGCCGTCGTCCAGGACCCGAGTGGTCCTGAGCAGGTCGTCGACGCCACATCCCACGAACCGATCGATGACCCGGCTGCCGACGTCGCCGTCGGCCACAAGCTCGCCATTTCGGAGCCCGGCACATGGAATGGCGGCGGGCTTCCGACGCCCGTGACCGTGAAGTACCAGTGGCTTCGCACCGTCGGCAGCAAGACCACCGTCGTGTCGACAACGAGCAGCTACACGGTCACATCCAAGGACCTCGGTGCGAGCTTCTCCGTTGTCGAGTCCGCGACATCCTCGAAGTATGCGTCCGGTGTCTCAGAGCCGGTATTCGCGGGACTGGCCGTGCAGAACTCGGCTCTCGCCGAAACTCCGGCAACGGTGAAGCTGCCGGCCTCCGCGGCACCGGGGCAAAGCATCAAGGCGACTGTTGGAGCATGGCCGACCACCGGAGTCGCCGTGAAGTACGAGTGGTTCGGCAAGGCGGATCCGACCGATCCGACAGATCCGATCACGGGCGAGGTCAGCGACGACGGTTTCGTGCAGATCGCCAAGGCGACAGCGTCGAGCCTCAAGATTCCATCCGGTTACAGCTGGATCGTCGCCGTTGTCTCCGGCACGAAGGCCGGTTACGAGGAGGGCCATGCCGTCAGCACCGCTCTCGCCGTGAACGCGGCCAAGGTGACGCACGCGCCGACGATCGTGAAGTCGTCGGACGACCTCCAGGTCACGGCGGGAACGGCTACGCCCGCCGGCGGCACGTGGACGTACCAGTGGTACAGCGGCGGGGAGCCGGATGGCGAGAGCAGCGCGACCCCGACAGAGCACGTGTTCGCTACGACGGGGCAGGCCCTCTACCTCGAGGCCACCTACACCGCTGGCACATCGACCGCGACGGTTCGCATCGTCGCGCAGAAGGGCACGGCAACCGTCTCGACCGATAAGGCCGTTGTCGGCTCGCACTACGGGGAGACCCTGAAGCTGGATGCGACGACGCCGATTGCGATGCCCGGCCGGGTGGCGCCGACCATCAAGTACCAGTGGTACGTGGCAGGCAAGGCCATCTCGGGAGCCACGAAGTCGACGTATGCGGTCTCGAGCAGCTACATCGGCAAGTCGGTGGACGTGCGCGTGTCCGCGTCATCCGGGCTGTACAACTCGGTCACCTGGACGTCCTCCGCCGTCAAGATCGCCAGCGGTTCGTTTGCCGGTGTCGGAGAGCCGACCGTCACGTATACAGGAACCGCGAAGCCCGGGACTGTACTGACCGCGCTGCACGGCTCCGGGTACCCGTCGAGCACCACGGTCTCGTACAGCTGGCGTCGATCCGTTGGCGGGGGAGCGTTCGCGACGATCTCCGGTGCGACCAGGTCGACGTACACGCTGCAGGCCGCCGACGCGCTCGCGACGGTGGATGTCGTCGTGAAGTCGAGCAAGACGCACTACACGACCGCGTCCGTGCCGGGCGAGCCGATCAGCGTGTCGGCACCGGATGAGATCGCGCCCATCGTGGCGCCGACGCTCACCGGACTGACCGCGGCTGGCGATGCGAAGGTCGGCGTGAAGCTGACGGTGAACCCGGGGACCTGGAATACGGCATCCCTGACGTACACCTACGCCTGGTACCGCAACGACGTGCTCATCCCCGGCGCGACCGGAACGACCTACACGCCCGTGGCGACCAGTTACGGAGACCTCATCCAGGCCAGGGTCAGTGTGGCCCGCGCGGGGTATGGCACGGCCAGCGTCGAAACGCAGGCCGTGACCGTAGATCTCGGCGCGGCGCCCGTGCCGACGACTACGCCAAAGATCGTGAAGTCCGGTTCAACCTACGTCGTGTCCCAGCCGGGCTGGAGCGTGGACGGCCTCACGTTCTCCTTCCAGTGGAAGGTCGGCGGGGTCGATGGGACCGGTGTCGGCGCGACGACGGACACGTACACTCCGGCGGCCGGCGAGAGCGGGCAGCTGACGCTGGAGATCACGGCGGTGCGGGCCGGGTATGTGTCAACGACCCTGCCCGTCACCGGTCCGGTTCTTGTGGGAGCTCCGTAGCGATCACCGACTGGGTCCCCCGGGACGTCACGCGCGATCTGCGTGGCGCAACCGGGGGCCTGGACGATCACTGCGCCTCCGACCAGGAGGACGGTCACCTCGCCGACGGGTGTGCTGACCTGATCTGATCTGATCTGATCTGATCGGCCGGCGGGTGGCGGCGTGGTCGAGACATCGCGGGTGTAGTCGTTGGTCGAGTAGCGGCGCGAGCCACGAGCCCGCACCTCACTCGTTGGTCGAGTAGCGGCGCGAGGAAGGAGCCCGCGTTATCGAGACCATGGTTCCGACATCCTCTCCTCCACTTCGTGCCCCAGTTTTTGGGGCGCCGAAGTTATCCACAGATTGCTCATTTTCGCTAGACGAACATATGTTCGAAGGTCGATAATAGGGGTATGAACTTCGACACCGCCTCGCAGGCATCAGACGTGAACGGCCAGCTGGCCGCCGCGTCTGCCGCGCTGTCCGCGGTGTCCCACGATCTGTCCGTCTACCGCGCTTTGGATGACGCCGCACTCCTGGCTGTCAATACTCTCAACGCGACTGTGGTGAAGGCAGCCCTCGCCACCGCATCGCTGATCGCGGGTGAGGTCGCCCGGCGTTCCGCACCCGAGCTCGGCAGTAAGGGTCTCGCCCAACGGTTGGGTCACCGCACGTCGGAGCAGTTCATCAAAACCAGCACCGGAGTCACCACCCAACAAGCCGTGACGGCAGTGCGAGTGGGCCGGATGATGCAGGACGTTTCAGCGGACCCTGTGGTGGATGTGACCACTGGTGAACTCACCCCACCTCACCCGGTGCAGCCATGGCTGAAGAGGGTTGCGGCCGGTGTCCTCGATGGCTCCATCTCAGCGGCCGCGGCGGAATCGATCGACCGCGGACTTGGTACTCCCTGTGCTGGGGTGAGCGAAGCCGACCTCGCAGTCGCCGCAGCCGCGTTGTGTGCTGAAGCGGTCGCCGGAACGGACCCCGACCGCCTATTCAGACGGGCACGGGCGTTGCGGGATGAGATCGACGCCGCCGGCATCGCCGAACGCGAAGCACAGCGTCGCGAGCAACGCGCACTGAGCTTCGTGCAGTTGCCGAACGGGATGTCGCGTCTCGTCTGGACGATGGACCCGGAGACAGCGGTGACGGTGAAGGACCTCTACGACCGTGCCACGTCGCCGAAGTTGGGTGGGGTGCGGTTCGTCGACAAAACCCAATCCGCACTCGCCGACAAGATCGCCGCGGATGAGAGAACTCCGGCGCAGTTGGCGTCGGACACGTTCGAGCACCTCCTCCGCGTTGGTGCTGACACCCTCGCCACCGATTCAGCCACCGGGACTGCCGATGGTGGTGCCGCTGGGCGGTTCCTGTTGGGTTCCGGGGCACCCGTGATCCACATCGCCGCAACCCGCGACGCCGTGGAGAAGCGTAAAGGGGCAGCGCACCTGCGTGGGCAAGCGGATCCGGTCTCGATCACGACCTTGGAACGGTTGGCCTGCAGCGGTGGTCACCGAGAGACCGGGTTCGACCAGAACGGCATCCCCCTCGACTTGGGGCGCGACCAGAGACTCTTCACCGCGAAACAGAAACAAGTCCTCGCCCTCAAATGGGGTGGCTGCGTCCATCCCGGATGTGACCGGCCCCCCTCCTGGACTGAGGCACACCACATTGAGCACTGGTGGCGGGACCACGGCAAAAGCGACATCGCCGACGGCGTACTCCTCTGCAAACACCACCACATGCTCCACCACAACACCGGATGGGAAATCACCCGCGACGATCACGGACGGTACTGGCTCACCCCACCACCCACCGTCGACCCCACCCAGACACCGATAGAACTCACCACCAGGAGCCGGGTCATGCACGACCTCCAACGCGCCAGCTAACCGCGCCGTGAGACTGGCGACGACTACCGGCCGTTGCAGGTGAGTGACGGGCGGATGAAGACTACTAACCACCGCCTGCGATTCCCGACAAGAGACAGCGACTGCCGACAACAGACGGCGACTGCCGAGGGGGATTTGCAGCCGACAACCACCGATCACAACGACCGGCTGGCCGCCAGCGACCGGCTAACCACCAGCGACCGATCGATCGCAACGACCGGCTGGCCGCCAGT
>Ga0247779_1000866_pt1 | contig 16014 bp, 18 predicted proteins | sample UWRJL221509R5_FD_179925 | JGI IMG/M metagenome (GOLD analysis project Ga0247779, IMG submission 179925) | Plant litter microbial communities from Arlington Agricultural Research Station in Wisconsin, United States - UWRJ-L221-509R-5 | ecosystem: Environmental > Terrestrial > Plant litter >... | reverse complement strand
TGAATTCACTCGGAATGGATTACCGCCGTTCTCCACGGACGACGATGGCGTTCAGAAGGCGTTCAAATGATAGGAAGGCAGCGCTTGACATGTAAGCAAATCGCCTTGGATGCAACTTGGATGTTTTCATCTCAGTTGGTGACCTATACTCGTGGATTGCTTGGCATTTAAAACTCAGGAAACTCTCCACCAATTGGCTCTCTTCTGATCAAATTGGAGCCTACATATGTTCTTACAAAACTCGAAGAAAAAAGAAAGATATTGACCACAAGACCGAGTTACGCGAAACTTGATAAGTGGACTTTCGGCTCCACCAATGGAGGTTAGTGGCGAGTACTAACTAATGTGCTTGGCCATCTCCGGTTGCAGGATAGGACCGCGAGGCTAATACATACCTACGCTACTCTTTAACATCCAGTAAAACGATTCTGTTCACTCTGCATGTTCCCCTCATGTCATCCCCACCGTCTCCAGAAGCTCTGGCGCAGGCGGTCATGCATTTGTGCGTTTTTAATATCATCAGATGCCTTCAATCGTTGAAAATGCTTTTACTGATATTCCCAGGCAAGCCGGAAAATATCTTCAAATAGCGGCCTATGTCATGCTGATTTACGATCACAGTATGTTTTCTGATTTGTTTAATTTAAATTTCGGGCTGGAGTTGATTTTGCTTCCGCAGTGTTAACATTCTCCGTCGAGGTAGGCACGCTGCTTATAATACGTATTCTTCTGCATCGTTCAGTGCATATTGGGAATAGGTCGAGCGGATATGGAAGCAGAGGTTTTCTGGGGCATCGGTTCTTTTCCTCGCCAACCGCTATCTCACAGCCCTCCAGTTTATCGTGATCATAGATGGTGCGTAGTAGAATGTGGTTTTCGCCCTACATTGTCCAATATTATCTGCAGCCTTCCAGGATCCAATATGGACAAAGAAAGTGAGTTGGACCTAGGTGTACTTTTTTGCACACGACTAATTTATAATCGTTGATAATAGGCGTAAGTAAGAACGGGGAAATATTCAGTTCCAAAACTTACGCTTTGGCACTTAGATGTGATCGTTTTGTAGCATTTGAAGGAGCGTCGACCATTGCCCTTATTGCCGGTAAGGAAGTACTTTCTTACAGGCAATTGGAAATCCTCATTGAAGTTGATACCCCTTAGTTTGTGAAGGCATGTTTTTCTTGTAATAAGGTTGTTCATTGAGATGAAGAACATACCTTTTAGCCATCATGATCCTTCGAGTCTACGCTTTATATGGTCGGAGTAACTGGGTGCTCGGCCTTCTAGGATTTCTATGGGCATTGCAAATTATTCTCTCGTCCATTGGAATCGCGACAGGGTTTGGTTTGTTCAATTTTTGTTTTGTGGTATAGGCTGAAGTATCTGATTCGTCTTTTGGATTAGCTGTGCCGTTACCCCCTGGTCTTGTTGGTACGAAGCTAGTTCCAGCTCATCTGTAGCAGACTTATAGCGGCATGACCACATAGGTTGCATATTTACTGGCGATAGTCCGCTATTCTGTACGCGCTGCATTTTCCTTGGTACTTGGTTTGAATGCTGTCTAACTTTTGAATTCTCCACAATAGCTACAATATGGGTGACTCCACTGATAACAGACAGTTGCATTTTTGTTCTTACTATGTGCCGTACAAGGGCGTATGTACGCAATTCTATAAGTACTCCGTGAGCTTTGAATTTTTCTGCAGCGTCAACTTCCAATAATCAATAATTATTTAGAACTTTGCAGTTATTCATGCGAGATGGGTTCTTGTACTTTTTTGCCATATTCGCCGCCAATTTGCTAAATATGTTATTCTTTTTCGTATGCAAACTCCCAACTTCAGACTCGTTCTTTTTAGTAACTCATTTGCTCTATTGTAGCTTGCACCAGCGGACTTGCGAGCCATTGCTGCATCTTTCAGCCAGCTCTTGACTTCGACCATGGTGTCAAGGCTAGTCCTCAATCTGCGTTCGCTTTCATACAGCAATGATAATGAGACGTACGATGCTCCCTTTATGCCAACTTTTGTTGCGAGGACGGTCATGCACCTCGGCGAGGACATGGATAGTTACGCAACGGATATTCCCCTTCGAGATCTAGGTCGCAACAACTAAACGAAGATTACGGAGATATTACGACACTACGCAACATGTGACATATAAAGTAAAACGAGGCAGCCCGCCTAAGTACTATATACTCTAGATTTTGCACACACACAAGTGGACCAAATGCACTCGGTAAACACAGAAATAGGGTGGTCAAACATATTGTGGAGTAATGAAGTGCGCACACGGACCGTGCAGTGATAGATGACCGTTCCCAGCGACATTGCGCAGTGGTACAAGGGGCAGAAATCAGGCACCTGCTTAAGGTCAAACGTTTATGGAACGGGAAATACAACTATGCGATATAGAGTACTTATGGGCTTTAGCGATGTCCGCCATCAAAAACCATCATCCAGTATTTATTCCTGTTTTCAAAATAGTTGGCGAGGATTCTTTTTGAGCTCGTACGCCGTGGAAGATATCACGCTCATGTCTTCAAAACCCAAGTCTGAACGGATAGTCTTCTTTCTAGGAGCCACTGGTTATCTCGGGTCGCAATTCCTTGTTCTTTTGGGTCGAAGCATTCTTGGAAGTCAAACTCACGTCGTGGCACTTGTTCGAAATGTTGACTCCAATAAGGAGAAACGGTTGAAAGCGATTTATCCAAACCTATCGATTGTTGAAGGGGACTTGGATTCCGACGATATCATTAAGGAAGAAGCGGGGAAGGCGCAGTGCGTGATAAACTGCGCGAGCTCGGATAACGAAAGATGCGTAAAAAGTTAGTGTTGAGTTGCGGTGTCTTGTATCTAAATACCCTGACAAGTCGCTAGGTATCCTGGCTGGTCTTGATAGCAGGATAGGGCATGGTATTTCACCCTTATACATCCACGTGTCAGGGCTTACAATTTTAAACGATAACTCTCGAGGTGAAAAGGTAGAGGAACACAAAATTCCGGTATACAATGATATACATTTTAGCCATGAACAACTGCTTTCTGGAGCTCCTCATTTGAACTGCGACGCGTTGATTGTCGCTGCCGGGACTCGGAAGATCAGGCCACTGCGGACCATAATTGCATATCCTGGGTGGATATACGGAGTGGGTGAAGGTAAGCTCCCGACACTTGTGCGAAAAGAAATGCCTTAATATTATTATACCGCCAGGGTATCGTAAGGGTACTGCTGCCCTTCGAATATTCATCGACATTTGCAAGCCTTTGAAGCGGATAGGAACGTGGGGTCCAGGGCATAATGCCATAAGCAATATACACGTTATAGATGCTGCAAAAGCGTTATTACAGATCTTCGAAGCGGCATTAGAAGGAAAGGCAGATGTGGGGTCGGAAGGGCATTGTGAGTTTGTTTTGCAGTATTTCGAGGCGTATATGTTTACTGTTCGTGATGTTGAGATTTTCTTGCTAGCGAAGAGCAGTGTGTTCCTTTCGGAGAGATAATGAATACAGTTGGCGATGTGAGCAGAGATATATGTGCGAATATGCCCTGAAACATTGATACATTCAGGTCCTTTATCGCAAAAAACTCTTTACATATAGTGGATCCAGTCCTGTGCCTAGGGAGGTAACAGACATGTATGGCGAATGTAAGGGTATCATTTGAATACTGTTAACGCGTTGCATCACGCTTAAAACTTCTTTACTTTCAGTCGGCTGGATCCTTATGGGTGGCAACCACAGAGTTAGCGCACGACGCATGCGGAAACTTGGCTGGTATCCGGAAGAAACTAAGAAAGTTTCTCTCTTGGCCTCTCTTCCTGCGGAGCTCGAAGTAGTGCTGGAACAGGATCTTATTTGCTACTAGGGCCAGGTCCTTGATAACCCGTTCATCAGATCTTTTGTCGAATAGTGTGTTGCGTGAATAATGACTTTAAATCCTTTTGAATTCTCTTGGATGTTGTTGGTAAAGCTTGTCGCTTCAATGATGTGCACACAGGATTTCTAGTTCACATCTATCGATAATTAGACAAACCCAGTTAATAATTTTTGTCTAACTTACCACCGCGCGTCGTTTTATCCCCTGCAGCGAGAATCTTGTCATTTGTAAAGCTATGCTCAGTTAAGCGAATGAGGCGTTGAAAGCTGGAAGTCGTAAATAGGGGGCAGACAGATAGCCGTATCGGGCAGAGACATGTGGTGAGGTGTATGTTAAGCGCGAAGCGACGCGCTTGCCACACGCGACCGTGACCACTGCTAGATAAAGCGCCAAAATAACAAATAAATAACTACATCTTCATTTCATCTTCCTTGTTCAATAACACAATGGCCTCAACATCGGACGCTGCAAGCATTGCTCCCCCTCCTGCTCCTGCTCTGCCAGCCCGTTCACCGAACAACAACCTGGCCCACATGAATCCATTGCCGCCATCTGTCTTCACTTTGCCCCAGACGGCCCAGCTCGAAGCTCTGTACACGATCATCAGAGATAAGGAAACGTCAAGGGGGGACTTTCTGTTCTATTCAGATAGGATTATCCGATTACTGGTCGAGGAAGGTCTGAATCATCTGCCTGTTGTTGCACGCACTGTGGAAACCCCCACAGTAAGTGAATGAGGACGTTCACATGCACGCAGATGAACTAATGATGGTGACAATACAAGGGTGCCACATATGATGGAGTAGGCTTTGAGGGAAAGATATGCGGTGTCTCTATTCTCAGAGCAGGCGAGGTGAGTATCCTCCCATATTTTTTGTTGTCGAATTTTATGACGATAACATGTCAGGCCATGGAAGCTGGTCTTCGCGAGGTTTGTAGAAGCGTAAGGATTGGAAAAATTCTCATCCAAAGGGTATGAGGTATGCCAATGCCACTTTATATATTTTCACCCACACTGCTATCAAGGACGAAGAAACAACGCTTCCAAAACTCTTCTATTCAAAGTTCCCCCCTGACATCGCAAAGCGCTACGTGCTCCTCCTGGACCCTATGCTCGGTTCGTCAATACTGAGACATAAAATTCCGTTTACTCATTATTCGCTCATAGCTACCGGTGGATCTGCAATCAAGGCTGTTGAAGTCTTGATGGACCACGGTGTGCCGGAAGAACGCATCATATTTATCAATCTGGTAAATTCTCTGTTTACTTTGCACATTGCCGGGGAATTCAAAGTTTCTCTTCATAGATTGCAGCTCCAGAAGGTCTGGCAACATTCACAAAGCGATTCCCGTCACTCAAAGTTGTACGTGAAGTCATCTTTTCCAAAATAAATTTCATTCTTGATAGCTTTTTGGTGCTCAGATTACTGGCTGGATTGATCAAGGCTTGAACGATAGAGCATATATCATTCCAGGCCTAGGGGACTTCGGAGAGCGTAGGTAAGACTTCTCGATTACATTCACTGTGGCCAATTGTGATATCTGACGAGTTATATACATAGATATTGCTCTTAGTACAATGCTCAATATCGTCTGAACAAGATTATCATTTTTCCTGGTCCCGCGTCATTCTTTTTGATTTATCAAACTCTTCTCGTCATATTATTTCACCTTTTTTTCGCCCCGGGATTAGCTAAAGAACGGGGAAAAATATGCCTGAACTTGGCTTCTTTGAAGGTGCTCATGGCAAGAATGACTTGACTGGTACTATAAGGCTTTCGAGCATTAACAAGGAAATGCGAGGAGGGGCTTGTGAATGCACGGTGTACCATGTACTCTCGCAACGTGTGGCAGCAATTATTTCTCTGAATATGCTCTATGACACGAAAAAAACAATTTTAACGCCTCTTCTTATTACTCTTTGATGGAAAGAAGCACATAACCGTTTTAAAAGAGTGGCCTGAGCACATCCGCGAGTGTATGTGCAGCTTGGAATGTTCATCGTCGGAGTTTTAAACTACGTGATATCCACGGTCGATTTTTCTAGCAGATCAAATGTTTTCCCTTCGATGTTGGCGTCGACAGCCTTCACAAGTAACTTGAAGCAAGTAAGTCCAACCCTCAATCAAAGACTCATGTAAAGTAATAAATATATATCTCATAATACGGATGCTCAGAAGCGTGCACGGTACCCTGAGTAGCGCTTCTGCATCCATTGCACGCCGTGGCATGCTAAAACATACATATTTGTCTTCTTATAGCTAGTAACTTCCTTAAAGCTTAAAGTCTAGTCAAGAGCGCAGGCTAAATGATTATCTTGAAAAAAAACATGTCCCTGACCTTAATGTGGACATTTCCTTCTCTCGGCTGGCCATAAAATATGAGATTGTAGAATAATTCTACCACAATTTATATCTCATGGAGCATTCATAAGAAAATCATGAGATTTGTACGTCTGCGACAGTTCTGTAAGTACTAAATAGCATATTTACTCATATATGTATTAATTAGAATAGCTTTTTTGCGACTTGGCCCGGTAAGGGCGAGTTTCATGTTACGGCTGGCTGTATCAAAGGGAAAAGTTCTGAATCTCAGAGTAAGCCCCGGAATTACTGCACGACTCGACGGCTTTCTTTTACTTTTGGGCGTTATGAACATATCCTACTATAAGGCCGCAACATCATGTTCCTTTCCACTAAGTATAAGGTCACGACAACTTTTTCGTCATTCAAAATGTATCTGAACATAGGCACCACATACATCTGACTCTACACACGCGACCATTCTCTGGTTACCCTCGGTAGTTCCGTGTAGCAGATAAGGTCTACCATGCTGCGGGGAGATATATTTTTAGATGAAGTAATTACCCAATACGGAATATGATTGTCCGAATAAAGCAGGTAGTGTTGCGTCATTGACTAGTTGCAAAACGCAATATGCAATCCAAATTTAAGAAATTCCGATATCGAAAGCTCAGAACTGTACGATCAAGAAATTTTCATATTTTTATGTCTCACTCTCCCATAAAGTGACATTATTTCACTTGCACCATCGAGCTGACAATATTATAAAAAGGAGAGGGAACGACGAATGTGTTTTTAGAGCTACCCCGTAATCTCTCTCCTACTTATCTTCCTGACAGGGGATCTGTATTAAAGACATGTCTACGCTACTCCTACAAAGGGAGAAGAAACGTACCACGTCTGTCGCCACAATTGATGAGGACGAGAAATTTCCAGAACTTTCATCTTCCGACGATGTGCCCAAGCTGGGTATACCGTTGGATACGTCGAGTAACGGTATCTCCAGCCTATGGACAAAACGCGATAAATTAAACTTGGACGCAATTGCGACTCAGCCATCTGTTTTCGACGATCCTGTAACACTGGAAGCATACCGGCCGCCCCCTCAGTTTGAGAATGCCCATCGTTTTGATCCCAATGCTCGATGGACGTGGAGAGAGGAGAAGGCCATAGTTCGAAAGATTGATTTTCGAATTATGGTTTGGGCATTTATTATGTTCTTTGCTCTCGAGATGGATCGAAGTAATATCTCTCAAGCTAACGCCGACAATTTCCTCAATGACCTGGGGTTAACGACGAACGACTTCAATCTCGGCAATATTCTATTCAAACTCTCCTTCCTATGTGCAGGTATAGCTCTGTCCTCTTCAATATGTTGGCTAATACTGAAGATTCAACTTCAGAGCTACCATCACAGCTCGTCTCAAAACGAGTTGGACCAGATGTGTGGATACCTTGTCAGATGGTGTTATGGAGTCTTGTATCATCCTCCCAATTTTGGCTCTCCGGAAAGGGTAGTTTCCTGGCGTGCAGGTATGTGCCGAAGACTCTTATGAGAAGACAGATGATCGACCGTTATCCAGGTGTCTACTAGGATTCATGCAAGGGGGATTCATACCCGACGTTGTTCTCTACTTATCTTACTTCTATACGAAGACGGAATTACCAATCAGGCTGGCATTTTTCTGGATATCCAATTACTCCTCCGACATGGTTAGCGCTTTTGTAGCCACAGGAATATTTCGCCTGCGAGGATTAAATGGGAAGGCTGGATGGAGGTACTTGTTCCTTATCGAAGGGATGTTTACTCTCCTTGTTGGTCTCCTCTCATTTATCTTAATGCCCCCTGGTCCGACGCAGACGAAGGCTTGGTACAGGCCAAAAGGATGGTTCACCGAGAGGCAAATCTGTCGTGATATATGATAAAACAACATACTGATAATAGTTCTTTCACCGTAGGGAAGAAGTTATCATGGTTAATCGCGTCCTAAGGGATGACCCCTCGAAATCAGACATGCATAACCGCGAGGGATTGTCAATCCGGATGATATGGGAGGCTCTTAAAGACTGGAGGCTATGGCCGATATACACGCTAGGCCTGACGCATCTTGGTAAGCGTAACTTTTGCGACATCTCCCAGAAGCTGGGTCTAACTGTAGTGACATTCGTTAGTCCCCGTCGGGCCACCTCAGACCTATCTCACTCTTTCGCTACGCAATCTTGGCTTTACAACTACACAGACCAGTCTCCTTAGTATACCTTCCATAGTCTTGGGGATGACCGGCCTTCTCGCGATGGCATTTATAAGTGAGGTCATTAACACTCGCGTCGGTGCAGCTGTCGTACTCCAACTATGGGCCTTGCCTCTACTTATCGCATTGTACACGTTTGATCAGCATACCTCACAATGGGTATACTTTGCAGTGGTCACTCTCATAGCAGGGTATCCATACGTTCATCCAATACAGGTGGCATGGGCGTCAAGGAACTCATACAGTGTCAGAACGAGAACGGTCTCTGCGAGTGTGTATAATATGTTTGTGCAAACTGGAGGCATAATTTCCGTGAGTTGAATTCTTCAATTATATAGAACCAAAGAGATTTACACTGACAATATTGTAGGCTAATATTTATCGCGCCGACGATAAACCTCTTTGTAAGTCAGCAAGTTCAATACAGGGGAAATCATCTCTCACAAAATAATTGACAGACAAGCGGGGAAATAGAGATCTTATCGCAATTTGCTGCATGAATATCTGCTTATACATCGGAAACTTCGTATTTTATCGTACCATCAACGCCAGAAGGGAAAGAATTTGGAATTCTTGGACACTCAAAGAACAAAAGCAATATCTGGAGACAACCAAAGATGATGGCAACAAACGCATGGACTTTAGGTTTGCCTATTGATGAAACTATGTACCTTAATGAAACTTGTTAAGATATTTCTATAATACTTTCTCAATGTGCTAGTAGCACGGGCTCACATCAGATATCTGGGATGTTCAATTACTTCAATGTTGCCGACCATTTTTTTGACTGTCTGAAAACTTCTCAAGGACATAAATAAGCCGAGAATAAGTGATTTGTAGCTAAAAATATCAAATTCAGGCCTACAATTTGTATCAGTGGCTGATATTTTGATGGAGAGCTTCCTGAAACATAGACTGGTCATGTTTCCCCGATTCCTCGTTTTGAGAACTACTTGATTTAAACACTTAAAAAAGTTCGCTTCTTAAGGGTCTGGAAAACCAACAGTATTACCACTCATGAAATAGAGACGGCCTCAATCCAAGTCAATTCTTTCCGATTGCCCGATCCAACGTTGAAGTCCGCTAAAATGCTGTGCTTGTCGCTCGGGGGTATCCGGCTTATAAGTTACACGTGATACTACGCAATCGTCACACGTAGCCGCGTAGCATAGCCAGCCCAGCGTTACGTGACTTACGTCACGCGTCGCGGCCACCCAACGGCGTCCAGCCGAGCATTGGTGAACCTAATCGGTTTTGCTCATCACCAGAACTTACACAACTGAATTCGCCGCTGCTACAGTACTGCTACCTGTCTGAGGGAACGAACGCACTGGAGTATTCGCTTCAAGTTGAACTTCGAACGACGGCCGCCAATGTCCAAGGTTCTCACATGGTCTCTACCTCACGACGCTGAGTAGTCCGAAATTCAGAAGGCTTATACTACGGAGATCGATGCGGCCGATAATTGCGCCAATACTTCAGGGTCTTTAATCTGCCAGTCGCAGTTCCATCTAAGTCGTCAACTTTGATGTGGATTTAGGGACGAAAATCAACCGGTGTCCCCGGTGGTTCCTCTCAGGTGACCGGTTGACCTGCGGTACCATCATATTCCCTTGCATTGCATGGGCCCTGTTTTTGACTCTGGTCATGAAATAGACTTCTCCTGGTGCGTCTTCATGCAACATTAGGACTGTGACACTGGAGTTGTTGATCCGAAGACAGGTAGACATGGAATTCTTGGAGTCATATTCGGCTTCTCTGTTTTTACATACATATACTTCCAGGAAGTAAAGAGGCGCGTATATGTACCTGAATCCCACACAATATGTCTTTCCAATGATAGTGCCAAGGAAGAAACTATTTTTGAATCTACGAGATACCCAAGATAGGATGTAGGAGACCGAATGAGGCAGGTAAAGTTGCGCCATTGGCCACCTACAAAACGCAATATGCAGAAAACACCAAAAAAAATTGCGCGAAGAAGGGCTCCAGCGTACGTGATATTAGGATGTTTAATGAAGTTCTCATCCCACACGGTCAATTCTCAAATATCATGTCATTGTCTTGCTTCTATGATCAACTTTTGGAAATGGGAGGACGAAGGATAAAAAGGACTGGATGCACCATAAATCTATCTCCGTAAACTGGTCGCGCTTTCTTGAATCAATATGTCTACGCTGCTGCTAGATACAGAAAAGAAATCCTCCGTCACCACTCTCGACGAGGACGAGAAATTCTCTCAGCTTTCGTCTTCGGAAAATGTACTTAAACTTAGTGCACCACGAGATACGGCGACTAGTGGCATCTCAAGTCTGTGGAAGAAGAAACAGAGAGTAGACCCGGACGCAATTGCTACACAACCATCTGTGTTCGACGACCCTGCTACGCTGGAGGTATACCGACCACCTCCTCAGTTCGAAAATGCGCACCGTTTTGACCCCAGCGCTCGTTGGACATAGCGAGAAGAAAATGCAGTCGTCCGGAAGATTGACTATCGAATTATGGTATGGGCTTGTGTTATGTTTTTTGCCCTCGAAATGGACAGGAGCAACATTTCCCAAGCCAACGCCGACAACTTCCTCAATGACCTCAAATTGACGACAGACGACTTCAATCTCGGAAACATTCTGTTCAAAGTCTCCTTCCTTTGTGCCGGTATGGATTCTTCCTCTTGTAACAATCACACGGTATAATCTAATTACTTCTACCAGAACTACCATCGCAGCTTGTTTCTAAGCGAGTAGGACCCGATGTGTGGATACCTTGCCAGATGGTGTTATGGAGTCTCATTTCTGCTTCGCAGTTTTGGATTTCTGGAAAAGGTAGCTTTTTTTGCGTGCAGGTATGTGCTACAGCATAATACCTTATTTTCTGTATATTCAAAGACTTTCGCGCAGATGTCTACTTGGATTTATGCAAGGAGGATTCATACCCGATGTCATTCTGTACTTATCCTACTTTTACACGAAGGCGGAGCTGCCAATCAGGCTTGCATTTTTCTGGATATCGTACTACTTCTCTGACATGGTCAGCGCGCTCCTAGCCACTGGTATACTTCGCCTTCGCGGGGTAGGCGGCAGGGCGGGTTGGAGATATCTTTTCCTTCTCGAGGGCATCTTCACGCTACTCGTCGGTCTGCTATCATTTTTCCTCATGCCTCCTGGCCCGACGCAAACGAAGGCTTGGTATAGGCCGAAAGGATGGTTTAGCAATCGGTATGTGATTTTTAAAGCTTATTTGGAGTGGTTAATTTAATCATATAAATCGCAGGGAGGAAGTTGTCATGGTAAACCGCGTCCTCAGGGATGACCCATCGAAGTCAGACATGCATAACCGTGAGGGCCTATCGATCAAGATGATATGGAGTGCTGTCAAGGACTGGAGACTTTGGCCCATCTATGCCCTGGGGTTAACACACATGAGTGCGTATCACCCAACATGAATTCTTTCTGGGAAGTTCTTCAATGTCGATTAAATATTATCGTTTTGATAGTGCCCGTCGGACCACCTCAAACTTATCTCACCCTTTCTCTACGCAATCTCGGATTTACGACGACGCAAACCACTCTCCTTAGCATACCTTCTATGGTCCTCGGGATGACGGGTCTGCTTACTATGGCTTTCGTTAGCGAAGCCATCAATAGCCGTGTCGGAGCGGCTGTCGTCCTCCAATTCTGGGCCTTGCCTTTACTCATCGCATTATACACCTTTAATCATCAAACATCACAATGGATCTACTTTGGGGTCGTTACCCTGATAGCAGGATTCCCATACGTGCATCCTATACAGGTAGCATGGGCGTCGAGGAACTCCTACAGCGTGAAGACGAGAACAGTTTCCGCGAGCGTCTACAATATGTTCGTACAAACTGGAGGGATTGTATATGTAAGTCAACTTCACAATTAGCACTACCACGCAATCTAACGTCTTGACTAGTCCAACATTTATCGTGCTGATGATAAACCGCTTTGTAAGTGAACGTAGACTTTGATTACAGACAGAATAACGCACTAATGCAATGTTATAGACAAACGCGGTAATCGGAACCTCATCGCTATATGCTGTATGAATATGTTTTTATACCTCGGGGCCCACATTTTCTATCGCACGCTTAACGCTAGAAGGGAGAAGATCTGGAAGTCGTGGACGCTCCAAGAACGAAGGGAGTACTTGGACACCACCAAGGATGAAGGTACTCAACGACTAGACTTCAGGTTTGCGTATTAGAATCAAGATTTGGATCAAAGACTATATGACTGTAGTAAACCAATAAATAAGTAAAACGACTCGGCAACAAAATACAGGGTGCCGTCTGAGTGCCTAGTTCACATTATCGGTCTCGGTAGCTTCTTCCATTGAGACCCATAAACCGTCCTTATTGAAAATAAACAATCAGAATGTCCATTTTACTTCAATCAGTCTACTTACCTGAACATACATAGTGAGATGGGTTTTTGGCTTAATCTTTTCTGATCTCTTCCGTGCGTCATGAGGACCTTTTGACTGGGCCCACTCAAGAGGAGGCCTCGAGCCAGGGGACTGGGCCTCCGAGGCAAGGGATATAGATGAGAAGTTTTGTAGGAGGCGAACAAGGAAGAATGATGTTTCGTGGTATGCAAATTGCTGTCCGAGACATATTCTAGGTCCAGCGTTGAAAGGAAGGAAGATAAAGGGCCGAGGGGTGAGGTACTTGTGCAGTCTTTCGTCGAGGAATCGATCCGGATCGAATTTAAGTGCTGTCAATGTTCAATGTTGAGTTTGACTGGGAGTAAAAGACAGACAGGGCTGACCATCTGGACCCCATAGATCCGTTCGCCTATGCATAATGAATACAGAATAAGGTGTTCTATGAAAATGGTTAGCAAAAAAGTAAGTAAAATACAAAGAGTGGAAGTAACCTTGTATTGGCCGGTATATAAAATGGTTTCCCATTTGGAGTTTTACTGGGCCAAGTGGTTGCCCTCTTTGACGTTCTGATATTGAATGGGCTTGGGGAAATGGGGTCAGATTGAAAGATGGCAACGCTCAAGCAGTCGAGGCACCCACACGACAGGATACAGCCTCAAGGTTTCTGTTAGAAGATAGAATCGAAACAGGCATAAGTATATTAATTCGAATGCTGGACACAAGCGCACCATTGATCACCGCCCTTAAATATTTCATGTCTCTGAAATTATCATATGTAGGTCGTCGTTGAGGACCAACCTTTTCCAAGATTTCTTGTCGTAACCTGCGAAGAATATCGGGATGCTCTGAAAGCATGTAAACTATGAACGTTAAAGTGCTTGCTGTCTTGGAAGTCAAGGAATCAAAAATAAGTATCGAGCAGATTCAATTCACCCTTAAATAATTACCCACCGTGTCCCGTCCAGCAACCAATAACGACATGATTTCATCCCTCAACGTGATCGGATCTTCCGTCGAGTCCACCAAGTTGTCCAAGAGAGTTTGTTCATCTGAGTCCTTGACTTCCTTAAAATGAAGGTTTTGTCTTTCCCTTTTGATCCTAATGGCTTCCTTAACGATAGGGTCGATGAAATTTGTCACAACGTGCATGGGCTCTTTAAGTTTATCCTTCCAGAACTCTGTGAGTGGCCAGTGAACGCCGAAGCGCATACGAAGCGCGGTGATAGACTGAGCTTCTGAGAATGCCTTGACAAAGCGTGAAGCGGGGTTACCATTGCCGTCATTAGCGATGGAAGATGTAAAGTTGCAGTAATAAGGGTAAGGTAGTCCACCCGACAATGACTTGACGTCGTTCCCGAAGAGAAACTCTGTCGCAGAGTCGAGCGTGAACCTTGCCACTAAATCCTATAACAGGATTATCAGCCACAATTATTCGTACGTCGAGAACACATAATAACCTGGAAGTCGACCGGATGTCCCTCCCGTAGCCTGCATTTAAGCAGAGAAATTGCGTCGTCCGCGTGCTTGTCAAAGTTGTCAAAATCACTTATTCTGTCTTTGCTGAAGAAAGGCCTAGCCATAGAGCGATGAAATCTGAAATATCTTCTGTAAAATGGCCACCTGGATCCAATTTTCACTCACTTCCATAGATCCCCTGAGAGACGTAAAGTTACTTATTATCAATGATATTGAGACCCTGACTAACCGTCTGCAGCAAAGACACCGGTACCCAAAAGTGGGTAGAACAAGAACCGGGTTTCAGCTCCCTTCTCGAATTCGTCGAATTGACTGGCTAGAATAGCTTTTATATATTCCGGTTCTGCAGTAATTATCTGTTTATGTTTTTAGTAATACTCAGCGGGAAAGCTTAGCCTAATCATCCCACACCCTGTTTCCGAACAGAATCCGTCGATTGAAGGTGTAACCCCCGAATTTTTCACATAATTCATGAAAACCATCGCCTAAACCTCCGCATTCAGCCAGTGCATGCATACAATGAAATCCGCGCATATATTTAGCCCTACCAGGATAATGGACCTTAAACGACCGTATTCCTTGTATCAAGGTTTTAATGCCTCCAGGATATGGGTCAGACACTCTTGGAACCAGGACAGCTCCCATTCTCCTAGCATCCCACCGAATGTATAGCTCGTCGCACATTACGAGGACAGTCAAAGCCAATGGGAGGCTCATAGCCATTGACAAGCCCAATTTCCATCCTGAATGGTTACCAAGGACGTGTAAAAGGATGTAAGTGATCGACGGTGGCAAAAGTAAGCGCGGCGACGCCTGAATGAGGTAGATGATCCCTGGTGGGAAGTTCCGCATCGTCTTTGATCACTCGCCAGTGATGTTGCTTGTTGTGAAGAGTTTAACGGTGAACACAGCTGCTTTGTACCGCATTCTGCAATGCACACGGTCAGGCATGATGATGACCTCAAAACTATTTATGTTCTGGGGGAATCTGGCATATGGACATGTCAACGAGATACTTACCCTGCGATATTGAACTTATTTCACCTTCTCTTCCATCAATTAACTCGAAAACAGTTGTCATGCAGAAGAAGGTGAAGAATGGAGCAATTCTGCTCTGCTTTTTGGCTGGACTATGGACCATCCACCACTACACGGAAGAGACTGAGCAACGGCTCACATCTTCGACGATATCGCCAGTCATAAAGTTTTCATGGGAAAAGGTATGTAGGCTTTGCATTAATAATTACAGTAAAGCTGAATTTCTCTATGATTCATGTAGCTTCCTCCTTCGAAAGAGCTTAAATGGATGGATTGTTTTCCAGAGAGACAATGTGCGCGATTTATCGTGAGTGTATACCTTCAACGCAGACCATTGATTTCTTCACTCTTCATGTGTACAGGTTCCCTTGAATCATTCCGAACCCGAAGGGGCAGAGGCAGCCATCGCACTCATTCGAAAACCAGCAAGAGTTCCAGCTACATCTCTTTTCTACAGAGGTCCAATACTCTTCAACCCAGGAGGACCAGGCGGAAGTGGAGTAGACCTTGTACAAGGCCGTGGAGACCTCCTGAGCAAGATCGTTGGACCTTTTTTCGATGTCGTTGGATTTGATCCTCGAGGAATATCAAGGTCGACACCCCGTGTTTCGTTCTTCAAGACTGACGTCGAACGAGCTCTTTGGGGCCAGGTCCAAGGC
>Ga0247779_1000865_pt1 | contig 16048 bp, 18 predicted proteins | sample UWRJL221509R5_FD_179925 | JGI IMG/M metagenome (GOLD analysis project Ga0247779, IMG submission 179925) | Plant litter microbial communities from Arlington Agricultural Research Station in Wisconsin, United States - UWRJ-L221-509R-5 | ecosystem: Environmental > Terrestrial > Plant litter >... | reverse complement strand
CGCCCTCTTACGACATTGCTAACGGCGGAAAAGAATTCTTATACCCCATTCCAGCTCAACTGCCACCTGAGAAGGCTAAGATACCACCTACTCCGCCAACACCTCCTGCGAATCGAAAATCGCATGCATCGTCTTTCTCATCAAAAAAGGCGAGATCTCAATATCTGGAAATCCCGGACCCAGACCCACAGGTCCCTCTACCGCTTCCAAGTCCTATACGCTCTGAGTCATTCGCTCCCAAGGACCTAGTTCTCCCTTCGCCGCCAGCCTCTGCCGCCACCCTGTCTCCAAAGCAAACTTACAACGCACCTGCCAGTGCCAAAAGCAACAATCCTTTCAGCCCTGTCAAACGCGGAGACAGTAGTCCCAAGCCACCATCTCCGAGGATGATGCATGTCATTGCTCCTTACACACCTACCCTAACGGACGAGTTAAGAGTCCAGGTTGGAGATACGGTACGCGTCCTCCAGGAGTACCAAGATGGTTGGTGTTTTGCGCAGTATGTAGGCAAAGCGGATGCTCCAAAAGGAGTAGTACCCCTTGTCTGCTTGGAAGATAGAAGGAGATTAGTGCCTGTCGGGCACAAGACGTCAGACAGCTCGGTGTCAGGTCTGAACGTCAACAGCCTCTGGCGTTAGTGATCGCCCGGAGACAGTCAATTTGAAGAATGCGAAGATTTCATGAACTCTTACGGACAGTCCTGACTTGGTTCCGATTTTTTTGTTGAATCAAACCCGCTTCCTTTCTTTCGCGTATACCGGAATTTTACGTTCCTTTAATTTTATTTACATAGCGATATTTCTGATGTTTTTCGCTCTCGTCAAATTCCGCTGATTTCTTGCAAACTTCTTGAAGAATTGCACGGCTGGTTTCCCGTCAATGCCCTGGAGGCCTGTGGTGCAGTTGTAACCTTATTATGTTGTAGTTCACGGGACATCCCTGTTATTTAAAGTATCTATTGAGCAGTGGCATGTAAAACAGTAGCTGTCGTTGGGATGTAATGTCAGAAACCTATTGCAAGATCCAAGCCATCTATTCTTCTGGTAGAAGAGCCTTGCGTCTGTATTTCGATTGATCTCTAAGCCACTGTTTCCATGAATTTGGTCAACGGTTGACATAGCTTTCAGCTTGAACGGACGAACCTGTCTATACTGATGCAATGACCCAATTTTCTCTCCTGAAAATGACATGAGCATGGGTAGACAAAATAACGTGTGAAAATGAATATACCATAGTAATCCGGTACTGGGTGAGTTGGGCTTTGGAGTGCAGCATCTACGCGATTTTTTGCAATACGCTGGAAGAATTCATGGTCCCTTCGATCGATGAGGGAGAGTATGTCACGGTTCTTGTATCTCCATATCGAAGCGCCGAGTGTAGGACCAATCAGAGCGCCTAGACCTGAGTTTTTTTGTCTCTTTTTAAGCATTGTGAGGTTGAGCATTATGAAACCTATGACGCACCGACGCAACCGACAGTGCAGAAACCATAAAAGAAGAATGGGTCAATACCCTACATAGGGGCCTATGTTTAGGATCATTCCTCTAGATCACTGCATTACGCACCATGATTGGCTTCAAGGGGTCTGTGTCCAAGTTCCCAAAGTATGCAGCACCTCCAGCAAATCCTAGAAATGCACAAGGAATTGTGGCTACCTGAATTAGCGATGAATACTTGAGCCACGTCCTCAATGCCAACAGAGATGGAATATCTGACCGTTTGCCACGTCCTCTTATTCCGTCGAATAGAAAGGTATTCGGGCCATGAAAGCGTCGCCTTTGAAGTTCCTACTGAAGACTTTGGTATGCTTGGCGGAGGTTTTGCTTTGGTGGATGTTGACTGTGCTCTGGAGAGTAAAAGTTGCTTTCTTTTAGAGCATATTTGCGGGATTCTTGAAAGCTTCGCTCCTTTTGAAATGAGGGCCTCCATTTGGGACAACAGCGTGGTATGTACGGGTGGCGACGTCGACCTCTTCTCTATGTTCAATTCACTGCACTTTGCACGTGATCTAATACTCCAAATCCGGAAGCGAACTTGAAGGAATCTATTTTTCTGTCGTATTAGGCGGCAGTGCTCGTGAGTCACTTCGGTTGCCACTTTCATGGGTTCATAACTGTGGAAATATTAATATCTGCTGGTCTCCTACCCTACTCCCATGCATGAGTTGTGCTGCTCGTGCTGCTCTTCTTGCTTCGTTCTGCCGCTGTCTGCTGGAGAGAGTACTTCCCCATATGCGTTGAAGAATTTATTATCCATTGGCACTCTGATTCTTCCCGTTTCCGCGAAAACACAGCATAACTTCTGCGAGCACATACACGCAGAGGACGGCTGGCACCGATTCCAAGAGACTGCTTTGTTACCCCACCTGGAAAGCGCAGAAGAAATTACATTTTGCAAAGAATTGGGATTCCTTGTTAAACAACGATTTATCTCGGCGACTTATCATTGTCGGAACGATGATCAAATGCTTATTCGAGTCTATCTTATCCCTTATGATCTTCCCAATATCCATGGGGGGTTAAGAATACGGAAACAAAACGTATTGAGCCCCGCGAAAAGATATATGCGCAATCTGTTGCATAGAATATCACGGAACCTAGATTCATGGAATGGTGAACTAGAATTAGAGAGCAGAACAATAACTGAAACAAAGGTGTGTCCCATGGTAGATGTGGTTATTACACTCAGTCTCAACGGCGATCCTCTTAGGATGGACGAACACTTGCAGACATATACGGCCAGCTTCCGTCTCCCCATGCTGTTTCAATACCTGATTATGAAGGGATCTGCAGTCGACTTCTTGACTTTGAGGATTATTTGGAGGGATTTGGGATGTGTAGCAATCTTTACAAGTACCAGCGAGAGTCCGTTGCGGCTATGCTACAGAAAGAACTGGATTTGGGCGACGTACCTGATCCTCTATACATCCCAATGAATACCATCGATGGGAAGACTTTTTACCTGCAACCAGGTACTTCAGAGGTTCTTCTAGAACGACCGATAGTAAACCCATGCAGAGGTGGCATCCTTTGCGAAGAATTAGGTTCGTACGGTCTTGCTTTTCTCGCAGAGAAGGTTAAAATCTTGCTAGGTACCGGTAAGACTGTAATGATGCTGAGTCTCATAATGGCAACAAGGAGCCAAATCTCCCAACCAGAGCCCAGTGTCATGGACCCTGAGCGCCCAGTTTTAACACCCCTGGCTTTCCGACATTTCCCATCGGACGATTTTTCCACTGCAAGAAAGCGCGCGTCTTTTGGACCCGAGAAGAAACAAGAAATGCCATCTCTCGTTGAATTAATGTTGCACCATGCGCGTACTACTCCGTATACGAACATATCTTCACATCTATCTCCCGAGGCTCATAACCGCATAATTTCTATAGAAGAGGGGGTTTATAATCTGCCCCTGGGTGATGTTCTCCGCGCAAATGTACCATTTTATCATCAGTATCAGGCAGACCCAACGAATCGGGAGCGGGTCCAACGAAAGAGGGGCGAGGTTGCTCCAAGGACAATCTTTCTCACTTCGGCGACGCTCATCGTCGTCCCTCAGAATTTACTGAGTCAATGGCACAGAGAAATCATCAAGCACTGCCAACCTGACAATCCCCTACGAGTATTGATTTTACGATCGAAGACACCAGTGCCATCCGTGCAAAGTCTGGCAACAGATTATGACGTAAGTCAAGAATTGTTTAGACTGATGAACTCAATTTCGTCTGACGATAGTTTCTCTAGATCATCTTAATGAGCTATACGAGTAAGTCTGGTTTGCTCGCTTCCTCAAGTCAGAACAGATGACTCATACATTTCCATCTTCCCTGCTTATTTAGAATTTTCTGCCGAGTCTAGCAATCGAAACATGACAAAATTACATTCTCAAATCCCTTGTAAATGCCCTGAAATAGATGGTTTTCGGGTACCGAAATGTACTTGTTCCTTCCCAAAAGTTTCGCCTTTTCTTCAGATCAGGTGGAAGCGCCTGGTCATCGATGAAGGTCACGTCTCTTCGACATTGTCTACCGCCCTCGTCCCTTTCGCGAAGTTAATGAGCGTAGAACGACGCTGGATAATTACTGGCACGCCAACAACCAATCTGCTCGGACTTTCCTTGGGTAACAGCCAGGTCAAAGAATCGATCATGGAAGATGACTGCATGGCAGTCGATGGTGGTACGGACGACGAATCCGACAAGACATCCTTTCTGGGCAGTTCACGAGTTACTCCTGGTCCTGATGAAACTCCATCGGTAATGACAGCGCCCTCTTCCCCAGCGTCGAGCGTCTCCGCTAAGGAGCTCGAAGAGTTGGATGACACAATAAAAACTGAAGAGCACGGCAGAGGACGTCTGTGGACTAAATACGATCGCGAAGACCTCCATAAACTTGGCAACATGATCGGTCACTTTATCGCAGTCCCTCAATTCAGTGCAGACCAAAAGCTCATAACGACTCATGTGGTGGATCCTCTTTTGGATCGCAATGGGCCTCGGTTCGGTGCAACCAAAGTCTTAAGTCAGGTCATGGAAATGGTAATGATTCGGCATAGGTAATGACTTTATCCAAGTTGATGCATTGCATTGCTCTCAGTGTCATTTTTTGTTGCAGAATTGAAGACGTCGAGGAAGACGTTATCCTGCCACCGGTGACTCAAGAATCAGTCCTTCTTGACTTGGACCCCTACGTCAGGAAATCGTTCAATGCCATGCAAGCTGCGATTATTATCAACGCTATTGACTCGCAGCGGACAGATCAGGTTCGTTTTCTTCTTCTATCGATCATTTGTATCAAACTCAGCTTTCCGTTATTTCCTTAGGATTATATGTTCCATCCACGAGTAAGATTATCTATCTTCTTATGACGTCGTTCACAGTAATAAATTGCTATCAGAACGTTGAATATCTTCAAGATACAGTTCGTAATATGTCACAGTGAGTACCTTGTTTCTGCCAGACATTGGACGGGTCGATACTTATTAATGTATCCTAGGATGCTCTTCTGGCACGTAGACGACAATCTTTATAATTCCGAGCAACTTTTGGACAGTGCCCAGACCCACATTGACAGAGCTAAAGAGAGGAACATGCCACCGGAGGATATATCTGCTCTTGAGCAGGCTTTTGAACATTTGTAAGCTCTTTATGCATTTTCTTGCCATGGTTAATTTTGACGACTTGATATGAAGGCGATCGGCATCTGAAGACAAGTTATGGAGGTGTATGCAACTGCACGAAGATGTCCCCTACCGGATATCGCACCTAAATGAAAGCATCTTCAACACCTGGACGCGAACGCCATTCCGAGAACCAGATGCAGATTCTACGCAAACCGGGTTTCTTCACGCCGATCGTTTGCTCAAAATGTACGATATGGTGACGAAAAAACCTCTCATCAGAGAAGAACAGATGATTGAATGGGGACGATTGGTCATCGTCCAAGATAATCTTCAGCGGCGTGCCTACGAAGAATCTCAGCGCAGAAAAGACAAAAGACATAGAAAGTCTAGGCATGAAGACAAGTCGCATGCCAGTCAAATGGCAAATAATTTTGCAAAAAAGGCTTCGGCTATGGATACCTTGAAAGAGATGCAACTAGAACTTGATAGTACAATGAAAAGACTAGAGAAAGAAGACGACGACGATAACACCTCGGTACTGCCTTCAACGTCTCATGGATCTCCAACAAAACGTCCATCCATTCTTATCGCCTCCTCACCGCTGACGAAGTTGCGTATCGGATCTTCTGCGTCCTCCAAATTGAACTACATTATCAATGAGGTAATATATTGCCGCGGGTATATTTTATTCTCGTTAACAATGTATCTTCGCACCTTCTGCAGGTTCAGAAGTACTCGGCAAAAGAGAAGTTTTTGATATTCTCAGAGTCCCCTTTATCCCTAGCACACGTAGCCGAGGCTCTGGAACTTATACAAGTCAAGTTTCTAAGGTTCACTACTCAAGTCACGCCGCAGTACCGAGAACAACTGGTCCTAACTTTTGAGACCTCGGAAACTTATCGCGTCTTCTTGATGGAGTTGAAGCACGGTGCTCGTGGCCTGTACGTTAAATCACAAAACTCAAATTATTACTTCTTTACGATGCGCATTCTTCAGGAACCTGATATCCGCCTCACGCGTTATATTTTGTGAACCAGTGTGGCAAGCTGATGTAGAGAGTCAAGCAATCAAGGTATCAGTCATCATGATCAAATCCAATGTATCCGGTGTTTGTTTAACTTGCTTGTTTTTACTCTAGCGAGCGCATCGAATTGGCCAGACAAAGCCAATAACAGGTATTGATAATTTATTCTATTGTAAAATTGAAATGTTCTGATTTTGTTCCAGTAAAAACATTGGCTATACGCGATACCGCGGAAGAGAACATGGTTGCAAGAAAAACAGCTTTGAAGAACAGCACGGAGAAGCTTCCCAAAGTGATCGAAGAGGCAGGAATGAGGCATTACATTGCAGTACGTATTAATGTCGGCTCCGCCTTGGCCTGCGGCGCTGAAGAATCTCCCTCTTGTAGAATCCGAAGTTCATCGACCGTCCACTTGTTCCAACGCAAGTTGAAGAATTTCCTTTAATACCACTACCTGCGGAATTTACTGCATCGCGTCCCAACCCTGTCATGGTGAAAATACCGGCTCTTCCACAGAGAACACCTGCATCTCTGTTGAAACGTATACGTGTTGAGGACCCTGTCATGGAAAGCGATGCTGCAGAAGTCGAAGAACCGCCAAAGAAAAAGAAAGCAATGACGATTCGATTTGCTTCTCCATAAAATTTCTGGGCTCTACATACTTCTGATTTTTTTCGAAAGGGCATACGGTGCGAACATATAAATTATTATCATTATCACTATTGTAGGTTGTAAATTTCTTGTTGACTTTATATATAAGTATCTTTGTTGCCCATGTTTCATGGAGCATTTCTTGTATGCGAAGGTGGAGTGGAAACAGTCATGGTGGTGTGGTTGTCAGGTCGTCGTTATCAACATCAGGGGCTCCCCGGATTTCCTCCTGGTTTGCAGTGCTCGCCGGCCATTGGACCTCCGAAAATGGCTTCTAGTCTGTTTTTAATGATCATCCGCCAACACGCGCTTACGGAATTCACTAATTCAAGCATGGCTTCTTTTCAGGCAGTATTTAAACTAGCTTGACATGAAATTGAGCCACATTCTGACTTTGCGCCTCTTTCCTCTCTCCTCGTGAACTCAACCCATCCAGTCATTTCACCATGAATTTCTCGGTTGTCTCTCTTTTCACCACTCTCTTCATGTTCCTTTTCTCTGTCCAAGCATCTCCGGTCAATACTGTGGTTGCAAGAAAACCCATGGATGTCTTTGTCCCTCGAATTATTAAGCCTGATTCGCAGACATTCTGGACTATCGGGCAGCAAGTTACAGTTGTTTGGTATGCGTGTTTTTTTTTTTACTGCTCAACGCCTAATATTTTTTCTTTTATCATTCAAGGGATGCCTCCAATCCACCCCAGAACATCTCGAACGGGGCCTCCATAATTTTGCATAACTGTGAGTAGCGCATTCAGTCAACCAACACAGGCACGCAGCAACAATTAGGCTAATTTATATTTTCTAGACGGTGTATTAGCCAAAGGATTCAGCTTGCGAGATGGAAATGTGAGCTTCGTTGTGCCCAGTGTCAAGACAGGCCCCAACTTCATCACCTGTAAGATCTGCCTTTTGTTAACCAACGTTTCCTGGCTCCTGATGATTGGATCTCATTTCAGTGTTCGGTGACTCGGGAAACTACAGCCCTGTCTTTACAATTCAATCCGCAGACGGCACTGTAGAAAGCTCGACCTAGTTTTCTTATTCTTGTTCTCACGATTACTTGGATTGGGTTCTTTGGACACTCGGACGTTATGACAGTGATGCTATGAACACTTTTTTGGTCGGACTAAACGATTGTTTTCGTGAATAATGAAGCTTTCATTTTCCACGTCTATATTCCCTTCACGACGATGTGGTATGATTGATATGTGGCATGTAGTTTTACCATTCTTCATGTTATCCATCAGTGCTATTACATACGTCTTTCGGTATATATAACATGAGACGTTCTTACATTATGTGACCTTTCTATTCATTGTGATGACAATGGAGAATACTCCCTAAGCGATTGGTTGAGTTCTGCCCTTTTCATGCAGTTCTCGAAAGAGAAGCTTCGTGCGAGTTCATCCAGTTGTTCTTCCTCAAATCCTCGGAATGTTTCTGCCCATTCTTTGACCATGAATTCTGCTACGAGAATAGTCCTAGAAATGCGTGTCACCCGTTCCTCGAGGCTCCAAATAGGAGGGTAAAGTTTTAGCTTCGATTCATCGGAGACAGCATTTCTGATGAGGTCCGCGATAGGTTGATATATATGTTTCACATATTTGTCGTCTTTTCCCCAGGCGTCAACAGCAAGACGTTGCTTCCGACCCAAAAAGTCCTTGAACAACTTCATGTAAGGAGTCGATCTCGAGACGTACACCATGCCTTGGAAACCGATATCCTTGTAAAGCCAAATTGACCAGCTCAAACCATCCTAGGTGAAAGGGAAAGGGAGTCAGCCATAAACTTTCTACTGTTAAAAACTCAAACAAGTGATGTGAACCTTCTTATAGATCTCCAATTGATCTTTGAGTACCCTGTACCGCCTTTTATTAATGGCTTCCGTTTGATCACCATCATACTCTTCTCTTCCGTAGACGGGGCCCCATTCCCCGTTCCAAGCACACAGGCCTTTCGCATCCATCCAAGCACGTTTTCTTTGGTATGTCTTTACCATACGGTCAATTTGAGCATCCGTTCCTTCATAGGGTTCAGGTGAACTTGGAAACCCAAAGACGGCATAATCATGGATAGCATATGCGGTATTTCTCCAGCGCTGACCAGCATCTTCCGGGAACTTGGTAAAGTCCGTCGCGAACGTGTTTCCGTCCAGGAAGAGTATGTGCCTTTTGTCGATTGCTCGAATAGCGTCGTGCATCCGGTCATAGAAGTTGATAAGAGAAGCATGCTGTGGGTGTGGGTCCGCAGGTTCATTCAAGACATTATATCCAGCAACCCATTCATTATCTTTATAATGCTCTGCAATTCGTTCCCAAATCCATACCAGTCGGTCTTGGAAATCTTTGTGCCTCCAGAAATATGCTATGTGGGAACCACCGTCAGCATGCCATCCACCACTTTGACCTCCAGGAGCAGTGTGCATGTCGATGACTGTATAGATATTGTATTTTGCGCATATCGAAATCGCCTTGTCTAGATGTTTGAAAGCATCAGCTTTCAGAACTCGAGGATTCATGTCATCTATAATGCGTAATACATTAGTTGGTTAATTCTGTCTCGGAAATCTATTGAATGTATTATCTACCTTCGAAGTGCCGATAACCTACGGCAATTCGTATACAGTTCAGACCGAGTGATTTGAAGAACTGTGCATCAGGTTCGGCAAAGAAATGCTCGAGAAACTGTTTCGTCCATATACATATAAGCTGCAGGGCTGTTTTGAATGCCCATTATTACGCCACGTACCCGATCAAAGAAGAATTCCGCCTTTTTATCTCCCAGCACCTCAGCAAGAGCCTCGCGGACTTGATATTCACATCCAGGATAACCTTCGCACATTAAATATTAACTTGAAGAGTCTTTCATGCAGGGAAATATAACCGAGAACCTGATATAAAATTCTCCATCCTGAACAATTCAATCATTACGAGATTGTTCAACGCGTAGATCGACGTAATCGAGTCACTCACGTCATCCACCCCCCTAAACCTGCCCCTCTAAGAATCACTTCTTTCCCTCCTTCGTCCATGATCTTCGTACCTGATACGTGTAGAAAGCCCATGATTCCTTAGTCAATCCTGGTCAGTGAAGTTGGTGTTAGGAGAGAGAAAGAGTGGGAAATATGAAGGCTAAGGCTACGAGGTCGTCCTGAGCGTATGAGAATTAAGCGACGGGGGAGGTGGCCCGGAATCTTGACCGACAATATTCCGACATGGTCAGCTGTGGGCAAAAAAGAATCCTTCACTGTATCCACATCAAAGTCTACAAATTTGCATTTATGTAGAGAAGGAAAAAAGGTCCGTGCATTGCGACTGAGAGTAAACAAGACAAGCATAACAAACAAATGAATCATGGTAAAAAACTGGTGTCGACTCCATGAGAGAAGTCCCAAACACAGATCCTCTAGAAATATCGCCCTCAATTCAGCACAATATTATTGGATGATATTAAGGACGTACCTGGTCTTCACCGCATGACACTATCTGCAAAACAGGGCACGAATGTGGTTTGAGTACAGTGCAACTGAAACCTTGTGTAGAACGGAGCACGGACCTTCTTACAATCGAATCCTATGCAGAAGATGCGTCCATTATGTCCTCCCATCAAATCTGCCACCAAAGCTCCTGTTTTCCTATCCCAGATCTAAACCACGAATGTCAACTACATGCCCCTCAAACTTGCGTACGACAGAATCAATTTGACATACCTTGATGCTCAAGTCATAGCTTCCACTGAGCACAAAGTCTTCTCCTAATGCTACAGTGCGCACCAGATCTGTGTGCACACACCTTGCACCCGACCTATCCGCCACAGACCTATGCACAGACGTCGACTGTATACTGTGGCTTCCGCAAGTCTGGCATACCAGGCTTGGATTAGGGCCTCCTGTCAATAGTGGGAAGGCATGTATGGCACTGTTTGGAGGTACGGCTCCGTCATATTCAGGCGACGTAGACCATCCTTGAAGTGTCGTCATATCGAAAAGACGAATATGCTTGTCCGAAGATCCTGACAAGACCACAGGCGGACAAAAATCGATGGAGGCAATACTAACAAATCCACAGAAAAGTTAAGTAGATGACTAGAAGCATATAGAAAAAGAACGTACCCTCTTGTGTGATGATTATCGAATGTCCTCAGCAATTTACCGGTCTCTGCATCCCACAGACGCACAGACCGATCTCCCGAGGCTGAGACAATGAAGGATTCCGAAATAGAAACAGCATTAACAGCTGCTCTATGCGCGCCTAACACAAACTCGAACTTCAGCTCTGGAAATGAATACACTCTAACAGTGCGATCTTCATTCAAAGTCAATACACACTCTCCATTCAGTCTCACTAGATAGAAAACCGACCTTTCGAGCAAGATACAAGTCGCCGATCATCAAATCGGACACAGAGGACACTATCATCATGGTCCGCAAGCATTTTGACCAGCGTATTCGTTGCCAGATCCCACACCGCAACCTGTCGATCACTTCCTGCGGTCGCCAAGTAGCCATTATGGACGCATATACTCAATATAGAGCTGTTATGTACGTCCGAAATGACACGCTCGACTTGGGATGTACCCAAATTCCATTCTCGGACGGTCTTGTCTCTGGAACCCGTAAAAAGCACTTGTTTTCCCGTATCGGGATATGTGTAGAGTTGTAGACAATAGATGGTGTTTGTATGTGCATCCGTAGTTGACCCTCGTGTCTGCAGGTACGACCTCTTGTACGAGGCCGACAAAATTCTGTTCCTGAGCTTAATATGTGTCTGGTGCAGTAATTTATAGTCGGGCCTAAGGATTGAGGATTCTTGCAGTGTCTTGAGGATCGACGGTGCTGAATGACGTTCACGACGTGGGTTTGGTCGAGCAGGATCTTTGAAAGGTTTCAGAATGGGGAATGAGGACGAAGCACTTGTAAAAGAAGACGTTGACGCGAAGCCCGAGTCCAGCTCGGCTTGCATCATAGTCAACTCTGCTTTCGCTGCCTCGATTCCTTCGAGAATGGGGGCCTGGATATTATTCCCATCTTCATCGTCACCTTCATCCTCGTCTGAAGTTCCCATGCCCTCGTCGTCGTCCGAGTCAATCCAACGAGCATCAACCGGAGAGAGTGAAGCAGGGAAATTATGAGACCGAGGCATATGCCTCCATGTCCATCCTCGAGCTTGGCAGAGAGTTTTCCAAAGCGACTGATCATTGGCTAGTGCTTGCCAACGTCTGCTGACAAGGCCACAGATAAGAAGATTTTGGAATGAAAGATATTCGAATATCTGAAGGGCGACCTCTGTAGGAAGGCACTACGAGTTAGGTTAGAAAGAAAGTAGAGCCGCGAATAATAGATTAATGTCGTACACCAACGACATCGAACTGCAACAAGGGAGCAATACGCCTCTGAATCGTGGCAAGGCGAGCCCTCGGAAGTGATGCAAGGAGTTTATAGGCCAATTCTTGGGCAGAATATCAGTCCCGACAAAGAGCTGAAACTTGGGCCCAACACACCTTCTGTATCCTGAACCGAGCGTATCTTCCCATCATTGTCTATCGTTTGGGCAGCGTTAGATGTAGGGAGCTGCGTGGCGATCTCTTCATCCATAAAACCTTCGTCAGAGAGTGGAACAAAGGAAGGAAGGATTACGTCTCGATAAAGCATGGTCAATGTCGGGGTCTCGAAGCGAACTCGGAAGCAAGGCAAAGGGTCTTGGGCAAAATTAAAGGAGATCCTTATTTAACAGCAGCCGGATAGAACAACCTTCATAAGAATAAAGAGAACGAAGGGTACCTAACTACATGCAACTATCCATCCCCGGGCTCTGATGGGAGGAATCAAACTGTCGAATGGCAACAACGACCGACAGTAGACACTGCAACTAAATTAGGGCACGTGGCGCGTAGACGACCTCTACTAACGGCCTCTAACCAAGCTCTATCATTGGCGGGACACCTTTCCCCGTGATTGGACCTCAGTAACCATCCATTTATTTGCACATTCTCAAAACATCTTTCAAAGCTCATGATCAATTTCCCTTGAGATGCTAGCTTGACATAAATTCTAGACCAAGTCCATTGCTACTGAAATCCATTGGTGGTACAAAATATGCGAGATGTGAGAATCATCAACCCGGGTATCTCTGACGCAACGATTAAGAAAAACGAAGGAGTGGAAAAGCTGACAGAGCTTCCAACGTCCTCCTATTATTCCGGCGCTGGAGACCAGAGCGCTGTCCAGCTGATACCACTAGGCTAATCAGTTCTCCTACCAAATATCGGTTCGACAGCCTTCAATTTCGACCTAATAAATTACCGCAGTTTTTTTGTATGTCTGATTAACGACCCCTGAGTGCTTGCAAATAATGAAACTTGAAGGAAATTCAAGCACCAGACTACCTTATGTTCACAGCCTATAGGCCTGGAGATCATTATCGATAATGATGAACAGCGAATGGACATGGTCATGTTGGCGCATGTCAGACAATTCCGAAGAGACAACCGCTCAAAGGCCAGACATAGGATATAAAGGTCGACATCATCATCAGGCAAACGTCTCCCAAAGGTGTTTATAGCGCAACATAGTAAGCTGTTTTATCAAAACTCGGAGTAGATGGAAATCCTTGAGATAATCATTCCAACACCTGTTATACCATAATCGATGTAAGCTTTCTGGAAATGATGATCGCCCCCTTTCAAAATACAATGCATACCCCTTTATAAGTCCTATCGAGAGTATAACCGGAAAACAGACGCCAATTGATGTCAATCAACGATGTTGATAAAGAAAAATATGAGGTTACAGCCCCGCATAGCATATTTCATTGACCAGTACTGGACGCAGTTTCCTCCGTCACAGTTATGCAATCCGTATCCATCACTCCGAAAGATGCTTGTGGTCGATACAGAAATTTCAAGCAAGGAAGAGAGAAGAGCACGAGGCTCAAACGAGGCCACAAATTATCCTGCGTTGATCGTAGCCAATTCCAGTCATTTGCGTCTGTCGACGAAGCGAATGATCCCTTTGAAGAGCCTTTCTTGAAGTTTCCTATTCCGCAACGGTAGGGGTCTGAAGCAGATGGTCGAAAACAATAACGCCTCAACGAGGCAGACATGGTAGACATTCGCCTCTGAAAGCCTCGTATGGATTAATTCCGTTTGACGTTGCTCCGGTGACCCTCCCTGATTCCTTCGCCGATACCGAGTGTGAAGGTGTTCATCTTTCAAAGCATCGCTTCCGTATTATGGGACCATGAAGATAAAAATTGTGGAAGGAACAATAGGTAGGGGAAATTTTTGTAGGTAGTACCACCCACAGTTGACCCAGCATAGCAAGTCGAACAACATGAGTTGAACGTTGTAAGCATTCATGCGTACAAATGTAATAACTCCCGAAGCGCTCAAATATAAATAGTTGTATACACCGCCAGCCAATCAGTGCTTAGATTGAGTGGCGTGTGAGATTATGATGGAGGCGACTGACGGGCCCAACTGTCAAATTGTGCGTAATTTTTGCTCCGCTAAAAGTCCTCGAGCGCTGTGCGAGCACAATGCGGAATTTTTGAGGAAACCTTTCCAAAGATTTTACGATGCGGAAGACTACAAGTCGATACAGGAAATGATGAAGAAATGATATGGATATTGTTCCGATGCATATGATACAGTTGCATACGTACTACTACATTTATTGTTATACATATATCTGATGAAGCTTATGTTGTCTAAAAATGCATAATAAAGATAAAAAGTTTGGGAAGAGACTGCAGTGTTCGAGAGTCCTATGCTGAGAGATCAAGAGGAAACGCCATGTTCATGATAATGATGATGAGACGGGGGCTGTCAGCTGTGTCATCGCCTGCATGACTTGCTCCCAAATTTGCTCTAAAGCATCGAAAAGTTCATCCTCCACGACACCCAATGCGCACGCATTCGCCCAGAGCCCTCGCACAGCTAGCGCCTTCTGCACGACAACAGAAACATCCGTCGCCCAATTGTTCGGAAGGATTAGACTCCTCAGTGTTTCAAGGTCTTTATTGTAGATGTATGATGACAGGAAGCCGAAATTTTCTGGGGAGGGGACAGTGAGGCAGACAGTGGGCAGTTTGAACGTGTTGGAGGTAGGAGAAGCAGGGGCAGGTGGTAGGATGGGGAACTTGCTGCAGTTCGCGGCGAAGACGGCGGAGTGGATGGGGTAGAGCGTGTACTTGCTTGTAGAGCTGCTTCCTTGAGGTGCGTTTAACGCAAGGATGTGTGAAGGGGTGATACCAGAGAAGTTAAGGACTTCGGTCATGACGACCTCGAGCTCCTTAGGAAGCTGACTTGTCGACTCCAGAATAATGCGGGTGCATTGTAAACTGTTGTAAAATCTAAAAACAAAATTAGATTTGTAGTCAAGACATATGAAGAGCTAGACGCACTGTGTCGACAAATGTTGGAAGTTTTCTCGCACATAATTCATTGGGACGTCTTTGAGTTCGGGATGCTGGAGGTAGAATCTCTCTTCATTGACCTTCCTAAGGGTTGGCCTGCCCAATGTTCGGGGGAAAGAGACTCTACGATTCCCAGGAGGGCGTACGACGGTAGAAGGGCGAGCGCCGTTAAGGTTGGCCTCGGCCAGAGGTCTTGTCGCCTTCTTTTCCAGTTTTGATAATTTGAGCGCTTGAAGGCAGGGAGAGTTTTTGAAAGATAATGGCTGTTGGAAGCGGAAGGTGGAAACCTTCTTATTGGGTTTGTTGTTATGTTGCTGAGCAAGCATGGTGAATTTGCAATAAGACTCGAATGGGATAGGAGGTCTGCTGGCGTCGACTCTGTGAGGAGGAGGGACTTGTCATTTTCGAGAAGTTCGCCTGGAGGTTAAATAGTGGGTTAAGGACAATGTAGAGGATACGACAAGTTTAATTGTGACGCTAACACACAGTGGGATTGGATTCCCAAGGGTTTCTTACGCATTTGAATCGATTGTGCTCAAATTACCAATTCAAGTAGGTGTTGGCACAGCCTGAGAACCTCAGTTTCTACCTAGTAAAGCATGTATGTGTCAACAAAAGTCCAAATATGTCTAGCAACCGACATCGGCCCCGAGTAACTCCCACCAATCCGGATTTCGATTGGTAGAGAAATGGTTCCAGAGTTTCTCGAAACATATGTATCTCATTTTTTAAATCAATTTATCTCAGAGTACCTCAACATGAATCCAAAATGCAGACGGTAATATGTGTTCAGGACGAAAAACATTGAAAACTTCGGTCGCTCCTCAGACGATGTAAATG
>Ga0247779_1000864_pt1 | contig 16054 bp, 15 predicted proteins | sample UWRJL221509R5_FD_179925 | JGI IMG/M metagenome (GOLD analysis project Ga0247779, IMG submission 179925) | Plant litter microbial communities from Arlington Agricultural Research Station in Wisconsin, United States - UWRJ-L221-509R-5 | ecosystem: Environmental > Terrestrial > Plant litter >... | reverse complement strand
CCAGCGCGCGTGCGCACGCCATTGGTTTCGCTTTCGAGTTGATCAATCAACTCGAACATCCCCTCCGCAAAGTGCCCGTTCGGATCGTCGCTCACCGTTTGCTGAATTGCCAGGACGCGGATGCCGTGCCTGCGGAGCTGCTCCTTGTGCACGCGGGCCCTCGTCGCGTTGCGCATGAAGCGCGAGCCATGCGTGACGATGACCATTCCGACCTCGGAGTTTGGTCGATAAATCTCCTCGAGCATGCGACGAAACTCAGGTCGGTTGTCGTCTGTCCCGCTGACGCCTCGCTCGACAAACTCGCCCGCGAGCGCGAGGCCGCGGTCCTGGGCGTAGCGGCGAATGCTCGCCATCTGCGCCGGGAGTGAGAGGTCTTTTTCGGCCTGCTCGGGCGTGCTGACGCGCGCGTACCCGACCGCCTTGATCCTGCCCGCGACCGCGTGACTGCTCGTCTTCTTCATTCGTATTCCCCGACAAATCCTTGGTCAGATCGACCGCGAACGCCAGCAAGAAGTCGCGTGACTACTGGTGTTCTTCATCGAATTCTCCAGGTTCCTCATTCGTATTCCCCACGAAATCTTCCAATGCGTTGACGGCCAGCCCCAGAAGGAAGTCCCGCTCCCACGGTAGCACGCCCGCCGGCTGCGCCAGGTTGCTCGACACTCGTGGGGACGCGCCGCGTTGACGCGCTGCGCCGACGCCCTTCGCGCGGGCGAGCGGTGTCGGGTGTTCCTCAGGGGTGACTGTCTCGCTAGGATCTGCGGGCGCACCGCTACTGCACGGCGTCCGTGGCGCACGCAGAGGCGTGGCCAAAACCGTCTTCAACATGGAGCCTGCTTTCTCGGCTCACACCATGACCCAGTTGGCTAGAAATCCCCAGAAAACCCGGAGGCGATTGTTTAGTCATTACCAGCGATCGAACTGAATCTGGCTTCAGAAAATCGTACCAATTGATCGCGGATTGAGTCCGTCGATCGCGGCGTGACGGTCGACGCGCGCCCGCGTCGAACGCGGGCTCCGGAGAATGCATCCCACTTGCGCAGACGCGTTGTCGACGCCACGCTCGGCATGTCATGGCACATGCAATTCGTGACACGGGGAAGAAGAGCGCCATCGAAACGGGGCAAGATCGCGCTGAAAATGTGCCTTTTTCCGCCGAGATCGTGCCGTCTGCCGTGCTGGCAGGCCCTGCCGGCAAGCTCCTGACACGCGGGGAGGTGGCACGACGCCTTGGTCTGAGCTTGAGCTCCGTGCGCCGGATGGAAGGCGTGCAGCTCAAACCCATCGTTGGCGAGCGCGGTGTCCGTTACTTCGAGGAGACCGAGATCCAAACCGTTCTCGTCCGAGTGCGACGGACCCGGGTACCGGTCGACGAGCGCGCTGACGGCACGCTCGCCGCAGCGGCGTTCACGCGATTTCGGAACGGCGCCGATGTGGTGGCTGTTGTCACTGAGCTTCGGGTGGCCCCGGAGAAGATCGAAAGCTTGTTCGAGCACTGGAAGCGCTTGCGAGGAACCGTCTTGCTCGACGCGATGAGCCTCACCGCACTTGCTGGTGCTCTGGGAGCACCGAACCTCACCGACGAGAACGCGCTCCTGTCGGCAGTGTCCGAGTTCAGGAAGAGCACCGGGCAGCAATGCGTCCTTTGCGAGCAGGAGCCCGCCTATTGGTGCCGTGACTGCGCGCGAAAAGCTGGGCGAGCTGACGCGATTGAGCGCGAGGCGCGAAAGCTCTTCTGAAGAAGGACTACCAATGGCGAACGCAGAAATCATGAAGCGACCGGATCTTTCCGCGTCACTCGACGGGGCAGCCGCAGGCGATATCGCCGCGAGCGTATTCACGCGCTTCGATCGTGGCATGCCGCCAGACGAGGTCGTCACGGAGTTGGTGTTGCCCGTCGACACGGTCGAATCCCTTTGGCGTACCTGGGCACGGCTCCGCGGCGCTGTGCGGCTCTCGGCGGAAGCGGGGCGGGCGCTCCGCGAGGCCTTGTACAGCCACCACTCGATAGCCAGCGGAGGCGACGCCGTTGCGGCTGTGCGGCGCTTCGTCGCGCGCCCGTCGAAGCCATGCCCGCGATGCAAGAGTGACTTCCGCGAATACTGCACGACTTGCCCCGCGCGGGAGGCAGCGCGTGCGGCGCGGGGGAGGCTTCGCGGCGCGAACAAGAAGCGCCCGGCGCGGAGTAACCCTTCCGAATTGCCTCGCGCCGTCGAGCCGGCTCCTGCTCGCGATGGCGGCGTGCTCAGCGACGTCGTCGCCGATGTTGACGCTGGGCTCATCGATGCACCTGCGCCGCATTCGCGGCCCGTCGAAAAGCTGCAGTGAGTCACGGCGGTCGCCTAGATGGCCACGCTCTTGGTGCCATCACCTACTTCGGCTAGACCCGACTTAGACCCAGACCCCGATGTCATAGTCGAACTCTTCATAACAAATGAGGGCCGCGCCCGCCTCTTCCGTAAGCACACGCACGGGCAGTCCACGACGCAGGCTCGTGCCCTGCACGGGTTCGGTAGACCAAGGGGTGGCCTTCAGAACTGCCGACTGCAGCAGCACGCCGTTGCTGCTACCTAGGTCGGTCGAGAGAAAGCTTAAGCATTCGAGGGCCGTCACGCGATCGATGCCGGTCTCTTCGAGAAGCTCGCGGAGCGCCGCACTCTCCGGTGTCTCACCTTGCTCGACACTGCCAGCCGGCAGCTGCACGCCGCCAGTTGGATGGCGGAATGCCAATAGCGCAAGGTCATGCAGTGCACCGCTCGTCGCACAAATCGTCACCTTGGTGAACCGGCTCATTGATGCCTCGCAACGACTCGGTATCACTCGGCCGAGTCCCGCACAAGGTGGACTCCCTCGCCCGATCGCGCCCGACCCAGATCGCCAGTTAGCCTCGACTGTCAACATCGCGGCGCTCGACGTGCACGAGGGCTACAAGCAGGAAAAATACCAAGCGATGGTCGACCTTGCCGCTGGGCAGAAGCATAATCGCGATCGGCGAGTGCGCGCAGTTGCCCACCGCCGCCGATCTGGCCAATGCGCCCAAGTTCGCGTTCTTCAGATTGGGCCGACCCAGTTTGGTGATGATGGCCGAGAAACGCATCGATGGCGCGCGCCGTGTCGCCAAACTGCCGTGTGGCTGGTCAACCCGCCTGGGGTTGACGTCGTGTGTGGCGAGTTGACCCAAACGTCACTGAGTCGTCGACCCCGCCAGATACAGCGAACCCCATGGCGAAATCCGCCTTGTCCTACAATCTCATGGTCTCTCCGATACGGCCAACCGTTCCGGCGCGAAGGCTTGTGGCGTCACGCGCGCCTGTGCACAGCAGTGATCGAAGCGCGTCCATATCGGAGCGTCGAAGCAACGGCTGCCCTTCGAATTGAGCGGCCCGCTGCTGTCGGAAAACGCCATGACCGAGAATGATCGACGAGCTGTGTTTGGCGGCGCGCATGTCGAGTGCTGGTGGTGCTGATCATCTGCATGATGACAGCGCGAGCTGCGGAAGCCGCACTCGAGCTTTGCGAACGCGGTTACAAAGAAAGTGCAAACTCAAATCGTTTTCCGTTGACGACCTATCTTCGTTATGAAAAAAAACTCGCCTGGGTTACGGGATCTCATTGGGACATGAGGGGCAGGCTCGGGCGCTTGCATGAAAGGCTGTCGTATGGGGTTTGAGCATCGAGGGGATGTGGGGATGTCGCATGAGTCTTCGAATGTGCCGGACGATTCCGAGGCCGTTCTAGAGGCGCTTGTTAGCCAGTTGCCCGCGCACGGTACGGTCGTCTCCGGTGCCGCCGGTTTCCTGGGCAGCCATTTCCTACTCTGGCGATCCATGGCGTCGGGACACCACGTGGCCCTAGCCCGCTCTCGGGGCGGAGTAAGCGCGGCGCGCCGCATCCATCGCGCCGTCGAAGTCGCACGTGGCTCGTATCCGGGACTCCGCGCGCGCGCCGGGCGTGGAGCGTTCATCACTCTCGATGCGGACATGACGACACCGTTTTGCGGGCTGGATGCGGACGCGCTGCGCTCGGCGCAGGTGCGAGAATTTTGGCACTTTGCTGCGAATCTGGGGTTCGAGGATCGAAAGGCCGATGCGATTCGCGCGACCAACGTCGACGGAACCCTGAACGCGATCGAGCTCGCTGCGACGCTGGGCGTAGAGAGGTTCTTCTACGTCTCTACGGCTTACGCGTGCGGCCGCCAGCAAGGATCGATCGACGAGGCCCTGCATCCGATTGGCAGCTTCAACAACGCCTACGAGGAGTCGAAGTGCTTCGCGGAGCACGAAGTCGTGCAGCGCTGCGCACAGCTAGGTCTGCGAGCCGTCATCCTGCGGCCGTCAGTCGTTGCTGGACCGCGCGCGTCCAAGATGTCAGGAGGGTCGAACACTGGAATATACGGCTTCCTGTACACGTTGTGGCGCCTGAAACCGGTGCTAATGAAGGTGACAGGGCATGTATCTCTCGGGTTCGACCCGGAGACGACACTCAACGTGATTCCGGTCGATGACATGCTTGCGCGGTTCATCGAGATATCGCAGTCGAGCGACGCGAAGGCCGTCTACCACGTAGTGAGCGAGCGGGAGGTGTCCACGAGCGACATCGTAGCCGCCGCAGCGGCGGCCGTGCAGCTCGACAACCTCGAGCCCGGCGGCGTCGCGAATGATGCGACGTTCAACAAGGCGGCGAAGCGAGCCATGGGCTTCTTCCGTCACTATCTCACGGGACACCGTCGCTTCTTGACCGACGCGCCGGCGAGCCCGGGCCTCTCTCGGACCCACCTCTTCAGCTACATGAACGAATTCGCCAAGGAGTTCCAAGTGAACGAAGCTTCCTCGCTCCTCAAAAAGAGCATTGTCGTTTCCGCCGACGGTACACGAATCCGCGCTTATGAAGCGGCAACCAAGGCAACGGAGACGCTGGTCATCATCAATGGGTACGCCATGCCCGTCGACTTCCTGACGCCTCTGATCGAGCGTCTAGCGCATTCTTGGCGCGTGGTGACGTGGGAGTCGCGGGACGTTCCCTTGGAGAATGCTTCGTTCCTCGAAGAGCACAGCGGAGTCGAAGGGCAAATCGAGGACTTGAAGGCCGTGCTCGATCACTATGGAGTCGAGCGCGCCCACGTACTGGGCTGGTGCTCGGGCGCCCAGGTTGGGCTTGAGGCCGCAGCAAAACTCGGGCCCCGCGTACAATCGCTGACTACGCTGAGCGCGTCGTTCGGCTTTCCCTTTTCGAAGAAGACCGAGTTTGAAAGTCGGCTCCTCGCCCTGCTTCCCCAGGTGAGCGGCGACCGAGAGAAGGCCGCACTATTTTCACAAATGCTCTTCGGTGAAGCGGGCATGCAGAACACCGAGTCTGGTGGCGGTGCACTGGCGAGCCTCGCAGGCATCTCCGATCCTCGAATCGCTGAAATGGCCACCGTACCCTTTCGTTCTGGCGAGGGCCTCTACCGGTACGCTCACTTCGTGCAGCGTCTCTATAGCCGTCCGGACCTCCACGACTGGTCCAGCATTCGCGTCCCGATCTCGCTCGTCGTCAACCAGCACAACCCGGTGGCGCATCCGGATTCGTCGCGCGACGTCGCTCAACGGATGCCCAATGCGAGGGTGGTGCAGATCGAGGGCAACGACCACTTCAATGTCTTCCACCAGCCCGAGGTGCTCGCGGACACCCTGCAGCGACTCGTCAATTCTAGTTCGACGCACACGGGTTCCGGCGACGTTGTCGTTTGAACTCGGATCCCGGGGAACCCAATGCACGCCTATCAAACGTCCCACGTTCAGGTCCAACCATCGCCTCGAACACGTGTCGAGGATGCGGTCGTAGTTCAGGAGTTCGCTCAGCGGCTCGCGACCACTGACTCGCTAGAACACCTAGCGCGGTTTCTGCAGGCTCGTACCGTGGACCTGCGCGTGTTCATCGCCAAGCCGACTCTCTGGCACGCTTATAAACGCCGGTTCGAGACGGGCGCAAAGAAGGTGTGGAGCGAGGAACATGCCGTAGACGCGGAACTCGAGATGCACGAGACGCTCTTTCGATTGCTTTGGGCGGCGCGCTTGGGGTGCGGAGAGGGCGCGAACTGGCTCGGCGAACTGGCGAACTGCCTCGGGCGCGCCTGGCTGGAGGGCGAGTACGGGAGATGGGTCGCGGAGTTGCGGACGCCGCGTCATCCGACCCACGCGCACGTGCCGTGTGGGAACGAGCTCCGTGAAGCCGTCCGCGCAGCAAACGAGCTTTCCGATCATCCCGGGAAAACGGACGCCGAATTCGCCTCTTGCATGCAAGAAACCCTAGATCGCTTCGCCGGGCTCGGTTTGCGGTCGGGGCTGCGGCTGCTGAATGCCACTCAACTTTCCGGGATGGGAACGCAGTTACCCGAGGAAATCGCTGAACGCCTGGGCGCAGAAGTCCGCGCCTGGGGGGAAAAAGTGCCGACCGTGACGCACTGGGCTCCGACGTTCTTAGAATTTCTGCTCGTGCAGTCGGCAGGCCCCAGGGATCGGGGCGCAAGTACGGGCGGAATGCCGTCGTGAGCTTGCGCGTCCTAGCGATTGCCGCACCGCAGTTCCAATCCGGTGGAGTCGGCGACCTCGGGATCTCGAGCGCCGACCCAGCGAGCCTGTTCAACGGCTGTCGCTGGGCCGCCTACCTCGCGCAGCAGAAGATTGGGCCGTGGGGCGAGAGCAACTGGGCCGGCACACGCGCAGCTCGACGCCCGGCCGTGCTCTTGATGAATAGCCTCGATGACTCGCTCCCTGTGCTGCACGAGCGTCTCGAGACGATCCGCCCGAATCTCGTTCTCATCGGCGCGATGAGCGTCTGCTTACCTGGTGCGGTAGCGGTCGCGCGGTACGTACGCGCCCTTCTCGGGGACGACGTATGCATCGTGCTGGGTGGTCGGCATGCGACAGAGGCGTTGAATCGCCCCTTGGGAGCTCTGCAACTGGATCATCATCCGTCCTCCCCGCTGATGCTCATGAAGAACGGGCGGATCGAACCGTTGTTCGACATCGTTGTGTCCGGGGATGGGGAATATATCATCGCTGCGATCGGAGAGCGCGTAGCCGAAGCCGTTCTGGCGAAACGCCCCGCCGCGCACGCAAGCCGAGATCTGGCCGCCTGCGCTGATGTGCCGGGACGATGGGTCGCTGGGGCGGTCATCGATGGCAAGATCTGCTCAGTTGCCGGCCGAGGGCCAGAGATCGACTACGACCAGTTGCCACCTCCCTGCGAGATGTTCGGCGTTCGGACATCCTTCGACGTCTTCGGCGTGCCTACCGCTCACGTCTTCAGCGACGTCGGGCGCGGGTGCATCTACGACTGCAACTTCTGCAGTGAACGGCGCAGCGTCACTGGCCTACCCCGACTCGATGGCAGCCCGAAGCGCCTCTATCGCCAGCTCGCGGCGGCTGCTCGCGTCATTCACGAAGACACTCCTGGGGTCGGTGCCAGTGCATTCTGCGAAGACTCGACCATCCTGGGGTTTTCCCCGGCGCTGGTTCGAGAGCTCGAGCAGCTCTGGCAAGCCGCGCCCCTTCCCATACGGTGGGGCGGGCAGCTGACCATCGATCAAATTCTATCGCGCCCGCCAGTGCTCTCTTCTTTGAGGGCCACCGGTTGCGAGTATCTTTTTCTCGGACTCGAGACGCTGGAACCGGGAGCCATCGGCGGACTGAGCAAGGACGTCGGCTCACACCGCGGAGCGTGGGTTCAACGCGCAGAGCGCGTCTGCTCGCTGTTGAAAGAGAATGGCATGACCGCCGGTGTCGCGGTCCTGTTCGGGCTCGGCGAATCTCATCAGGCACGCCTCGCGCTCCTCGACAAGCTCGGAGATTGGCGGAGTCGCTATGGCTTTCCGGATCCCATCAGCCTGAACTGGGCCGTTCAGCACCCACTCCTCGGGGCAGACGGCGGCGCGGGATACGAGTATCTGGACTGGGCACTTCCCAGAGGTCCTCTGCAGGACCTACTCCGTAACTTTGGCGAGGCCTCTATCCGGTACTCGATTCCTGGTACGACGCCGCCACGCCCTGCCGAGGTCACGGAGCTGGTGCGTGCGGCGACCTTGCTGAGAAACACCTTGCCCTTGCGTCGACGCGACGCCCAACCCAACACATGCGTTCATGACAATTAGAATTAGCGACGATATCTTCGAGGCATCACCCCGGTTGACGCTTGGCATCGTGGAAGGCGATGTGAGGGTCGAAAATTGCAACAACGAGTTGTGGCAGCTTCTGCAGTCTCGGGGCAACGAGCTGGCGCGCGAATATCGTGGACGGGATCTGGGAACCATCGCCGAAATCGAGTCGGTAAGAGCCGCGTATCGCCAGCTTGGCAAAGAACCTTCTAGATACCGTGGCTCTGCGGAAGCTCTCCTGCGTCGTCTTACGAAAGGTCGTGGTCTGTATCAGGTGAACAACGTCGTGGACGTGAACAATCTGATCTCGCTTGAGACGAGGCACCCCGTCGGCGCTTATGACGTCGCCAGTCTCGTCGGCAATATTGAATTCCGGGTCGGCCGAGCCGGTGAGGAATACCAAGGCATCGGAAAGGAGACAGTTAACCTGGAGGGGCTTCCCGTGTTTGCCGATGAACGCGGGCCGTTCGGTAGCCCCACGAGTGACTCGACTGCCGCGATGATCCGTCCGGAGACCACGCGCGTGCGACTGGTGATCATTGCGTTCTCCGGCGAGGACGGTTTGCAAGCGCACCTCGAGCGCGCTCGCACAGCGTTGGAACAATACGCTTTCGGTACCAATCTAACCACGAGTCGGAGCAACCATGTCGCAGAGCGTGCGAGTCGTTGATTTTTATCGACAAACGGGTCAGCGGTTAATCGACACCTCCAGGTATCCGGAGCGGATTGCGGAGTACCGTCGGGTCGAAGACGACATCGCAGCGCAGACTGCGCCGTTTTATCAGGTCGTTCTCGAGATCGGCTGCATGGATGGGTGCTTGCTCTACCCCGTGGTCCGTGGGCTCGCGCTCACGTATGTTGGAGTCGACGTGGACGCGCATGCCATCCAGCGCTTTCGTGCTCGAATTGTCGAGGAGTGGGACGGCACCGCCATCCGGCATGCTGTCGCTCTCGACGTATCGGACGTCGGCGCGTTGAGCGAGCTAATCGTTCCAAGGCGGACGGTGGCGATGTTTCCGTTCAACTCATTCGGGAATCTGCAATCACCAACCGGCGCGCTCGACTCGTTGCGAGCCCACGACGTTGATCTGTGGATCGGCACGTATCAGACCAGTCCGTCAGCGACTGAGCTACGCCGTTGCTATTATGACAACGCCCGGATCGGGGTCGTCGACCACACGGAGGAGGACTGCGGTGTCCTGTTCACCTCGGCAGAAGGCTTCAAATCATATGCATACCGCGGGGACTTTCTCCGGGCTCAGCTCGAGGGTCGAGGATACGAAGTGGAGATTGACGACACACATGCTGACTTTTCTTTCATTCACGCCCGTCTCCGCGAAGCGGCGCGTAGCACCGAGGAACGCCCATGAACACTCAATGCGAGCATCTTGCCGAACCGCTCCTTCGAACCGCCGCTCGCTGGCCCGACCGGCAAGCCTTATGGTGGAATGGCAGGACGATTACTTATGGTGAGCTGGACGCATCGGTCGAGGCGATTCGCGGGAACTTGATTCGTGCGGGTGTAAGCCCGGGCGCCCCGGTCGGCATTCTCGGCCTGAAGTCGCCAGGCCTCGTCGCCGCCATCCAGGCGGTTCTTCGTCAAGACGCTGTATACGTGCCACTGGATGCACGGCTACCATCGGCTCGCATCGCCGCTATGGTTGCAGCCTGCGGGATTCAGACCGTTGTAATGGAAGAGTCGGGGCGAAGGCACGAGAGCGCCCTGCGAGACGCCGCCGTGAAGAGCCTCGTCAGCACGGAAACCGCCGGCGTCTCACCCTCGCGCTCAGCGTCTGCGCTGAATGCGCGTCGCGACGACCTCGCGTATGTGTTGCATACGTCCGGGTCCACCGGCGCACCGAAGGGAGTCATGATCACTCATGGCAATGCGCTCGCGTTCGTGGAGTGGGCGGTCGAGCACTTCCGCTTCGAACGAGATGATCGCTTGCTCTGCCATGCGCCCCTGACGTTCGACCTGCCGGTATTCGACCTGTACGCGACGTTTCTCTTGGGCGCCTGCGCTGTGCTCGTTGCGGACACGGCCGCGCTTTTCCCAAGTGAGGCCGTACGCGTGCTTCGCGAAGGCTCGGCCACCTCCCTCTTCATGGTGCCTTCGGCGATCATGGGGATGATGAGCCGCGGAGGATTGATGTCAAAGCCGCCCGGATCGCTCCGACGGCTGATGTACTCCGGCGAACCATTTCCGGTGCCCCGCCTCCGAGAATTCCTCGAGTGGTGCCGAGGAGACATCCACGTTGCCAACCTCTACGGCCCCATCGAGACCAATGCCTGTACGTACTTCGATGTGAAAAGCTTGGACTCGACCGCCAGCGCTGTGCCCATTGGATATCCGATTGCCAACACTGAAATTCGCCTAATCGGTGGCGAGACCGAACTGGACGGCGAGGTCGTTGTCGCGGGGCCGACAGTCGCGATGGGATATTGGCGTCAACCAGAGCTCACAGCGGAGCGCTGGGTAGAGCGCGACGGCAAGCGCTGGTACCGAACGGGAGATCTCGCTCGCCGCGATCAGGGCGGGCGACTTTGGTACGCTGGGCGTCGCGACTTCATGGTCAAGAGCCGAGGCTTTCGTATCGAGCTCGAGGAGGTCGAAGCGGCGATCGGTCGTTGCCCAGGCGTTAGTGAGGCCATCGTCGTGGCCTTGCCGCACGAAGAGCTGGGCAATGTGCTCTATGCGTGGGTAACGCCCGGGGCCGTCGCGGAAAGCGACGTCAAATCCGCATTGAAAAATGTGCTTCCTTCCTACATGGTGCCGCAACGCGTTTTCAGTCGGCAAGATTTGCCGCGAACCCAATCGGGCAAGTTGGACCGCGGAGCGCTGATGCGCGCCGCCGGAGAGGCAGTACTCGAATGAACGTCGAAGATGCAGTGTGGAGCGCCCTTTCTCGGCACTTGATTGCACCGCTGAACCGCGATCACGCCTCGACGACCCAATTGCTGCAAGAAGGGTATTTGGATTCGCTGGGTATCGTCGCGCTGATGTTCGACCTCGAGAAGGAATTCCACTTGAAGCTCAAACCGACAGATGTTGGGCCGGCGGATTTCGAGAATTTTTCCGCCCTCGTGAGATTCGTCAGCACGAGAGTAGCTGTTTAGCGTCGGCGTCACGAAGGAAGAACGTGGGAGTTCGTCTGCCCGCCACGGCGAGTGAACGGCCGCTACTCGGGCCGCGTCCGCGCGGCGGCGCTTCGATCCGCTGCGCGGACTCTGAGCTCGTCTTGATCTCACCTTGATCGCCGCGCGCATCCGCGGTCGCGCCTGCGGCCGACACCACGTTGCCAAAGCTGTCGATTTGATAGTCAACTCCGGCGATCAGCGGCAGCGCCACGATGCCCTTTGGCATGTGGCCGCAACATCAATAGCCAATGGTTGTCACCTGCGAAGGCAATGATGGACTCGCCAGCACGGCCCGTCCGAAACCGGCGCGAACCCTCGCGGACGGACGACTGCGCATAGAAACCGTTTGGTAAACAAACACTTAGCTCGTGTTGCTCTCCAAAGAGACTCGCATGCCACGAGCATCGGGTTCAAGTGGGGCCTCTGCCGGTCGCTGACTGAGGTGGCTTTGGATGACTTAGACCTCACGCGCGAGCAACCGTTTGCGCACGTGCTCGCAGAACACCAGCGTGTGTGCGTAGTCGAAGGTGACGAGCTTGCGACAAAGCTCGATATCTGCCTCGAGCGCGTCTTGAGACGCGAAGATGGCCGCACTCAGTGACCACCACGGCGTCGAACGCGCCTAGGACGGAAGGATGTGGATGGCAGCACGGGATCCATTGAGGAAGAGCTGCTCGGCCGTCCGGTGTCCGGTTTCACCCATTCGACGCCGATTCAGCGCGGGCGGGGCGAGGTCGGGCCGTCAGGTCCCCGGACGAACCCCGACGCGCTGAGCAATGCGTGCGCGCACTTCGTCGTAGATCTTCGTGTTCACGCCAGGCGCGACCTCCAGCGTGACAGCCATCGCATATGGGACTCGTTCGTCGAGAGAGCCCGCTTCGGCCAGACACGTCACGGGAATTTCCAGATGGCCGTCGGATTGGATGTTGATGGCCCCACGGTCCCCCTCGAGGACTTCATGTTGCAGCGTCCCGCGCTTCACCGCCTGCCAATCGACACCGCGACGCTGCACCAGCAATTCCCGCTGGCCCGGAGGCTCGAACCACAGCGCGGCGCGCCGATACTTTCGATGCGCCGGGTTGATTGGCGAGAACCAGCTCAGGGTAACCGTGAGGCGTCGCCACGCCGTGTGCGCGTTCAGGGACGGTGGCAGTGGGAGGCGATGCACGTAGCGTTCATCGGCGGCGATCTCGCCACCGGCAAGGACCGTGACGCGTCCCGCCGTGCACGCGAACACGCGCTCGGGGCGAATCACGCCGAACGCGAGAAGCGCCGACACCTCGTCGGTGAACGTGTGCGTGTTGGCCTCCGTTCGGAGTGCGCGCTCAACAAGCCTCGTTGCTTCGGTCGACCAGCTTGCACTGTGGGCCAACAGAGTTCGCAGCCACAGCGCCATCGGAACCCGCGCGAGCTGTGCCGCATTTGGCTGGTCACCGAGGTCGTGTAGCGCGTCGGCGATTCGGAGCGCGGCTCGACTGACCAACGCCGCTGCGTTGCTGGTTCCGGCGGAGTACCGAACCCCAGAAAGGTCGCCCTGTGTTGCGCTCGGAGCGGCGACCCTATGGCCAGGCGGGATACGTGGGCGTGGATCCGCAAGCGAGAATTTCGTCTCGTCGTTCGTGGTGTTTCCGGCGAGGAACACGACCCGCCCGCCTGGAGCGAGAACATCCGGCTTCACCACGCGTCGATATCCGCGGCCCAAGCCGCTGATCGGGCTCGGGAGACCTTCGGGAAGTGCCAGATCGTGTTCGTTCGAAGCCCGCGAGTTCCAGGTCCCGCTAGCGTCCTCCGCGGTCGCGCCGACCGAAAGAGCATTCACGGCCTCCGCCGGCGACAAGATCCGACGATGGCGCTGCGCGCCGGCGACCGCTGTCACGATCTTTTCCGGCGTCACGTCGTCCGCCCCTCCGGCGACGGTGAGCGGCGTCTGGTGGTTCCCGGCGCTGACGACGAACAGGACTCGATACCGCCAGGAAAGCCAATCGAGCAATTTCGCAAGCGGGCTCATCGAGCGGATAAACGGCTGGTAAGGATCACCGATCGACAGATTGATCACCCGCACGGATGGCGCGGCAGGAGGCAGACTTCCATCACCCGCAACGACACGGCGGACCGCGCGATGAATGAGATCGACCCAAGAGCGGTCCTCGGGCGCATGCTCGGATCGTCCGCCAAAGCTGTCTGGACGCATGATTGGGCGAACGTAGAGACGCTGTCGGGCGGGCTCCTCGTTCGCACCCAAATCGCCATGTATGATCAGGGACGCCATCGCCGTGCCGTGACAGCGACTTGCGACGGGGTAGGTCTCTGCCCATTCGTCCGGGTCATCCACAACGAGGCGACCAGCGAGCCGCCGATGGTTCTCCAGCGGAAGCCCGTCGAGGAGTGCGACCAGGGGATCGTCCAGTTCACCTTCCTCGCGCCCCGCCGCTTCTCCTTCTTGCTCGGGCTCGTCAGTGACAATGGGGGCGCCAGCCTGTCCAGTGGGACGAACTAGCCGAACCTCGTCGCACTGCAGAAGCTCGACCTCGGGATTGTCGAGCATGCCTTGGACCGCCGCGATTGGTAGCTTGCACACGAGCGCGTGGTACGCGATCTCGTCGATCGTGCAGCTCGCCAATACCTGGCCGCTCGCGCGCGTGACGAAGTTGCGGACGCGTCCCTCTACTGCCGCGCGCTGCTCGGCCTGTCGGAACCACAGCTCGATCTCGACACTGACGGTCTCGACGCGAGCTGCGACGCGGTCGCGCCAGTAGGCGAGGATGCCCGTTTCCTCGAGTCGGTCGCGAACGCCCCAGCGCCGGATTTCGCGCAACTGTCGGAAGACGTCGAGCCAGCCCCGGTGCTCCTCCGGAAGCCGAGCGTCCGTGCTCCAGGACCGCCAAAGGGACAGCATTTGCTCGACCGCCTGCTGGTTGAAGAGCACGAGGTAAAGCTGCGCGTGGACCGGTTTATCGGGCTTGTCAGCGACGAAGAAGTCCTCATCGGGCGCGAGGTCGCGGAGGTCCTCGTCGGCCAGCCATTCGAGACCGGGTGTCTTCGCGACCGTCTCGTAGAGGTCCTTCACGGGGCCGTTCGTCTCGAACACCAGCACCTGCTCGAGAGCCACCCCCGCCGCGTCCCCTTGCAGCGCACCGCGACGTGCGTCGAGCGCCTCTCGCAGCTCAATGAATTTCGGGGCAAGGCGCTCGATCTGCCGCGCTTTCTTTGGGTTGCTCGGCCCACCGCCCCGCGGCCGTTGCGGAACGAAAGCTTGTTTCGAGGCCGGCGGCGAAATGAGAAGCGGTCGCGAGGGCGACGGCATCTCCTACTTCCGAACCCGAGCGGACAGCTGGGACAGACGCGATGCGACCACGGACTTCGTGTTGCGCTGCGCTCCCTGCAAGACAAGGCGTCGAAGAACGTCAGTGCAAAACTCCTCGAGCTCAGCGTAGCTGAGTTGAGTGAGGTGTTCGTCGATCTGCTTCGCCGTCAGCCCTAGCTTGAGCTCATTGCGCCGCTCGAACCTCCGGAGCCACTCGGCAATGGCCTCCCGGTTCGGGGGCGGGAGCTCCAAGCGAAGCTGGAACCTACGCCACACGGCGCGGTCGAGAAGCTCGGGGTGATTGGTGGCTGTGACCACGACGACATAGGAAGGGAGTGCGTCGATGTTGAGCAGAAGCGAGCTCACTACGCGCTTGATCTCCCCCGTTTCGTGCTCGTCGCCGCGCTCCTTGCCGATCGCATCGAACTCGTCGAAAAACACAACGCAGCGACGAGACCGCACGTGCTCCATCAGCCGCGCCAACCGAACAGCGGTCTCGCCCAGGTAGCTCCCGATCACCCCGTCGTAGCGAACGACGAGCAGGGGTAATGCGAGTTCACCGGCCAGTGCCTCAGCGAGAGTTGTCTTTCCGTTGCCGGGCGGTCCAATGAGCAGCACCCGGTGACGCGGTTCGATCGCATGCGAACGAAGCAGGTCGGCGCGCTGTTGTTCCTCGACTAGCTCTCCGCACGCGTTTAAGACGACCTCAGGGAGCACTAAATCGGCAAGGACGCGCTCAGGATGGCGTTCGTCGTACGATCCGACGGGCGCATCTGTGGACGGACCACGCGCACCGTCGCCCTTGTTCGCGAGGTATTCCGCAAGCCGGTCCGCGACAACGTGATGTTGTCGTTCGCGCTCCTCTGCGATCATTGCCTCGACCGTGCGTCGAAAGCCGACCTGGTCCCCAAGGGAACCGGCTCGGACGAGGTTGAGGAGAAGATCGGAACGCGCCATCGCCTGTTGAGTATGTCAGATCTGCTCGCCGATGACAGAGCGAAAGGAGCACAAACTCCCCGGCCTTCTGATTGACCGCATGGAGCCTACGCCTCTCGCTGGCACCGGCTGGAACCTAACCTGCTTGCCGACGTCGCTGGATGGAACTCTTCAAGTTCGGCGCGACGCTATCTCGAATATACCGCCAGAGCGGGAAGCACCTCGCCTCGGGCGTGTACAAGGTTGCGTGGCAACGCGACGCCGAAGTAACTGCGCTCGCTTAAGTCGCCGAGCACCATCGGTGGGCATTTCCGAGCATACCGTCTTCGATCAGGTGGACCCGTGAAGTCGACGACGACCCCGTTCGCGATCGTGCATAGCCAAGCGTGAGGACGAGGCACGGTCTCGCCCTCGTCCAACACGAATCCCTCGACGTACAGGAATTGATCGAGCACGTCGAACCCGAAAGCGCGCCGCGTGTTCCAGAAGGGTTGCCCAAATCTAAACCCGTCGTGCTCAGCGCGACACCAGCGGGCAATGCG
>Ga0247779_1000863_pt1 | contig 16065 bp, 10 predicted proteins | sample UWRJL221509R5_FD_179925 | JGI IMG/M metagenome (GOLD analysis project Ga0247779, IMG submission 179925) | Plant litter microbial communities from Arlington Agricultural Research Station in Wisconsin, United States - UWRJ-L221-509R-5 | ecosystem: Environmental > Terrestrial > Plant litter >... | reverse complement strand
CGAAGTGAGCTCGCGGAGTGTCCCGGGAGCCGCGCTGCGGTTCCCGCGACAGCGCCGCTTCACGCTTCAGGCGTTGGCCTTCAACGCCTCGAACGCGCCTGGGTCATGGATGGTCGGCGGGGTCGTGCCACCGCCGATGAAGTCTTCGGTCTTGTCGTACATGCCGAAGTGGGTCACTTCCGCCGAGCCACCTTTCACCGGGAAGCCGTCCGCGCCTGCCTTCAGCCCGAGCGCATTCATCAAGTTGCAGTAGTACTTGTTGATTGGTGCGTTGGCGAGCTTGGCATCGGTACCGGTGGACTGGGTGGTGCAGTCGATCATGTCCGGCGTGCCAGGCATGCACACCGACTCGCTATTGCCGTTCGATAGGTTCGGCGAGCCATCGTCGACGTTTACCGCCCAACCAGTCTTGAAGTAACCCCCCGCGCTACCCGCCTGAATGATCGGCAGGTTGTTGAGATTGCGGGCGGCGCCGTCCGACACGTCTTGGAACCAAACGGCCGCGCTATTGTCGAGCGTGGTCGTGCCATCAGCCTCGGGGATGCCGTCCAGCATGGACACGAGCTTGGCGAACTTCTGCGCGTAGTAGCTGTCGATCCTCAGCAGCATCTCGATTGCGTTGGGTACGCAGGGGCCCTGCATACTCGCGTTGTCGAGGCGCTTGCTGAGGCTCGCGGAATCGTGGACGACATCCAAGCCCCTGAACACGAAGTTGCCCGGATATTTCAACCAGATGATGGGGTTTACGTTGCACACGGCAGACAGGACTGCGACAGCCGAATACACGTCCGCCGCATCCAAGCTGTCCGTGATCTTGTTCGTGATGGCGTCGCTGTTGGTGGAGCGGATCGCCGTTGCTTCGACGTTCGCTTGCGTCGCACCGAGACGAGTGGCGACCTCTGCGTTGCACTGAGCTGACGCAAACACTTTTTCCGTCTGCTGCAGCAGCTCCTTCCAAGCCTCGAGCTTCATGCGGTCCAAGCGGCTCATGTCGGATCGGTGCAGCGCGTCGAGATCATGGCGCACTAGATCGAGGATGCTCTTGCCGCGCGCCGCCTGGTAGCTATCGGCGGAAGTGGGCGCGCCGGGCTGGAACAGGCCCGTCAGGCTGCTGAACGCCTGCGCGATGGGCTGCGCATCGAAGCGCGTTTCCGCGCCCTGGTACGAGATCGCCGATTGCGGCGACTCCTTCAGTTGCCCGCTCACACTCAGGAGTAGAGGCGTGCCTTGTGGGCTCAATTGCTGAGCCAGGACGTGATCCAACGACGGCCCGAGCGGCATGGCGTTGAACTTCGTCGCTGAATTGAAGCTGAACGGGTCGTTGCTGTTGGGCGTGACGGGTTGGCAAGTGAAGTACGAGCCATAAACGTTGAGATACGGATCGTTGCCCTGACCGCGCTTCATGTCCACGGTCCACTCGTTCATGGCGCGGATGCCGCGCGGGATGAGCAGCTTGCCAGCGAACGGCGCGAGCGGAGCCAAGGTGGTCGGCAAGAGATCCGCAGCCTCGAGCGCGCCGTGGGACTTCGTAGGAAAGAAGCGCGTCGTGATGCAGCCATAGTGCGTGAACATCGCGATCAGGCGCTTCGGTGGGCTCACGGACTGCGCTTTCGCGCCGCGGCCGCCGAGTGATCCCAGGAACGGCGCAGCGACGACAGCCCCGCCCAGGCCTCGCAACAAGATTCTACGGTTCATCTGCCTCGTTATTTCTTGAGCCGAGCGAGCGATCGCGACTTTCCCGATCGCTTGCCAACCGCACTCGAAGTGTAACACGGCACTCGCGCGACCGTGATCGGTGAGGGGTGAGCGGGGCGCCAGAAAATGGGAAAACTGCTGAGCGGAGATTATTCGTCAGCACGGCGAAGTTTTTTTCGTCCCCTCGCAAATGGACGGTGCTGCTAGGCGACGCACGAAAATTGCCTGGAGTTGCCGGCGACCCTCGCGCTGGCAGGGGCGTGACTCTTGCGACGCTCGAACCACCGCATATATGGTCGCGCGACAAATTCGTGCAGATGCGGGAGAGCCAGATGAAGCGACCATATGCAGTGTTCCTTGCGACGGTGGTGATTGCCAGCTGTTCTTCGACGGACAAGACGCCAGACGGCGGCGGCGGTGCGGCTGGCATGAGTGCCGCCGGGAGCAGCGGTACGCCGAACCACGCCGGCAGCGCTGGGCACAGCGGCGGCGCGGGCGGCCTGAACGCGGCGGGGCAGGGCGGTACGAGCGCGGCCGGCACGAGCGGTAGCGGGGGCAAGGGCGGTGCTTTCGGAACGGGCGGGGGAAGTGGTGTGGCTGGCGCATACGGAGGTGGCGCCGGTGTTGGCGGCTCAGCCGGCCGCGGTGGTGGCAGTGGTGCGGCTGGTGGCGGCGGTAAGGGGGGTGCGGCTGGGGGCGGTGGCGTGAGTGGTGCAGGTGGTGGCGGCGGCAAGGGTGGCGCGAGCGGCAACGGAGGGAGTGCGGGCGCTGCTGGCGGGTCAGCCAAATACTGCGACACTCATCCGCTGTCGCCGGCGCCGATTGTCGTGACCGATCGCTTCGATTTCGACAATGTCGGCGTTCTGACGCAATTGGTCGAACATGCTGCACCCAGCGTGTGCGACGAGGCCGCCGTTGCCAATGCCGTCGGCGATTGCGGCGAGTGGACGTACACGCCCGACGCAACCAGCCCGAGCGCGGTCAAGCGCCAATGGATCTCCGATCCCAGTAGCGTCAAGTATGCGCCCGTGTGCATGGCTGCTGGCATGACTCGTGTCACGTTCGCGGCCAAGGGCAAGGTCGGCGGCGAGAAGGTGAGCTTCGGCGCTTCGCAGGCGACGCCGATCGAAATCACCCTGACCACCACCTGGACGCAATACGCGATTTCACTGACAGGCGTGAATTACAACACGGACGCTCAAGGCGTATTGCCAGGCTTTTTCTGGCTGGTTGACCCAGTCAAGAATACCGGTGCAGTTCGCTTCGCCGTTGACGACATCAAGTACGTCAACAACTGAGCACAGCGCTGCCATTCGTTGCTGCCCTGCAACACATTGGGTCGAGCTGAAGTCGAACCGGCGAGACGTTCGCGATCGCGAACGTCCGTCGTGTGACTGTTCGAGCCGCCCGAAGCCCTTACTCCGACTGACGTATTCCGCCGCCTGATCGGCGGATCCGACATTGGCACAGCCTGAGCCAATGTCGCATTGGAGATCGAGCTGTCGTGGGCTTCATCGCAGCGACCGCCGCGAATGACGAATGGATGTCCAGCGCCGCGCAGTTCGATCACTTTATCATTCGGAAGAGCATCGAGCGCATGAAGCCAGCGCGTGATCGTTTTTCAGATCGCGTGTGTGCCTTGACTAAGTATCTCGCTCGAACTAGTTTTTCGAGCGCGCGGACGGGGTTGTGTACGCGCTCATACGGAGGGTCACATGCGAAATGTAGTTCGAGGCAAATGGGTGGGCATGCGTTTTTCAGCAAGCTGCTTGGTGGCAATTGTACTTGGTGCGCCACTGGGCTGCGGAACGGACGATCAATTTTCGGCGGAAACCGATGACGAATACAGCGAGCCACTGACCAACGCGCTGGTCGGCACGCCGAATGGCGTGACCAGCATTTCGGCTGACGGGCAGTCAACGAGCGTTCCCGTCGGGCCAGTCGTGTCTGCCCCTGGACCCGGTGCTGGCGGTAGCGCGGGGTCAGCGAGCGGCGGCGCGGGACCAGTGGGTAGCGCCGGCAGCCCCAGCAAGGCGGGCTCGAGCAGTTTCGGCGGCAGCGGCGGCGGCTTCGCGGAGGCCGGCAGCGCGGATCCGGGCGCAGACGGCGGGTTTGGCTTTTGGCATTTCGACGACTGCTCGCCGACCTCTCATTTCATGCTCGATTCGTCGGGTCTCGGCGCCCATGCGCAGCAGGCGTTGAAGGCCGCGTGTGTGCCGGGCATCAGCGGTCAGGGCGTGAAGCTTCGCTCCGAGAAAGACGTGGTGCAGGTCCCGGACCAGCCACAGTTCACGCTCAATCAACATGTCGGCGTAGCTGCCTGGGTCAACCCGAAGACCGTCTCGGGCGACCAGCCGATCGTGATCAAGCGTCTGAACAACAAGACCGCGTTCTCGCTCGGTATTCACAAGGGCAACATCGAGATGTCCGTCGTGCTCTCGAACGGCAAGACCGTCATTTCGAGCGCGCCGATAGCGGCCAACAAGTGGACGCACGTCGCCGGCATGTACGACGGCACGTTCGTGTTCCTGTTCATCGACGGCAAGCAGTTCGGGCAAGTCTTTGCTGCGGGCACGGTGCGTGACGTGTTCGCGCCGATTCGTATCGGGGCCACGACGCAAAGCCAGTTCTTCAACGGCACTATCGACGAGGTGTTCCTCACGACGCAAACGATCACCTCGGACGTCTTGACGGCTCTCTCGTGCATCGGTCGGCCCTCGACCATGACCATCAATCCCCCGACGAGCGGTCCCGTTCCCTCGGAAACGACCGTTTCCTATGATGTTTCGGTGAAGAACAACGATATCGGTGCTTGCGAGCCGAAGCAATACGACATGTTCTTCAACACGTTCGATCCGCAATTCAGCACCACCATCGACAACGGTTTTCAGTTGGTGTCGCCGGGCGCCACGGCGAAGTTCGCCGCCAGCGTGACCGGTTCCGACGCGGTCGAACCGGGGGTGCACAACCTTCCGTTCATCGTCGATGCGTTCAGCGGTCCTCCGAGCTTCGACTTCGAACAGTTGAACGGGCAGCTCACGTACGAGGTGGTCGCGCCCACGGGTTGCTTCGTGCGTTCGCGCCGTGAGTTGATGATCACCGACGTCAGTGTCGTCGACGATCCGGTCCGCACGGCAGGGTCATTCGACCCGTCGAGAGGCTTCCCCGTCCCGGGCGGCTTTGGCGGCGCGACCGGCGCGACCGGCCCGTTCGGTGAGGCCGGCGCCGTCGGCTCGACCGGCGGGACTGGTGGAACTGGTTCGAGTGGCCCTAGCGCGGGCGGTAGCTTTGGTACGGGCGGTAGCTTTGGTACGGGCGGCGTTCCCAGCAAGGGCGGTAGCCCGGGTGCTGGCGGCAAAGTGGGTGCTGGCGGCGCTGTGGGTTCCGCAGGCAGCGGTGGCAGTGGGCCGATCATTCCGCAAACGGCCGGTGTGTGGTCTTTCGGTCACCTGATGCGCCAGATGGCACGAACGCCCGAAGCCGCACCGGACATGACCTTGAAGCTATTGCAACACTGGCTGACCAACCAAACCGTGAACGGCTTCACGGTCCAAGCTCGGCCGGCGATGCAGCAGCTACTCATCGATATCTGGCCCAGGACAGCCAACGGCGAGCTGGATCTGGATCGATCCCCGCTCACGCTGCAAGCGATCGTGAATCGAATCGACATCCGCAATCTCGCGGAGGGCTCGGCGGGTGAGGGCCGCCTCGTCTATGCCGTGAACGGTCCCACTTTCGGAAACTTCACCGTGATCGTCGAATACAACCTGGTCGGGCGCACCGAGGCGGACGTGAACGACTGGGCGAATCGCTGGCACGCCCTGGGCGCACTGCCCTTCCCGTCGGAACAATACAACGCGGCGCTCGAGGCCATCACGCGTCGCTTCACCGACCGCGGCGCGTCACCCAATAGCCCGAACGGCAGTGCTTTGGTGGAGCTCCGCACGAACGAGATTGCGCTTTCGCAACGGGGAGAGTGGGAACTTCGATCCTTCCTGCTCTCGCCGAGCACCGGCTTGCTCGACGAAACGACCGTGAAGGAGACACCGGACCTCAGCTTCAACGGCACGTCGGCGTTTGCGAGCGTCGTGAATCAGAACGCGGCAGCCATCATCGCCGAGGTTCCGGGTGGGGACTCGCACACCATTCCGCTCCAGTTCGGGGGCCAGCCCTTCATGGCAGGCTCGGTGCTCAACCGTCAGCAACCATGGAACGGCCCCGGCATCAGTAACCCCGACGCCCGCTTTCACGCCTCGCTCAACACCTGCAACGGCTGCCACGGCCCGGAGACCGGCACCTTCAACTTCTTGATGGTGAACCCGCGCTTTCCTGGCAGTGAAGCTCAGCTCTCTCCGTTCATTACCGGCACCTCGCAGCAGGATCCTTTCACCGGTCAAACGCGCACGATCAATGACCTGGGCCGTCGTAAGACGGATCTGACCGGTCTGGTTTGCGCGCCCGCGCCTGCAGCAGTGGCAATCGCGAAGAAGTAGTCGTCATCGCGAAGTTCAGAGCGCGGCCCGCCGTCGTTGGCGGGCCGCGCTTTTTTGTGCGCCGGGCCTCGGCGGTGCCTGTCAGCGCTGCGCGCTGCGGCGTCGACGGAAAGCCAACAGGGCGAGGCCGAGGGCGACAGCGCCGTAGCCCTGCTTCGGCGTCGAGTTGACGGCGACGATGGCGCAGCCGCCCTCGTCCCTGGTGTACCCGCCGGGGCTGCCTGCAACGCTGTGGGATCCGCTACTTCCGCTGCTGACCGGCGAGCCGCCACTGGCGACGCTACCGGCGACGCCGTTGCCGCTGCTCGCGCCACCGACGCCGTTCCCGCCGCTGCCTACGACTACCGGTCCGGTGCCGCCCACACTCGGGCCGCCTGCGACGCCACTCGTGCTCGCGCCGCCCGAGGTGGCCGGAGTGCCCGAACCTCCCGAACCAGTGCTGGCGCCTCCGCTGCTGCTGCCGCCCGCGCTGCTACCGCCCGCGCTGCTACCGCCACCCGCGCCGCTACCGCCGCTGCCAGTGCCGCCCGCAGGACAATCCGGTTCCGGGTCGGTTCCCCCCGCGACGTCGAGCCCGAAGAACTTGAGGATGGCGTCTTCTTCGTAAGCCATCGAGTGCCCGCCGCCTTTGCCAGCCCAGGTCTCGAACACCGTGTAGCCGCAAGTATTCTTCCAGAATTGGCGGCTGTAGGTAGCAATGGAAGTCGTGGTCATGTCGGTCGAGCTCGGGGCGGTGCTCAACGCGAGCACGTTCGTCCACTCCTTGATTGCCTCAGCCGAGTTCTTGAAGCTGATCGTCTGATCGGCGTCGCCTTGGATGATCTGAAGCCGGGGGCGATGTCCCATGTAGCTCGGGAACATGCCACGCACGAGATCTCCCCACGCCTGCGCGGTCTTGGACACGTTGCCGCCCGCGCACGAGTCGCTCCATTGATTGCTGGTGGCATAACCCTCTGCCCAGCATCCTGCCGGGACCCCCGCTCTCGCGGAGCCAGCCCTGAAGACGTCTGGGTACACGGCCATCAGGGCTTGCGTGAGCATTGCCCCCGATGAGCCGCCCATCGCGTAGACGCGGCTGGCGTCGCCACTGTACTTGGTGAGCGCGTACTTCACCATCTGCACGACGGCCTTCGTGTCGCCGCCTCCGTCGTGCTTCAGAGAAGTATCCTTCGCGCCCACGTCCCAACAGTTTTGCCCGGGGTTGTCCGGCAGAATGAGGATGAAGCCATTGGCGTCGGCCGCCGCTTTGAACTTCGGAATGTTGCCCATTTGGCCCGTGGCAGTCGAGCCGCAGGAGTGCGCGGACACCACGATCGGCGGCTTGGTCGCCAGCCTGTCCGGCACATAGATGTACATCTTGACGTAGCTCGGGACGCCGCTCGCGCCCCAGTCGTTGACCTGCGTCAGCGACGCCGCGCCCGCCGGGGCAGCCACGAGCAGTCCGAGCACGACCGAGGTGAGCGTGAGGACGCGATTCCGATATCGATGTTGCATCTGTTTGCCTAACTCAGCTGCCCCTCAGGGGCCGAAAACGATATTGGAGACAAACGAATTGATGCTCCAACTGGCGTCTGAATCCGTTTGACTCGTAACTGCTTTGCCTTGGACGGTGAGATTGTCGAAATGAACCCCGGTGATGTTCGCGCTCGCTGACTTGCCGTGCAGGTTGATCGGCTTCTTGACGTCCGAGCTCACGTTCGTGAAATAGGTGTCCTTGATCACGGACGTGTTGGCCGCCGTTCGCCAGGTCGGCGGGTCATCTTCACTGAGCGCGATCATGCTCGTGTCCGCGGCTTCGATGCGAATGTTCTCGAACCTCGTGTTTTGAACCACGGCCGTGTCGTAAGCGTCGATGTTCAGCGCTCGGCCCGCCTTGACCACGTCGATGTCTCTGAAGACGACGCCATCGATGGTTTTGCCCATCGTCTTGGTGCCGATCTTGCAGCCGACGGAGTTGCTGTAGCAGACCACCTTTTCGTGAAGGATGTTCTTGGTATCGATGGTGCCGCTGGGCTCCTCGTTCTTGGTCGCCATGCTGTCGTCGCCGGTATACAAGAACGCGTTGCTCAGCTTGCCGTTCGTGGACTCGTCGAAGTTGACGCCGTCGGTATTGTTGTAGGTCGTCGTCGTCGGCCGACAGTTGATCATCTTGTAGTTCTGGATCGTCACCAGATCACTGCGGTAGATCAGCGTGTTCCAAAAGCTGGGATCTCGAACGGTGATGCCATCGATCAGGACGTTGGAGCTTTGCTCGATCTTGAACAGGTTGATCTTGGTGTCGTTTTGACTGCGGATCAGCTTGCCGTTGGCGTCGATCACGCCTCGCCCCAAGATCTTCGTGTTGTTGATCTTGTACATCCGGATCATGCCGTGCGAGCAGTCTTCGATGTTGACCCCGCCGCTGCCGGTGTTGAAGTCGGCGGGAAGATCCGAGCCGTAAAGAATGGCGCCGCCCGCGAGATACAAAGTCATGTCGCTCTTCAGCCACAGCTCGCCGACTTTGTATTTCCCTGGCGGAAAATACAGGATGTTCTGAGCGGCTCCGGACGCAGCGTCGATCGCAGCCTGAATTTTGGCGGTCACGAGCGTGGCCCCCGTGTTGTCGACGCTGTAATCCGCAATGCTTTTTACGTTTGCATCCCCGAGCTTGGGCGGATTGAGCTCGGGTGCGTCGATCAGCAGGAAGAGCAGCTCCTTGGCATCCAGCTGCAGGATCAAATAGTTCGGGCCGCTACTGAAGGTGAGTGTATTGCCGCTCTTGGTGGCTGCGATATTTCGACTCTTGGGGCTCAACGTATAGGCGTTGAAACTCTCTTTTACGGTCACCGCGAAGCTGGCGACGCCCGCGGCCGAGAGCGAGCAATGCGCGTAATGGACCTGCATTTCCGGGGAGAACTTGCTGAGCTTCTCCACGAACAGCGGCGCGCCGTTGGCCGTCGCCGTGTATAGCGGGCTTGCCGTCGCGCCCGGCAGAGTGGGGTAGGTGACGCAGGTCACCGGGGGACAGTTTCCTGACGTGCAGCTTCCGCCATCACCCGCGCCGCCCGCGCTGCCGGCCGCGGCGGTGCCCGCGACTCCGGCAGCCGCGACCGCGTTGCCCCCGGAGCCGGCGACTCCGCCAGCGCCCGCCCCGCTGCTGACGCCCGCGCTCCCGCTCACGCCCGCGCTGCCACTCACGCCCATGGCGCCGCTCACGCCCGGCGCTCCGGCGTTCGTGGATGCACCCGCTGAGCCGACGAGCTGCCCGCCCGAGCCCGCCCCTCCGACGCCGTTGACAGTTCCGGCCGCGCCCCCGCCCGGTGCGGGCTGAGACGAGCAGCCGAACTGGGAAGTGAGGGCAAATGCCAGGGCGAACGCGGGTGGCAGAATCCTAACTGGTTTCATTCGTTCCTCTGCGCTGTCGATTATCGTCAGGGCCAGCACGGAAGCCCGAACTCCGGGTGACGGCAGGCAGTGGCGGGAGCTCCCAGGATCCGTCACGGATTCACTGCGCGGGCTTTGGCCTCGGCGAGCCCGGCAGCGCTCAGCAGTCGAGAAACAGCACATTTTTCGCCTGACCGTGCCCTTTCGGCTAGGAAGCAAGTGTGATGGCTGAGCTTGAAAGTGGTCGGCGTCGGCTGCAGCTCGCCCTGCTCGTGGTGTGGCTTTTTGCGCCGGCAGCCGCCTCCGGCAACGGGCCGGTGCTCGAGCCCGTGTCCGTGATTCGGGCGCGCGCCAGCGCACTCTTTCGCGCCAAAAAATTCGGGGCGGCTTGCCCGTTGTTCGAAGCCGCCGCCGGGCGCGCGCCCGAAGCTCCAGAGATTTTGACCGATCTCGCTCTGTGTCAGCAGCGAATCGGCAGTGACGAGCTGGCCCGGCAAACGAACTTGGAAGCCATTGCGCGGGCATCACAACCCGGGCGCCTCGACGAACCTCGCTTTGCCCGCGTCCGCCGGCACGCGTATTTCAACCTGGGTCAGCTCGAGGGTGGGGGCGAAGCGGAACCGAGCGTCGGGTACGATCCTAGCTGCTGGCAGCTCCAAGCCGCGCCGGGCTGCCGCAAGAGCTTCAACGCGTGTGCCGTCGCGCGGGTCAGTGGCGGCCCAGCCTACCGCTCCGACACGACCGTTGTTCGCATCGCCCAGAGCGAGGACGCTGCCGGATTCGGCGACAACGTGCCCGAGGTTAGCCCCGACTTCGAGTCCCGCGCCACGCCGAGTGACGAGCTACCCGTGCCCATCGATGCCGATAGTGCGCTCGACTACGCGGGTCGCTTCAGCGAGGAAGCGCTCACGTATCGCTGCGAATGGTCGTGTCAAAGCTCGAGTGCGGTCAGCGACGAAGTGAGCAAGTGTCAGTCGAATCCGAAACAATCGGCGTCGGCTCGGCAAGACTGCGAACGGACGGTGTGCGCTCGCGCCGAGCGTGCGCCTTGGGCAGCCATCAAAGCCGAGCAGCGCGAAAGCGACGCCTGCTACCAATCCGCCGCCACGGTCGACGGCGAAGACGACTGCTACGTCGTGTACGCGAATGCCTGCACGGGGCTGGTTGGGCTGCTTTGCTCGGGTCACGCGGGCGGCGAGCACGAGACACGCACGCGCGTCGAGGAGTATCGCTTCCTCGCCTCCAAGGAAGAGCCCAGTCCCTGAGGCGACTGCGTGCTCACTGCAGCGTCGGCGCTTGCCAGTCGATCCAGTCCGAGCGAGTGAGCGAGCCACCGGAGCCGACCAGGAATTGTCCGGGCGCTTCACCCGTGTGCTTCAAGAACGCGGCGATGTTCTTGTTGATGAGATCGGTATACTCGGGCTTGTACGAGCAATGCGCCGTGTCCGCGACGCTCGAGTGGTAGCTGATGTTCTTCTCCACCCCGAGCGCCTTGAACACCTCCAAGCCAGCGATCGCTGCGGTATGACCCGCGGGCGCGCCCATCTGCGTTTGATGGGGGTTTTCCAGGATCAATAGGCCGCGCGGGGCGATCATGCCGATCAACGCATGGGTGTCGATCGGAAGTTTGACGGCATTGGAGGTATTGTTGGCGAACACGAACGGAGCGAAGTTGTTACTCAGCCAATTGAGCCCGTTGTAGTTGTAGTCCGTGCGCTCGGCACCCGAGATTTTGTCCATGATGCGCAGGGCCGGGTCGCCACCGGTGCTCGGCTCTTGCGGGATGGTCAGCGCGATGCGGTCGTCGAAGACGCCAATCGTGAATGCGCCCTTGCCCAAGCGTGAGCAGCCGCTGACACCGATCCCCTTGATATCGATCAGGTCGCCGCCCGATTTTTGGATGACATCGAGCATCCGGCTGGCGCCCCAGGCCCAGGCCATCAGTAGGCCAGCTTCGTCGGTCCCACCGTATATGTCGTAATACTTCCCCGGGTTGGGTTTGCCGCGCGAGGCCTCGGCGGTGCCTTCCTTCCCGAGCTCCAAGTTGTTGAAGTAGATGACCGCGACGCCCTGGTCGAGCATGCGGCTCTCGCCCAAGTTGAGGCTGCTACCGACGCTGATCATGGCAGGGAAGGGGGCTTCGCCCTTGGACGGCAACACGACCTTCGCCGTGAAATCGATGGATTTGCCCTTGGCTTCGACGTGTACGGCAATGCTGGTCCGGCTCACCGTGCCGGTCACGACGTCCGGTGTCGGCTTGCCCCCGAGGATATATTTCTCGGCTTGCCGTCTGATCTCCTGCCTCCGGCAGCGCCATTCCGCTTTGGACGTGACTCGTTTGCCGTCGAGCTTCAGAAACGGATCGGGCAACTTGGGGACCGAAGGGAGCGCGCTGGGCTCGGGCAGTGTGCCCACCGGGCAATCGGCACTCTGATTCTCGACTAGTTGCGAGCTGGTTCCCGCGCCACCCGGGGCGGCTCCGCCCGCGGCGATTGAGCCTCCGCTGGTGCTGGTGCTGGCTCCCCCTGCAGCCTGAGAGCCGCCCGCGCCCGCGCCCGCGGCCGTCGGAGAGCCCGCGGCATTGCTCGAGCCCGATGACCCAGCAACGGCCGAGAGATTGCCTCCCGATCCCGTCGTGGGCGCGCCTGCCGATGACGGTGCGCCTGCCGTGCCCGTGTGGCTGCCAGCGGTTGGCGTACCGTTACCGTTGGTCGGCGAGCTATCGGAGCCGCAGCCCGAGGCGATACTCAGCCACAAAGGCAGGAGGAAAACCGAAGCCACGAGTTTGATTCGGCCCTGACCCGAGGTCTGACCGTTCGTAAAGACACTCGTACATCGGCCATGCGCTGCGTTCATCTCGAGCTCCTGCTGCTCAATGCAAGCTAGTGAGAGCGACTTCTTCAGTCGCCTCGGAGTTTGCGCACTCTAGCTGAGGCGCGCGAGCAAGTGCGTGAGCATCCGCGGAATTGCGCAAGGTTCTTTGCATCGCTCGCAGAGTTTTCGCGCGAGCATTATTTTCTGCCAAAGTCAGTGTTGCTTCGTGCAGGATTGCGTCGGGTTCGAGCGCTCTTGCGCTCTGCCTCTACCCGTATTGCGTCCTGGGGGTCAGCGAGCGCCTCGCTGCTTTCGCGGACAACCTCGCTGATCTACAGTCTGCGGGTGTCGCTGACCAAGACTGAGTGCCGATGACTCGCGCGCTTTCCTTCGACTTGGTTTGGCCCTACGTGGCGGGCGCGGCGCTCGGGTACCTGCTCGGCACGCTCGCGGTGCCCTTGTTTTCTGCGCTTGCGGGCAGGGGTGCGAGCACGGCACGCGCGCGCGTTGGTTTGGTGTTGCGAGAAGATCCGCAGGCGTCGCCAGCTGCATGGGCCGCGCTCGGCGCCGACGTGCAGGCCGTGCGCACGTCGTTCGCATCACCGGAGCGTGAGGTCTTCGATCTGGTGGTGGCCGTGCGCGGCATGGATAACGGGGGCGAGGCGGACTTTCGTCGAGCCGAGCAGTTCTGTCGCGCGCTGAGCTGGCCGCGCTGTGATCGCGACGCGCTGGCGAAGCTGAAGGAACAGAGTCGACCATGAAGCGCACGTTCGCGAACCGCGCGCTCGGGCCACTCGTGCTTGGAGTCCTGGCATTGCTGCTCGGCTACGCCCGAGCCAACGGCGAGCGCGCCCAATTCGCGCAGGCGACGGCAGCGTTGAGTCCGAGCGAACGAACAGCGCTCGAGTCGGCGCCCGGGCTCGCCGTGGCCAACGCAATCTGGGCATTGGGCGGCGAAAGCGCGGTCAAGAAAATGCTGAAATCCGAGCTGGATCGATTGCCGGAAGCCGAGGGCGTCGCCCGCGGCCGAGTGTTCGTTCGCTTTGGTATCGTCGATAGCAATCCCGATGGCCAAGCGGCGGTGTTTTTTCAGGCGTGTGCTGCTGATCAGAGCCTGTGCGAGCGCCCGGCATTGATCGCGGCGGCGGAGCGTGAAACGCGCGCGCGCTTCGTGGAACCGGGCCAGCACTTGCCGCTCTATTTGACGAGCGGGCATCCGCAGGTGCCATGAGCCGGCGTAAGCGTCCGCAGCGCTCCTCTCGTCCTTCCGCTGCGTCATCGGTTCGCTCAGCGACGACCCAGCGGGACGCTCAGGGGCGCGTGCACCTGGTACTGAAACGCGACCCGGCGACTGGCAGCGAAGTGGTTACATTGCACGCTCCGCTGTTTCGAGAGGCCTGGCAAGACGAGCTCAGCGTGGGCACGGCCAATACTGCGCGGGCGCTGCTGCGCGCGGCGCCGAGCGTGGAGGGCACGGTCGAGCTGGCTCGAAACGCCATGAGCGCGACTTCACGGTTGGCGGAAGCGCTGCTGGCGCAAGCGCCTGCTGGTGCGGTCGCCTGCAAAGCAGGCTGCGATCATTGTTGTCATCAGCCGGTCGGTCTGACGCCGCCCGAGGCGCTGGCCATCTTCGCGCACTTGCGCCAAACGCTGGCGAGCGACGAGCTCGCCAGCGTCGCGGCGCGGCTCGCCCAGCGTGCACGGGAAACGCGCGGCCTCAGCTCGGCAGAGCGCTTTTCGCCCGATCAGCCTTGTCCATTTTTGGAACGCGGAAGGTGTTCGATCTACGAGGTCAGGCCGCTCGCCTGCCGCGGCATGAATTCGCTCGATGCCGAGGAGTGCAAGACGCGCTTGCGCGATCCCGACGCACGAGCGGCGTTCTTGGCGCGGGGCTCGGGCGGGCGCTCGTTCATGGAGCCGATCCGCGCCTTTCACGCCATCAGTGCGGGTTTGCAGCTCAGCCTGTCCGAGCTGTACGGGCTCGACATGCGACCGCTGGAATTGACGGCTGCGCTCGATGCGTTGCTCAACGGTCCGGAATCGCGCTCGGTCGCTTGGTTGAGCGGCAAACCTGCGTTCGAGTCCGCGCTCGGCGGCGACAACGCGGTGCCGGAATTGAGCGGCGTCCTCGAATCGACGCACGCTCGCTCCAAATAGCGCACTCTGTCACGCTCGCGCGATCTCGCAGCAGACGCAGCTCGACGCCGAAGGCTCGGCCGCCCTGGGCCGAGCCTCGTGACCATCACAAAAGAATCAGCCTGCGGCGGTGAGCTTCGTGACTTCACCGGGGTTGGTGATGCCGCCGCTCATGCCGGTGCCGTCGAATTCACCGAATTTGGTGACTTTGCCACCATCCTCGGCTTTGCAGCCGACCGCATTCATCAAGGTGACGTACAGCTTGTTGATCGGCACGTTGCCACCGAAGGAGCCGGTGTTGCCGATATCGCCGCCGTTTTGGCAGGTTTTATCACTGTTGCCGAGGCCGATGGTCTTGCCTTCGACATTCACGGCTACGCCTTGCTTGAGGTAGCCGCCCGCGCTACCGGCGATCACGATCGGCAAGTTGTTCAAGTTGTGCGCGGCGCCGTCCGACAATTCCGGAAGCCACATGGTGGCGGTGCTGTCCAGCAACTTGCCGCCGCCTTCGCTGATGCTGTCGAACAGCCCCACGAGCTTCGCGTATTTCTTCGCGTACCAGTTGTCGATCGACGCGATCATGTCCAAGACGCCGACGACCCCGCACGCGCCGCCCACGGTGAAGTCACCCGTGCGATGAGATAGCCCGTGGTGATCGTGGGTATGCGCGATGCCGTCCCAGTTGAAGGTGACGTAGCCGGGATAGAGCAGGACGAGCATGCGATTCGTGTCGCAGATCATGCTCAACGCCATCAGGTTCATCATCATGTCGCCGCCCAGCGTGAAGGACGTCGCCAAGTTCGTGTTGCCCGCGGTGCTGTTTCCGCCGCTGAACGCGCCGCCGCTGACGGCCCCTGCGGGACTTGCGGCTTTCACCGCAGCGTCCGTGACGCCGATGGCGGTCGCGCTATCGCCGCCGCACGAAGACGGCGTGGTCATGATGCCCGTCTCCGTGGTGCGCAGCAGGTCCAGCCAATCCTGAACCCGAGTCTTGTCGGCCTGACTCATGTTCAGGTTTTGGAAACGGGCTAGATCGCTCTTCACCAAGTCGATCGCGCTGGCGCCGCGGGCGACCTTGTAGTCACCCACTGTTGGTGCGGCGCCGCCGGGTTTGAAGAGCCCCGTCAACTGGTTGTACACAGTCTGTGGGTTCACGTTCGCGGGGAACGCGGTGTTCGGCGCCGAGAAGGACAGCACCTCCTTGATTTTGGTGCTGGCCGCGCCGACCGAGAGCACGAGCGGAGTCGTGCCTCCGGGGTTGATCTGCTTGGCGATCACGTGATCGAGCGAGACGGCCGTCGCATAGCGATTGCTGTCCTCGGTGATCTTGGCGCAGGTCAGCTTCGAGCCCATGGCTTGATCGTGGGGATCGATGGTTTGACCCGAGGCGTAGCCGTTCATCGAGCGAAACCCGCGCGGCAGGAGCAGCTTCGAGGCATACGGGGCGAGCGGGGCGAGCGTGGTGCTGAGCGCCGACGCCGGCAGCGCGCCGTCTTCTACCGTGGGGAACCAGCGGTCCGTGAGGCAGCCGTTGTGCGTGTAGAAGATGACCAAGCGCTTGGGC
>Ga0247779_1000862_pt1 | contig 16071 bp, 11 predicted proteins | sample UWRJL221509R5_FD_179925 | JGI IMG/M metagenome (GOLD analysis project Ga0247779, IMG submission 179925) | Plant litter microbial communities from Arlington Agricultural Research Station in Wisconsin, United States - UWRJ-L221-509R-5 | ecosystem: Environmental > Terrestrial > Plant litter >... | reverse complement strand
CTGCACATACTCTAGCTAAAGTAATTCACTATATTACTTATGACAAAAGAAAATTTCTAATGGTTGGCAATTTGTAGTAGTAAATAGTTTTTTTTTTGTAGATGTATATATATATATATGGAGAAAGGCTGCGAATTAAATATTTTGAAGTCATTTTGGCACTATCGTGGTACTTGGTGAGAATGAATTCAGTGGTATGAGGGGTTCTGGCCGAGCCCTTCCCCCGAGCAAAAAAGCTAAAGTGTTGGTCGTAAGTAGTTCCTGTCGCTAACGTACCTCTAAGCTCAGAAATACATCATAGAACCACCATAGATTATGTATACTGCAAAAAAGGTGACTTTGTTCAATTTCTACAAGGTTTTATCAAAATTTCGGCATAACGTGTCCAGGACCACTGTATACCACGGCTAGGGTACCTAAAAGGTAAATGTCCGCCGCAGGGTGGAGGTGGTTCGCTTCGTCATCCTAGCAAGCCCAGGGGCGCGTTGTACATAATGTAGTACATCCAAGTCGGCATTAAAACAGGTGGGCAGAGCTGGGCGCGCACAGCTGCTGGCCGTACAAATTTGAGAGACAAAAAGAAAGGGTAATTCTATAGTTCCCGTATGCTGCAGTTGTCATGAACTGATGGCCTGTAAGCCGCACATTGGCCGGTGCTTTTGTGATGTATTTGGACGCTTAAAGCTACGTTAACTTCAAGAACGACGGGGAATTGTGTACAGAACCACGGCACGGGTAGAAATCTGGTACTACGTAAAAATTGGCTTTGTTTGCTTTGAGAAAGTTCCCGACTCCTGAGCCCCTTATGTATCCGAATTGCTCACTACGCTCGCAAGTATCCATATTTTTGCAGGAATGATAGATCTAAGAAAAAACGTTCAACTTTCCCTTTGGTCCTTGGTACCAGAATTCTACCAGGGGCAGCCCAGTTGACTATCTTTTTTTGATTCCCCCGTAGTTCTTGCTGGGAACACATTTTTAAGATCAAAAATTCATCATAGCTAGAACCAACGTGGCCTATGTACATATATATCAAAATACCCGACTTTTCGCAACTTTCTACAATGCTTTCCCAACTTTCAAGTTTCGGGATAATTCAGCCAAAGCCCAAGTCTTTCGGTAAATGCCGGACCAACAAATTTGATCATGAAGCGAAGCTCTTATCAGATAAGTGTTGCAATCGAGCTTGTTCTGGTCCTTGAAACTAACATGTGCTCCGTGCCTTTATCATTGCTCTCAACGTTATCGGGGACATACCACTCTGCTTCTTGTTTTTGTGCCAAATACACTACTGAACACTCCTTTTTGCCACAGTTTATTCTCGTAAATACTCTACGTTGACTCTGATACATCATGAGCGACCATTCCGCAATTTCTCAGTCATTCGGAACTTCATTAGAGGCTATCAAAGGGGCCCTACCGGCGAACCTGCAGAGTCCCTGCGTCGGAATCGTCTGCGGGTCTGGTCTTAGTGGAATTGCTGCTCAGTTTAGAGATACTGTGCTTGTTCCTTATGAGAACATTCCAGGTTTCTCGAAGAGCACTGGTGAGTAATAAGTTTCTGATTTGGGGCGTGAACTCATGCTGACGAACCAACAAAGTTCAGGGTCATAAGAGTGCACTTGCATTTGGGCTTCTGGGTAGTGGGAAAGGTGTCCCAGTTGTAGCTATGCTTGGAAGGGTGATTATGCATCACCGCGTATTTTCGTGTCAAGATCTGATTTTTTTGTCCTTTTCCGTCGTAGTTCCATCCCTACGAAGGGCATTCATTATCTTCTGTCGTCTATCCTATTCGGGTCATGGCCAAGTTGGGGGTTAAGAACGTAATAAGTACGCCCTCAGAATGGTATCTTATCTCTGGCAAAAATGTTCTGAATGTTTCCAAGTCACCAACGCTGCTGGATCTCTGAATCCTGACATTCCTGTTGGAACAAGTAAGTCTTTCATTTCTCTTTCATATCGTATGCTAAAAGTTATATTTTTCAAGTCGTTGTGATTCAGGATCATCTGGCCCTTCCCAACTTAACTGGCATGAATCCTTTACTCGGACCACAAGTGTCCCTCGATCTTCCTCGCTTCTTGCCTTTATCGGATGCTTATTCTCCTGAGCTTCGTCGATTGGTTTTCCTTGCCGCGAATAAACTTCAATTAGGGGATTCTGAATTGGCAGAAGGCACTTACGCCTGGGTCAGCGGGCCTACATACGAGACGCCAGCCGAAGGTCGATTTCTTAGGAAAGCAGGCGCAGACGTTGTCGGGATGAGTACTGTTCCGGAAGTTCTTGCCGCGCGAGAAGAAGGCTTGAATGTTATGGTCTTAAGTTTGGTAACTAATTTTGTTGTCATCCCCGAGACGTATCGCAGCATCAAAGAGGAAGTAAAAGCAGAGGTGCGTATTATGTCCAACGGGGGATGCCTTTGTATTTATATGTTGGTTTATCAGCTACAGGGCAAGAAAGTCGAGCTTCCAATTGAGCAAGTTGTTTCTCATGACGAGGTTCTAGCTATTGGAAAAGAAAAGGCAGGCGTTCTTATGAAACTAGTAGCAAATGTAGTCGATGGTCTGTAATCAAGGTAGAAGCATGGTACTATTTCAAGATTTGTGGAAGAGATCGAAGGCTCTCTTTGGCTAAAAAAAATCGTACGGTGCGGTTGCGTGCTTCAAGCTGTGTTATATTCTGGATTTTATTCCTTAGATTAACTGTAGTCTTTGCAAGTCAAATACAGCTTAATAATTGTAAACGACCACAGTTTTTTCACTCATATATAACTAAACACACTCAGGTCAATTCAAATATGTTTTTGTTTTCCTGCAAACGGATCTAGCGCCAAGCTGCGCGATCTCGCTCGGCGGATTGTGATTACGATCAACCCCTTTTTTATTCGATTATTTTTTTGTTCTTAGCAGATATACCATATTTGGCTTAGATCGGCCTGCTATGCTAAACACTGGCAGCTCTCAATCTGTCTCCACATCGACGGCGTCCACATTACACAGCGCTCTAAAGTATCTCTCATGGAAGTATGTCGATAGCGCACAGTAACTCCGGCAGGCCTCTTGGCCTCACTATGGAGGACGACCTTGGGATTGTATATCTCATAGAATCTGCTCAACAATTCTGGTCTGGTGGGTACATGAAACCAGCGATAATTGCCACTCCCACTGACCATACAACACAGAGCTTGAAGATGTCCTGAGACTACCTGAAGATGAGACCCCGACGCTTTCTCTGCTGGATGCTACGCTACGACGATTCATGGCATTGTGTGCGACCTACCACGGCACGTATAGTTCTCCATTAAACACCCTCAGGGGTACGCTAACTTCTATGCAGAGCAATATCTCCAGAGCCCGTTGCAACTGGAGCATGCGTGCAACTACTTGATGAATTCCGAGTTGTTTGAGTTCCATTCTGAGAGAATGCTAGAGTTAATAGTGGATGAGGCTAGAACGGTACGCATGTTCGAGAAGGTTTTATATTCCAATTCAAACTAACCGTGTTAGGGCAGATTACGGACCCCCATTCAGCTTTCATATCATATGAAGTGCTATTTTACTATGGTCAACATCGAGCGGACTTCTTTCGCTCACATAAACGTTGGCAACCCCTTCTACCTTTATTGATGGACCATATCTTGGTGGAAATCGATCCCGATATAGAGGACACTTACACTGGCACAGCTGCTGGGAGGAACTCAAGTTTTTCTGCTGTTCCCATTCCCATAGAAGCGAAGCTTAGAAGTTTATGCGTAAAACTCTTGTATGAAGTTTGCAAAGTTCAAACGTTGACCGTTCAAGATTTGAGTACGTGGTTTGTGATTGAGGATTCTTCACTCATTGATTCATTTATTTGCAGAGATTTTTGACGACCATTTCTTGGATTATTTGTTTGATTTGGTTGAACAGACAAAATATATGCACGACGAAAGCTTTAATTACTCGGTTATCAAGTTAATCGTGAGAGATAAATTCGTTTGGACCCAACTACTTACTAAATTCTGGCTTAGATAGCATTGAACGAACAGTTTATGGTAGCTGCACTCGAGGACGAAGCTCCGAATTCAGTAGCGGCCAAAAAGGATGTTCCCGAGCATAGGAATCGAGTTATTCGAGTCATGATGCGACGCTTGGGATCATGCGGAACATTTGGAGAAAACATGATTTTTATGCTTAATCGAACCAGTAAGTTATATTTATTGGCATTAGAGACAATCTTGACATTTCTGCTTACAGAACATACAACGGAAGATCTCTGCGTGAAACTTCTCATTCTGAAGATTCTATATGTTCTCTTCTCTACTAAAGGAATGTCCGAGTTCTTCTATACCAATGATCTCTGTGTCCTCGTCGACGTTTTCTTAAGAGAACTCGCTGATCTGGACGAAGAAAATGAGTCGGTGCGATAACTAATGCCTTACTTCAATGCTGCGTATACTAAAAACTTCATAGCTTCGTCATACTTATCTTCGCGTTTTACATCCTCTTCTCACAAAAACGCAGCTGCGAGATATACCTTACAAACGTCCTCAAATTTTGGTGGCTTTGGAGGGGATGATTGCCAACTCGCAGATGCGTGAAATCAATTCAACAACCAAGCGCCTTGTTGAACGCTGTCTTGGTGGCGATTGGTGTGTCTCACTGAGAGAAAGAAACAGTAATTCTCCACAAAGCGATCGCGGTCTACGAGTTGGGAGCCCTACTTTCAGTGAAGGATCCACCATTTTCAGTCCCCCTGGGCACATGGGACCTATTTCCATAGCTGCTGCTCAACACGTTGAATCTTCGGGATCAAGCAAAGTTATGAAATCAATGAAATACAGCAAAAGCGTCGAAAATCTGTCGGGTCGTCTCGACCCACCCCGAGAGCCACCGTTACGATCACCTTTAGACCAAGTGCGTAGACCAAGCAATGCAAGTGTCCAAAGCCTTCCGAGTGCCATGGCCGCCAATTTTTCAAAGCTCAACGTTTCTTCTAATACGAAAAAGAGAAGTCCATCCCACCGTGAAATTGAAGCCAGTGCCTATCCACAACGCCATAATTCTTTAGACCCCGATCATCTCTCTCTACGCATACATGTTACTCAGCCGCCACCGCATTCACCATCACATTTGCATTCCCTGATATCTCCAGCTTCTTCAGCTCCCGACAGTGATTTTCCGGCAGTGCCGCCCACACGAAGACGTCCTCCACCCCCTCCCAAACGTCGAAAACCCCCTGCGATCCCGGTTGGTCACACAAATGGCGGAGCGACCATCACGTCTATTCGGTCTTCTGAGCCAAGTCCCTTGTCGAAGGTCCATAAACCTCCGGTTGGAGTGCAACCAGTGTCATAGAAATATATCGGGTTTTACAGACTCAGAAATGTCATTGTCTGAAGTCTTTTCTCTCTCCTGGCATATTCTGTGTAATATTTATAGGTCTTCAGGATGGATTTTTGACGCTTACGAACAATCATAAAATTAGCAAACTACATTTATTGTACACTACACTCTAATTCACATACCGTTGCATAGTAGACATCATTCAGAAAATTTATTTGCCTTTTTTCTTTCTCTTGAACTCTGAAATGGTATGCTGGCCTCTCCCTCGGTAATGTTGTGTATTCATTCGCCGAGCGTGAGAGAGCCACCTGCAAAATGAACCCGCTCAATGGAATCATCCTTTTTGTTTACCATGACCATGATCAACCACACACCATTTTTTCGTACTCTGTTTCTCTTTCTACCTCACCATGGATCAAGCCAAATGCTCAGCAGTTGATTCTCTCCGCAATGCTTGTCCAATCATGACCAAAGATGGTTCGAAGTGGTGTCCGAGGCACGACGCAGCAAGTAACTTAACCCCTGTCTCTTTATCTCTAATAATGGCAATTTGCAGGAACGCAAAAAACTCTATGCTGGATATAAAGCAAATCACGCAGCCCTCGACGCTTTCCCTGAATATACATATTCCGCTTGTCGGAACATTAAGACGGTCCGAAAATGCAAGTCCTTTGAAACAGCGCGGGGATGGAGTCAAGCGCTGCGACGGAAATTGAGGTTGTTGGATGAGTGCGTGTGGAATGTTTGAAGCAGACAAGGTGCTTAAGTTGACTTTTTTTTAGATGCATCAAAGCGCGTTCATACTTCAGCGAAAGGTTCTTCGGGTACGTTTGGCCAGAAAACGCGTAAAAATGGTGTTAATTTGTTCTTGATCTTTTAGAAATGATATGGTTCGTGCATATGACAAATTTGCATGACATTAGGTCTTATTTAAGTTTTCGCAGGACTTCGGCCACAAGACCTTCTGGCACTATCTCCAAAAGCAGCGAAATGAGGTGGAAGGTATTCTTGAAAATGTGGAGCAGCGCGCATACGAAATATTACTCGCCTCAAAGAATGCGACATGGGTGTTGGATGATCGTCAAGCCTCAACAGATGAACAAGCAGAGGAGTGTGGCGTATATGACGAGGAACCTCTCACCAAAGCACCAGTGAAGACCGTCGTTCCTGCTTCCCAGGAAGAAGAAGTCGAAGATCCGCTCGATGTTGCCATTCGGGAGAAGAAGGAAGAAATATGGGAGAAGATATGGACCCGGTTGGCTCGGTATTGCTCACCTGCTCGTTCCAAGTACCACAGTGAACGAAATGCAGTCATATGGTCATGCATTTGCCGTGCCGTCTACAGGGACCCGATGCTCATGATCGTGGCTCAAAATTATCAGGACGTCAAGTCCCTGGTAACAGATACCAGCCTTGATTTATTAACGGTGGAGAAACTGTGGACAGCAATCAAGGAGCTGACCGTAGACGACGTGCGTGCTGCGATCGACGATATTCTGCATTCAAGACGACAAACGGGTGATTATGTGGTAGTCTTCGGCACCCGCTTGCATAAAGAACTTAGTAGACAGAGTCTTCCGTTCCACGGATGGGGCCATATGACAGCTCTTTTCCCTTGTTATTCTTGTGTACGGCGCGTGTGTCGAACGGTGAGCCTTCTTTTACTCCAGTTTGCTAGCGGTTTGACATTTCTAAAAACCACATATACATACCTCAGGTTGATGACGTCGTTGCGCTCACACGATATGCTCTTCTGAGCGGCAGCGGTTTGGCACAGTCGTACACGAAATACGACTTTGATTACGACGGATGGCGTACATTGGCGTTGTGCGGCTTCATTCCTAACAACATTGAAGATGTTGGGCCACGATATGTGGTAGAGAAAAGCAACTCTTCTTATGGCCGAAAGGCACCTCAGTGGACAGAGACAAAGACCAACAACGCAATATGCGCTGGTCTCTCGTTGAAAGACCCACAATCACAGTCATTCGTTGATGCCTGCCTGCGGCATGAAGACCTTATGGTTCTTTGCCGTAAAGGCCCTCATGGCGAAATCATTCGTTCGGACAAGCGTCTAGTTGGCGCTGAACGACGGACAGCTGACACCCGCGCCGGACTGAAAAAAACACCATGGGATCAAGCTGATGCTGTTTTCTTTCAGGACAGTGTTCTGGAAGAAGCCCGACCCCTCATATACAGTGGAAAGTATTTGGATGACTGTTATCAAGTTGCCATCGTGCACGATGGTGAAGGAGAGGTGCAGGAATTTATAAACGAGCTTGTCAAGATCTGGTATGGAGTTTACGGAGTTGATGAATTCAGAGACTTGTTGGCTGAGATTGGCCATCAATACTTGGATAACGAAGAATTGGAAGTAGATGAAAAACCAAGGCCAAACGAAATACCCATTCTACCGAATACCGAGCTGGATGTCATATTATCCTACAAACAGTTGTGGGGACGAACTCCAAGGGAAGGCCGTTTAGCAGACGATGAAGTCCAACTTGAGGTGATCCCTTTGTGATCAACCCCCGAAGGTATTTTAACCTTCAGGCCGTTCATCTCTTCTGCACTTCGTGAAGCTCTTTGCATTCCGTGATTTGGAGGTAGAAGATTCGCCGGCCCACTTCCCGGGGACGTCCTCGTGATACTCTTTTCGTTCAACGCATTGTATCCTTCGCTCCACTCCTACCCTAATTTATATGCTTCTCTAAATCAATTATTGCTCTCTCCCTTTCTATAAGATGGACCAAGCACATCTATTTGTCCGTAGAAAGTATCATGACTACCTTTCGTGGTTTCCGTTGTTTCGCAATTTTCCTTACTTTGTTACAAACATTGGTTATTGCTAGGTCGCTGCCTGCCAGTAAAATTTGTCGTCTTCGTCCGCTAGGAAACGGACGGGATGATACGAATCAGGTGTGTAAACCAACATATTTGTCTATGCTGTAACTAAATTCGCACAAGGTGGAGGCAGCCATAGCGAAATGCGGACACTACGGACAGACTATATTCGAACCTGGTTCCTACAATATCACTAGGTAAACTTATAATTTAATTACATCCATATAGACAAGATTTTGACGTAGACATCGCTAGAAAAATGACATGGGATCTGGTCTCGGCCAAAGTCGACTTGCATGGCTATCTCAGTGTATGACTTATCAAAGTTTCCTATGCATTTACATCATGAAAGTCTCACTACCGGATACATAGTTTCCGCCAGATATACAGTTTTGGTTAAACGCGAACAACACATATCGAGTTATATTCATTCAGGTAAAGTTGCGCCCTTTGTGCCCAGCAACGCCTTTTAAGCGGTGTACTTTCTCAGAGTCAAGCGTCTTGGTTTGTAGTCACCGGGTCCGACTTCGAGATTGATGCACACAATACTGGTGGGATTCAAGGGAATGGCCAGGTAGGTCAATCTGGTCAAAATGAATTGAATTGGCGTTCTGAGTTTTTATCAGCCTTGGTGGTCTCATTTCCAGACTGTACCTCGAGCAGATGGTGATGGTCGACCGGTATCCTTAACCGTTTGGAAGGCAGCTCGCGGTGTTATCAGAAATTTCCGCATCGAATCGCCTCCATTCTGGTCCAGTGCCGTTGCTCAATCTACGGACATCTTACTGGATGGCATGTTTATCAACGCAACGAATGAAGACCCTATGTATATTGGGAAAAAGTTTGTCATATCCTGATATAACCATTTTAATAGGTACAAGCTGACGACCTGTCCAGTGTTGTTCCCAATACAGATGGTATGAATCAAAATTCGCTTTTTGCAAGCAGTTGTGCTTATTGCTTCCTAGGGATCGATACTTACAGAAGCGAAAGAATCACCATGCTCAACTGGGATGTTACCTGTGGAGATGATTGTCTTGCCTTCAAAGGCGTAGGTTTACGTTATTTTGCTGCTATCTAGAATGACAAATGACGATGCGCTCTGGAATTAGAATTCAACGGATATTGTGGCGCGGAATATCACTTGCAGAGGAGGAAACGGTATAGCCATTGGTTCTGTCGGACAGTACGCAAATATGGTGCGAGGAGACAATTATATGCAACAACTCTACTTCTTCCTAACTCAAAGTATAGAGTGACAATGTGATAAACGTGTTTATGGAGGATCTTCAGGTATCTCCAAATTTACGTTTTAGGTTTAACTTTCCTTACACATTGGTACTAGATGATTCGCTTAGACGCTAGTGTTCAACCCAATATGGTCAATGGTGTCAGTACGGCAATATGTGGTCAATAATCGTTGATGGGGCGTTATTGATGACCATCTAGGTTTATTTCAAATCCTGGGATGGAAGTGTAAACGGTGAGCCGCCTACAGGCGGTGGAGGTGGCCCAGGTAGGGGTTATCTTTGGCTCCAGCTACTGTTACAGGCCTGATTGATCTTCACTTATACTTATCAAGGCCTGGTCAGTAACGTGTCTGCGCGGAACGTGAAGCTAGACCGTGTCACTGCGCCTGTTCATGTTTATCAAACGAACGGCGGTAAAAGGCAACTTGTTCTGCTTCGGTAGAAGATGACATACTGATCTACTTCATTTCTCAGTGGCGATGCTCCATCCACTTTGAAGTTCGAACATCTCTCTTTCACCGATTGGTCTGGTACGGCAATTACGACAAAAAGTGTGTTGCTTCTCCATCTTGAATAACTGATTTTCATAAATGACTGACATTATGTTATTTACTCATAGTTGTCGATATTGAATGCAGTGCAACAGTGGGCTGCAATAACATCACATTCACGAACTTCAACATTAGTCCTCCACCCAACCAAACCGCTCAAGTTATCTGTCGCAACACAGCTGATGTCATAGGGGTTACTTGCAATGCATAAGAACTATGGTCAATAGGTTTGATTTGGCCCGTCTTGATTTCTTTGTTCTTCTCTTCTCAACACGAAAAAAAAAAAGTTAATCCGGCCCGTTCTTTAATAGTTGTCGGAATTCTGTGGTCCGGCATGTTGTTCACTTTTACCTCGATGTTTGTCATATCTGCATCATGGGTTTTTTCTCCGTCAATATAAAGCTGCGAACGTTCTTTAGCTTGAAATTAGTGAAAACATTATGAAAACTTTCAAGAGCATGCTATCAACATTGCCCTTCTTCTTTCTCTTCAGTTCGGTTGGTTTCTTTGCACATGCGAGCGCCATAACGGGTGGACAGCCTGACAAGATATGCCAGCTACGACCTTTGGGTCACGGCCATGATGATACAAATCAAGTGAGCGCATTTTTTCTAGCATTCTTGTTTTCCACTAATTTTTTCCCAGGTAGAAGCAGCGATATCAAAATGCGGCCATTTCGGAACCATTATCTTTGAAGCTGGCTCATATAACATAACCAGGTCCTAGAATATGCCCGGAACCATCCCAAAAAATATCAAACTGACAACAGGCATGATAGGAAGATGACTTGGGATCTGAAATCGTCCAAAGTTCACTTGAATGGTTTCCTCAACGTATTGCATCATGATTCGTTACTCTGCATATATATCTTGCTCAACTGATCCATGTAGTTTCCCCCTACCATACAAAAATGGCTGGATCCAAACAACACGTATCAAGTCGTTTTCATTCAGGTAACGATACATTGAAATCGCTTGGTACAATGGCCCTAACCTAGAAACACACTGTTGCCAGAGTCAATCATCTTGGTTCGTTGTGACAGGATCCGATTTCGAGATTGACGCATACAATACTGGTGGCATCCAAGGAAACGGTCAAGTAAGTATATACTACTAAACTGTAATCAAATGTCATGTTATTCATTTAGAAGCTGACAGGCATGGTGGTCTTTTTTTGCTACACGAGTTCGTGAAGATGGAGATGGCAGACCTATTTCTTTGACTGTTTTCAAAGCCACTCGGGGTGTCATACGGAATTTCCGCATCGAAGCGCCTCCGTTTTGGTCGAATGCAGTCGTTGAATCGAGCGATATAACTTATGATGGCATGCTTGTCAACGCTACAAATGAGGATCCGTTATTTGCGGGACAGAAGTACGTGCGAACAGTGAGGTTTTGTTTAACCTGCGATCCTCATGAGACTCGATTCTTCCTGGGTTTTTAGCATTGTCTGGAACACCGATGGTGGGTGGAAATTTTTATACTTTTATACTAGAAGCGAGCTCATGTTTAGAGCAGGAATTGATACGTACCGAAGTGAGCGTATAACGTTGCGGAACTGGGACGTCACATGTGGAGACGACTGCATAGCCATAAAAGGCGTAAGTTCTCTACATGCTTTTAATTTGAAGGCTCCTCGATGAATGCTTCATATTACAGAATTCTTCTGATATCACGATACGGAATGTTACTTGTCGTGGGGGAGAAGGAATAGCTATTGGTTCGCTCGGGCAATATGTCAATTTGGTAACTGTTATTCGATGAGGGAAAGTGGAGAAATATACTGATGATACATACTAGACTGATAACGTGCGAAATATCGACATGGAGGACATCAAGGTGACTATTTTTTTAAAATGTCTTGTAGACCCACGAGATACAATGATGTTTCTAGATGATCCGTTTGGATTCTAGAATTCAACCTAATATGGATAATGGTGTAGGAGGCTTTTCAACATTATTTGATTGATGTTGGCTGAGTACATGTTTTGATATTCATATACTTACTAGGTCTACTTCAAAGCTTGGCCGGGTACAGTCAACGGCTCTCCGCCAACTGGAGGTGGGGGTGGAAATGGTATGCAATATATGCAATATCGTTTCACAGAGGCATGACCAGATTTTTAGGACTTGTTAGCAATTTGACGGCGAAGAATATACAGGTTGACAAGGTTATGAATCCCCTCCGCATCCAAATATTCCAGTCTATCGATCCAAACGGGTATGTTTGCATCAAGTTTCCCAAGACTTCTTAACTTCTAATATTCACCGTAAATAGTGGAGGCAGTCCTTCCAAGATAAATTTCGAGAACATGCACTTCACCAACTGGGTTGGAACCGGCAATATGAGTAGACGTTAGCTTCTTTTCTCCTCAAAAATTCACACAAAGCCTAACGCTCCTACAGTGATTGACCTCGAATGTAGTCAATCTGGCTGTTCTGATTTTGCATTCCAAGACTTCAACATCAAACCACCCTCCGGTGAAAATCCACAGTACGTGTGTCAGAACGTTATTGGCGTAACAGGTCTTGCTGGTACGTATATTCCGTCCAACGCAATCTCGCCGGCAAGTTTCCTGACGGGTATTTATCCAGCTCCGTGTAATGCAACCGGTCATGCTTAACACTTTCGCGATCTTAGGGCGTCATTCATTGGCGAACATGGCGCTGTCGTGTTCCAATCCATTATTTCATTCATTTCTGAGAAAGCTGCTACAAACTGCACGGGGGGTCCAGAGAATGGACATTCTAACCCGAAATTACGACGACTCTTTTCCGCCCGTTTGTTACGCGGTCTTGAATTTTACGGTTTACGTCTTTCCCCCTGAATATTCACTCACTTCACAATTTATTATGTTAACGTCAGCGCTAGCTATCTGTGTGTCTTTTGTCGTGCGATTTGAAGCTGTGAACTGATATACTTGCAAATATCAAGGTTGAAAGTATCTCGGACCCTGTGTTCAAAATTATCCGAATATCATAAACATTCTTTTTATAGCGTCGCTACGGTGTTCTAAAATAGACGAGCACTTTGAAGGTGAATCAGGTGCAATAAATTGACTTTTTATTAGTTCGAAAACAACTCTATCTTAATGCTGATCCTGAAAAAACCGAAAGCCAAGCCGAAGTAAGGGCTTATGGTCGGTCAACTAACTACGCTATTTATAACTCCACCAGGTATATAGTTCCTTGGGAACCTGGTTTCTTTTCTCAAAAATCACCCATGGCCAAATCAGCTCTTACTCTCGCTTTGATCTGCACTGCTGCTGGATATGTCGCCGCTCAAGCGCCATCATACGGACAAGTCAGTATAAACCCTCTCATCCAAATACCTGACTTCCTCGAAATCGTTGACACGAAATTTATATAAACAGTGTGGCGGTCAAGGCTGGTCTGGTGCTACTACGTGCGGCTCTGGGTGGACATGCACGTACTCAAACCCCTACTACTCTCAGTGCCTTCCTGGTGCATCTGGTCCTGGAACTACCTCTGCACCACCTACCTCTTCTACTCCTGTGACGACTGGCGGTGGAGGAGGAACCCCGACATCGACTGCTTCCGGTGGCTCATCTACCCTCGTTCCAGGAAACTCTTTCATTCGAGCTGTTGTAAGTGTCAAAATTATGTAGGATCGTCAAATATCCCACTAAAATTGTGATTTTGCGTCTGCTCAACAGGAAGACCCCAATTTCCACAAATACCTTCAATCTGAGGTTTTAGGCACAGCTTCAGACGCTGTCCTAGGAGAACCTGCAAATGCAGCACAGTTCCAAATCACTGGTGGACAACTAATCCAAATTGCGTCTGCCGGGAACCTATACGCCATCGTTGAGCCTCGTGCCAACTCTACTGTCAATAAACTCAAGGTCACTTGGTCGACAACTCCTTCAACTAGCGGTACCTTTGTCTTCTCCGGCGACACAGTCGAGTGGAGTAACCCTTCGATCACCAGGCCACAAAACAATGTACGAGAGTTACATGAAAAGGTTGCAATATAAGCTTTTTAACCCATGTTTTACTTTGTTCTAGGCCTGGCTTATATGCCCCGACGCAGCTGGAAACAAGGACCTTTACGTTAACCTCGGCGCCTATTCTTACATGACCCCAGCAGGATGTGCCGACGAGACCATCCACGCATACACTGGTGCAACTGCCACAGCGTAAGGATCCTCCATAACTCAAGGATATTTATGTATAAAAATGTGATGACAATCAATGACTTTGTATGTCCCAAACCTAGTGTGGAACGATCTGAAGATTTCTGTGTACGCCACATATCGGCCAAGAAGGGCAACGCGAGTTGCAAACTATTTCTGTCTTAACGTTTTTGGCTTGTGATCCTATCAGGTGACTTTCATACGCGCGGTGGTGGAACTTGTCAGGTGAGCCTACACCTACCTGCGCGTCCTGCAGGATGTAAGTATAAGTATTGGGCGCGCCGGTTGGCAACAGCTAGCTAGCTATCCGAAGATCATCCGACTCGGGTACCAACAACCTCCAACAGCGCCAAGTCGTGCCAAGCTCGCGAGACCGCTCACGATATACATGTAACCGAGGATAAGGCCTTTGCTCGGGATGTTAACCTCAGAAGATACGCTGTTCGTTGACAATATCGGGAAAATATTGCTGAAGGTGGGGTGGCATATATTTAAGACCTAAAAATAATTGCAAGATCACTGTCTTCCAACAAACTTTACGTTTCTCTACAAATTTAACGACTTTCGGATCTGAGGAATGGCTAAAACTATATTTTTCTACAGCCTCGGTCTTGCGCTTGTTGGGACTGCATTTTGTCAGACGACGGCTCCGACATATGGACAGGTAATAACATCCTTTGATCGTCTCGAATAGTCATCGAGTGATTTCATCCGTCATTCAGTGTGGAGGAAACGGATGGACAGGGCCAACGACCTGCCCTTCAGGTTATAGCTGCGTCTACTCCAACCCATGGTACTCGCAATGCCTTCCCGGAGGCCCAACAATAACGACGTCGCAACCTCCATCAGGAGGAGTTTCAACTACTACTAGCGCATCACCAGGAGGCACACCTACGCAACCCGCCGGAGCTGTGCCTACCCTCGTCCCAGGATGGAATTTCATCAGAGCTGTGGTAAGTAGCAAGCACCTCTGATTCCAAATTTCAAACCATAGGACTGACATTGAATACGTCTAGACGGCGCCCAACTTCCACAAATACCTGCAATCCGAAATCCAAGGGAAAGTGTCCGACGCCGTCCTCGGAGAGGCGACCACCGCTGCTCAGTTCCAGATCGTCGATGGGCAGCTCGTCCAAAACGCCAGCCGTGGCGGATCCACCTTGTACGCTGTCGTCGAGCCCAGATCAAGTTCGTCCGTCACCAAACTGAAGGTGTCCTGGTCGGAGACTCCAGACACGTTCGGAAGCTTCAAATTCAGTGGAGATACCGTAGAATGGACTTCGTCGACGATTACCAGGCCACAGACCAATGTACGTCCCCTTATATTTGTCCTGTTCTCATCCACCTACATTTGCCGATGATCCCTCCTTAGGCCTGGTTGATCTGTACCGATGCTACAGGAAACAAGGATGTATACATCAACTTGGGAGCATACGGCTATCAAACACCAGCTGATTGTAACGACCACACCATCCACGGCTTCACAGGCACGACTCCAGATTAATCCAAAGGCGTAGGCTGCCTGAAGCAATAAAATAAGGCAAATGTATGTTGTAATTATGTCAGTTGGCCGCATACTAATTAGGGAGAACAAATCTTGAGTGTATATGTACTGCAAAATACCATTGCAAATTCGAACTAGTATGACAAGTGCGATCAGAAATGTTAGCCGAACTCATAGTCAAAAGAGGGAAACTATTTCCTAAAAGGTTTGCGGGGTAGAATGATGCCAATTACGTTATTGACGTTAACGCTCGTGCGATGGCTGCTATTAGACGTAATTTGATCTCGATTCCCCACATTCACGGTCAAAACATCCGATGTTTTTATAGTCAAATAACGACAATAATATGTAGCATTTGGAAAAGGTATCCTATGGTAACAAGAAACTGGAAGAAAGAAAACGAATAATAATAAACACGATGAGAGACAAACAGATATTTCTCATC
>Ga0247779_1000859_pt1 | contig 16120 bp, 16 predicted proteins | sample UWRJL221509R5_FD_179925 | JGI IMG/M metagenome (GOLD analysis project Ga0247779, IMG submission 179925) | Plant litter microbial communities from Arlington Agricultural Research Station in Wisconsin, United States - UWRJ-L221-509R-5 | ecosystem: Environmental > Terrestrial > Plant litter >... | reverse complement strand
GTGCACTCTCCACCAGTGTCAGCCCCGCCTACCGAAACACGATTCGCTACGTCCCACATCTATCAAAGAGGTCACAGTCCCCCACCGTACACTTCTCCCCGTATGTACCCCATACCCGGAGCAAGACCCGCTACGTCACAGCCCAGTAGTTGGAGGGAGAGAGATCCATCGCGTATCCTTCCACCTCTTGTTTCGACGCGACCTTCCAGTTCGACTTACGGTAGCGGACGCAATTATTCATCGGGAGAGCCTCCGTATCCCCTATCAAGGCCAGCATTTGTGACTCCTCGGTCTACTTCCCCCGAGCCCCGTTTCGCGCATCTTCCTCCTGATCCTATCTTGCGCTCGTCTGTAACTCTTCCTCCTCCATTCACATTACAGCCGTCGCCTCAATGGGATGAATCGTCATATACACAATTTCCAAGGCCAAGTTCCTCCCCTTGGACGCGCCCAGCGTCTCACTCTTCAAGAGGAAGATCGACGTCACCTGTGTTGCTCCGAAGAGAACATACGGGAAGTTTTACAGAGACAACAGATAGTCATTATCTTGCCGAATACACGACTGTACTTCCCCATTCTTCTCCAAGGTCCATACCCCCGACATCTAGTCCTCCATCTAGGACTGGCCGTTACGATCCTGTACGTGCGACTTTTGTACCGTATACGACTCCATCCCCAGGTGTATCACCCGTACTTACGGGAGGAGGAGGCGGAGCTGACGAACGGGCCGATAAGGATGTCTCCCCTGTTCACGAGGATCGCTGACTTTGTCTCTGGAATTCTAATGTTTATTCTCATATGTCTTTCACCTTCCAATCTGTGTTCTTTTTGCCCTCACGCTATTAACGAAACAAATCACGCTGCCCATAACAAGACGTCTCTTTCGATCTTTACCTGCCCCGCCTTACGCGAGTACAACTTTCCTTTCAACCTGCCTAAAACGTTATTCATACCCCTGGAACCATACAAATCATTATAATTTCCCCCGCCCTCTATTAAAGCCCCGCTATTGGCGCAATATATTTTTGCAAGAACCCCATTCTGTATGTGTCTGGACCGAATTCGACTCACATTACGCCTTCTTTTGATTTTTCTTTTTCTACTTTTGTTTGCTGTATCTTGAAACGTCTACCCACCCTCCTTATATAATTGTCCCAGACAGCCTTTCTTACTTTACTTATTACCATAGATATTCTGCAAATTTTGTACCTATCCACATACTTGTTTCCATATTTTTAACCGTAATTTTAGTCCCTAGCTATGCGACTATCCCATTTTCACTTACTCCAAATAATGTATCCAACTTGTTTTCCATTCATTCACGTTCCTCGCCATTGAAACAATAGCTTTGTAAAGTTCCAGGAATTTATGGGATATTTTTCGATTTAATACACCCGCCGTCATTCTTAGGATATATATTTTCACGGAGAAGACATATATTGTTCATCATGACGAGAACATCAGGTTCTTCCTTCACATCACTATGAATAATTATTTGAATTTAATCCCCGCGCACAAGTCGCTTTTCAGCAGCCAGTCGAACACGCAGTTGAGCGCGCGACCTCAGTCTGGCTTCTTGTGTCACTGCTTCTTCCGATATTATGCTGGAAGAAAAAGCCGGATCATTATGCCTCTGCCCTGTATCACATGTGGTCGACGTGCTTTCCCTCCTAGAAAGTGAGAGGTCAGTCTTGGATGGTACAATTGAATATATGTCGATTTTCACGGACGGTGCGTTTGATGACGACATGAGGGCTGGACCTCGTAAAGCAGTTGTGACGCTGTCAGCGCGTAAAATGGGGTTTTCATCCGCGTGGCCCAGTAAACAAGCTTGTTTCTTCTCGAATTCTAAGCGGGCCAGTAACCTCGTGCGCGCTTCCTCCGAGTTCAGTGTCGCGTGAGGACGAGATTGATCTTGATTGACAAATACATTTGAGACCAATTTAGAATTCGTGGGATGCCTTATGGGGATGTCGTCGCGTGCAGGGGCGGAAAGAACGTGGGGATCCTTTTGAGCGTCATGAATAGAGATTTGCGTCTCAAGTGGTAATCCTTCCTGTTCTCCTATTGAAGTATATTTATGATAAACGGGCGCGATGCTATACGTTTGGCATAGACATACCAAGTTTGTTTTTTGAACCCATGACCATTGATGATAAGCCTTTCTTCTTTGATGACAGCTGAATTCTTGAGGTCTGTCCAACATCCCTACAGGCATATGATGACGAAGTTGAGCCGGAACCATCACTGATAACGTTGAATATGGGGGAATTCGTGGCGGCTATACTATTTTCAGATGTGATCATGACATCGCATGGCTCGCGTATCGTTCGTGGCGCACCTATTCTGGGAACTTGAACAGGAGTTAGTGGGGGTGTATCACCGACGAACTTTGCCGTGAGTAGAAGATAGAGGTGTGGTTTTGCTCTTTTGGAAGAAAAATTTGGGCGATAACTTACGTTCGGAGAGGTCATCGGCACCTTCGTGGATGTTTTCTTCCCGTGCATCTGCCCTTTTTTCATTTGAAACCGGAGAGTTCACATGTGAATTGTTCTGCAAATGCGTTGAGTCTTGTGGTAATAAAACCTGTTCCTGAACTTTTGAATGTTAAAGAATTTGTGGAGCAAAATATCAGAAAATATCATAGCACGATACCAAGGGTATATTTTTTTCAAGGGAAAATGATCAGAAAGTATATCAGCTCTATTCAATCACGTACATATGAATGTACTCACCGCTGCGAGATTGATCAAAACTGGCGCTGGAATATTTCCCGGCTAATGGAAGGCCAATATTGCCGGCCAAGTGAGCCCTGACGGAATCTAGCAAAGATCTGTTCCGAGGTACTCGCAATTCTTGCCTCTGTAAATGTGTAGGAGTTGAGTCCGAATCTTCATATTTATGTGCATTGGCTCGCAGAGTGCTTTGAACCGAGGGGGTATCGCGTTCTGATTGTTCATCTATGCCTTTCTCTGATGGCTTGCTGACAGCCGGTTCCATGTTTGTGGTTGGTTCCTTCCCGTAAGACCTCTGTTTTCCTTTCGCACTGCGGTCCTCACTGAGAAGTGTCATACGTCGATCAATTTTACTGGATGACGAGATGATATGCGTCTTTGAAGGTGAAACAGCTTTTGGAATTTCGTCGCATGATCCCCTTCGTCTGTCCCAGATGCGCTCGTCAGCGGAGTATTTTCGTTCAAAATTCTGGCGGTGCGAATTGGCGTGATGTTGAGAACTTTCGCCGACTATTCCTTTCTTTGATCCTTCGGTATCGTTATTGCCTCCCCGATTTCTAGTAGAAGGGAATCGTCTTCCGGAAGGAGACCAAGAAGACGACCTTTCTGAGGATCTAGACCTTGATCGGAAGCGCCGTTCACGGGGTCCTGTAGCCTCATGGGAGGATGATACTCCTTCCAGCGTCAAAAGTGGAGAGTTAGGGCGCCATCGTCGACCCCTTTCAATGTCGGGCGGTGGTGGAACTTCAGCCGGTGCATCATACTATGTGTCATGATCAATAGAAAATACTGTAGCAGAGCCAAAGATTAGATGATAAATATCATACCTGCACAACGGAGTCATAAACAAACAGATCTCTATATGGTGAGCGGACATAACAGTATACCTCTGATAAACATTATTGTCTCGTTCTGGGAAAAACAAAAAGCAGGGAGCATACCATGCGCAAAATGCTCCGCATTAGTGTGTCCTCCTCCTGATTCATATGGAACATCCATGTCCAGAAATTCGGAAATTAGTTTGACTGCGGATTCGGAACGAATGTCAATGGATTTCATTAACGAAATGATAAGTGTGGTCAAAAACTGTAGGAATAACCGCCATTAGACATTGAATTTAGATAGGGCTTTCACACAACCTTACTTCAACGTCAAGGGCTTCCCATACTTGTAGCTCTCTGCGTAAGAAAGTGGTCGTCCGTGAAATTAGATCCTGTGATGCGCTGAACTGGGCAGGTGTAGGATAAGGCCGATACTTGGTATAAGCGTTCGACGCAACATGCTTCTCAAAGAGGGTGAGCAGATACGACACGACTAAATTGAGAATGCATGCACCTTAGCGTATAAATTATGCTGGTAAATCCACCTTCTCTTTGCAATCGATCTTTCCAATTTATCAAACTCTTCGTTTTCCCTGTCACGACTTCCCCATTCTCGTTCCCGTCTTCTTCTTCTAGCATTCTGCCGGGTGGTTTGCAGTATCGCAGTATTCTGGGCGGGTCGAGCAGGAGGAGGTGATGTACGTAAAGGAGGCAGAAAGTGTTTGCGATAGTCATATCGCGACCGAATGGAGTGTATCAAATAGTCTCCAATGGTCTGAGAACAAAGAGGACAGCGACGTGATTGTTCTAAATAGTACACCAATCAGCAAAAGTCCATGAGCCTTTCTTATAGCATATATGCACCTGTCCAGACTAAAAGGCATTCAAAACAAAATTCATGGGAGCATTTGGGTATTACAGTGCGATCCACAACTGGATGAAGACAAATACTGCAGTTATCCTCGTTCTCATCGTTTCCTTCAGGATTTAAACCTTCCATCAATTCCACTGTAACCTCCTCGGACTCCAAGTTAGCCAGGCCCGAGAGCACTTCATCGCTTCCAGATCCACCCTCCAGTTTAATACGTTTCGCAATGCGAGGGGACGAGGTAGGGCTGATCATGCCTTCATTTCAAGATCCAGAGGGGTTGAGAAAAGCTTTCAATTATGAGCTGAGCGTCAGTAGTGTATGGTTCTGGTCAAAGTGTACAATCCTCCATTTACAAGTTGTTTCACTGACGATTTTTGCTTTGTAAGCAGTGATATTGCCATCTCGACACCAACACTGGCAACTCGCAAGCTTTTCCTCCTCTTCTTTTCTGAGTCTGGAATCCTCTGAGTGGACAAAGATATAGAGGCTAGGGGAAAACACTAGACATTTTTATAGAAGTAATTAAGTAAATTACACAGGATGTGAGAGGGTATGAAAGTACTAATTACAGAGAAGCAGATAGATGATAATGAAGTTAGAATGCTGACGGTTGAGGAGTGTCATATCTATCAGAATACCGTGATGTCTGGCTAAAAACCTGTCTTGGATAGTGTACAATGTGGAGAGATGAGATGTCCAGGCAATTTTCTAAATATAAAAGTCCCAAGGAATAGATAAGTTAGGTGAAATAAAATCATACGCTGCTTTTTCCTTGCTCTTCTGCAGCTACTTCCATCATGAGATCTGTACGAGGGAAAGTCAGCTGAGTATACAAATAGTGACGTGGAATAAAACGGTCTGACCTCCCCAGACTGAACTTTGCATGGCTGTTACAACGTCTTGTGGATCATCGTCAACCAAAGATGTGCGCCTGGCAGATAGAAGAGGCGATGTCAGTTGTGCGTAACACGAGCACATGAGAAAAAAAACGTACACTGATCTTGAAGTATCAAGCGAGAATGTGCTATAATCACTTCCCCGACGACCAGACCGTTGCAGTTTTGGTCCGGAAGACAAGTCCATGGAAAGAGATTGGTCATGATGACTAAATCCAATATCGATTGGGGTTGGACTTCCTGGGGAAGACCGGTAACCAGCACTCGAAATGTCATGAGAAGAGATCGGGGGAGTGCCGGGCATGCTTTCTACGACGATGGAAGGGATGTCTGATCGGTTTTTCGTAAGACACCGTTTTTACACGCTAATAGGCACAACGACCTACCTTGTTCATATTTGGCGGCACGTTTCTTTTCCAAGTGCGCAAGGAATCTTCGTCGATAAGAAATCATTTTCAACAAAGAACGAACGCGATCCAAATTGACGAGATCCGTGACGAGCTTGTTGGTCTCTTGCCTGACAACTAAGTCTTCCAGCCTATTTCATGATTGAGTTAGAATGATATCATATGCGAGAAAGAGAGGACATACACCAATGCATCTGCATCAACAATCAATTTGTGATGTGCCAGCAGCGTCAGCATATCTGTAAATGATATCCCCAGCCCTTGTTCGTGCGAGATACTCGCTTCATGGTAGAGGCGACTGTAAATTAGCTTCCTTTTTCTCACGTCAGCATAGTCAATGCCATCGACTATTGTTTCCAATTTGCTCAAGTCCACGCCGTCAACAACACGAGACCTCCAAGACTGTTTGTCAAGGGGGTCTTTGCAGACACTAAGTATACTGGGAACGCTGTACTGTACGGGGTATATGCGAACCTCGAATACCCCGCTCAGTTTCTGAGGAGAGGCGAGTGTTTGTTAGTCATTAAGGCACAATGACTTCCGAAGCAATTGAAACTTACGTGGAAGAAAGCTGCGAATCGATTCCGCTCCAAATAGCCAGTCTTCTGGTTTGCAAACTCGCCCCACACTTTCTTAAATGACCGCATTTGCTCTCTGGAAATCGATTTCGACCCGCTTCCAGAAGCTTGAAATACATACGAGAAATTCTCGACGACGACACCAGTAAACATGTTGACGAAGATATACTAAGAATAATGACAATGAATGACGGGACTTTTAACCGTTAAAAAACTGTACTTACCATACTCAACAAATTCCAGGCTATAAACAACCCAAATGCCCAGGCAGTGCTTCCGCAGTCTGAATCGGTTTCGTCGGACCCAGAGTTATTGCATCGTGGATAAGTCAAATCACTAAACATACAATGAAGTTAGGAACGGTCAATACCGGGAACAAGAGACACATACTAGTCGTGCATGTACTGATTCCAACCTTCGCTGAAGATGAAATGAAAAGTTAGCAAAGTTCCATCATTTACACGTTTAGATAAATGGACGAACCCGGTGCTTTGGAAAGCTAACATCACTAGAGACGAACCAAGAGAAGAGTAATTTGTCATTGGCGTTTCAGCACCAGACCATTTGGTCAAGCCAAATACCTCCATGAATAAGATGGCGAAGAAGATGAATAGAACGAGCCACAGGCCGAGCAAACTGAAGATAGCCGGAAGACTGGCACTGTGAAAGAGTTAGAGTTAGCTTTACAAAATCACGTAAGCGACTGATGGATGCTTACACGGCAGTTTTGAAAAGCATATTCAAACTGTTAGTTCGTTGGACAAGCTTGAATGAAATGCTGACGAGGAATAATTTTTGAAGCTGGGAAGTGCCGAACCCGCTGTTACCGGCGCGTAAAATGAGCGTTGTGATGAAGCTACCACTCGCGACGACTATATCGAAAAGATTCCAACCATTGGCACGGAAACTTTTCCAACCGAGGCCATAGCAGCGAACAAAGACATCCAACAGATAGATGGACATCAGTGCCAAAAAGAAGTCATCTAATTGTATATTATATTATGAGAAAATCTTGGAAATAACTGTGCTAACTTACTACGCAAAGTTTCCGCGAGGTTAGACGTTGAAAAGGATTGAGTCCTGGAATAGGTTAGGCAAAACCGTAGGCACTGACAGCAAGCAGGACTTACATCAAAACAATGATGTGAAAGATGAATAGAACAGTCGTTGCCCTCGACCACCACCCATGCTTGTGAACAGCGCGGTCAAAACACCATCTCCTTATGCCTCCTTCCGGAGGAACCTTTGGTCTTTTAGTGGGCTTCTGCCTCTTGAAAAGTTTTTGCAAATCAATCCACTCTCGCTGAGGTTGAGTCAGAAGAGCCGTCCCAGTTTTCGAACTGAAGTTGCCTATGATAATACTACAGCCGCGCACGTTAATTTCCGGTTGGGGAGGATGAAACCGTAACTTTACTCACCTAATGAACAAGGTAAAAATGACCACACCTCCCATAAGGTTGTATATCAAAAAGAAAGCTGCATTGCCCTGTGAAGCATTTGTGCGTGGCTGTAGGTCTGGTTCCGTAATGCTAGTGGCAACGCCCATAACATCAATCCAACCTTCCAATGAAACGATCTCAAAAAGGATTAGCAAGGAAGAACGGAAAGAATCAAAACTAAAGGATGTCGATGGAGAAGGATTGTCCCAAGCACGAGGTACAGGGAAACCGAAAGCATCGTCGTAGACTGTATTGACATATTCGCCAATGCAATCCGAGATGCCGTTTGCATCAGAATCGTTGCAAGAGTTCATTCTTCCGTGAAAGATGTTGAGCCCCCAAACAGCGTAAGGGATCATATAGAGAATGGCCAAAATAGCCGCGTCCATGATGCGGCTTGCTCCAGAGAAAATGAGGGTCTGAAATGTGTAGCGCATCTTGTCGATAAGAGTAATCAACCTAAGTGCTCGAAGAGCCTTCAGCCCACGGGTAAATCGACTGAGACCGCCAATGAAGATTAGGCCAGTGGTAACATTGACAATGATTCCAGCCATGATCATGAAGTCAAGACAGTTCCATATACTTCGAAGATACCCGTTCGGGGTAAAGATGAATCCGTCGGCGATAATCTTGATAAGGAATTCAACAAATAATGTGAAACCGAAAGTCGCCTCCGCGATTTCGAACCAAGAACCTCGAATGAGACCAAACTGTTCGAAATAGCGCCTCCGGTATATAGGCGTGGCAATTCCTTCCACGACGATACCGCCTATAACGGTCAAGAGAAGGACGAGTTGGAAGATAGTGTGAGCTACCGGTGATGGAGGATTTCCGAATATGCGTTCTCCCCTAGCAGGTTGAACGACTTTCTGACATAATTGTCGGAGCCAATTTTTCTGACCGATGACCCAGAACACTTTGTCATAGGAGGGATGATCACGTATGAAATCCGCCTTTTGAGCGCGTCGTTCAAGATACTCATCATCTGCAGTTTCTGCCAGAGTCGCGCTAGGATTCACGGATGCAAGAAGCTCTCTGCATAATGAAGTTTGTTAATTGCTAGGCCTCTCTGAAATAATTCTTCGACTTACAAGTGCCGTTCTGTTTCTTCATCAAGTGTATCCCCGCTTCCTTCGTTTTTCCCGTGGTGAAATGTTGTCATTGGGATGTCTTTGTCTTTGACATCTCCAACAAAGAGCTGTTGTAAGGCAGTCAACGACTTTGAAGAATAATGCTGAGGTTTCATCATGAAGCGGTACTTTCGAACCGTTTGTGGCTAAATAGATATTCAGTCTCAATTATCCAAAACAACGATTATGAATTCATACCGCTGGTTTTGGGGCAGTACGTGGCTCTGTGATTGCGACATTGTAATCTTGAACCAAAGTCTTTTGCATCGGCAATACAAGGTTCGAAGGCAGATTTGTGACTTTCGCTGTCTTGGGATTGGCTTTGACCCAACGATAAGGATTTAAATTTCGCAACCAAGTAACAGTCCCATGTCGTGCTTTATGCTGGCTGTAGTAGTTAGATGCTTGCTTAGCTTTCTTTTGTTCTTCGGCTACTTCAAAATTTTCATTGATGACGGCAATGAACATTTGGAGGACGATAACTAAAAAGAGTTGATTAGTTATGCCAAAAACGACATTCAAATACTTACAGTTCGCAAACAACATCCAAGCAGCGATAAAAATAAGCGCAATAACCGTCTGACCGAGTGGTATTTCAGCCATGCCTGCTCCATACAACACATCAACCCAATTTTCGGACGAGAAAACTTGGTACATGGCCAGGAAAGAGTTAAGAATCTCTCCGAAATTAATGGTCAAGTCATCACCAAAATCTCCACGCAGAAATTGAACAGAGACCAGGGCGGCAATGTAATTGATGATAACAAGAAACAGGGCCATGTTTGCAAGACCGTACATGTTTCCAAAGACAGCCATCTGCACAAGAAATGTATAAGTATACTTTAATAAGGACCGCAAATGATGAGAATTTACCAGAAGTGGTTTCATTCGAGGTACGACCAAAATCACGCGATAAAACCTCGCAAGTTGGAATATGGTAAGCCAACGATAAGCACTCGAATTACGAATGATTGGAATTTCTATAATCGATGAAGCAATTGCAAGTATGGTATCCAACCAGTTGTCTCCATGCTGAAAGAATGACCTCCAGTTCGGCAAAGTGGCGAGAAATCTCAAGCCTATTTCAAAGTCGAAGGCTATCGTAATGGCAATCTCTCCGTACAACATCGCAGCTTCGTGCATGGGAGAGAGGTTTACAGTCCTGGTAGCCTGCAAAACTAATGATGCCAAAGCCAAAATAACCCAGCACCATTTAGTATAGCCATATATTGTCTTCGCAGGATTGGACCTATTAGCCGCTTTCCGTTCTTCTACCATGGCCCAACCATCATCTGGCTCTTTGTCGATTGCAACAAGGCTAAGGGATGTAAGAAATTAACAAAAGAGAACATCGTGAAGCGGCACAAATCGAACTCACGGTGCTGCTCCAAATGCGCTCTTCTTCGTCTCTGCTCTGATCGCAGCAAAGGTGTTGGTTATTACGGCGACAAATAGATTGATGAGCCAGAAATTGAGCACGATGACGGCGAAAATAAAAAAGAAACATGATATGAAAAATTCAGAATCGATCATATTGTACATAACAGGAGTCCACTGTTAAGAAAAACATTAAACATTTTCAACATTGGGATATCTGAGAAATAAATAAAACACAAACTCCGTTGGCGGTGGCGACGATGATGACCTGGAGTGCAGAGTAATAGATAGCATCGAAGCTTTCGATGTTTTCTTTTGGATTAGACAATTCCTATGGATGATGGTTAAATCCAGCGATTTAATTTCTCGTAAAAAAGTCCTACCATACAGATCTGCCCTAGCGGACAAATGTATCCTTTTGCAGACGAGACAGTCTGATTGTTCCGTTGTACATAGCCCGTTACATTCATGCTCTGTGGATCTATGAAACCACCACAGAATTGACCGTCTCTAAGGTGTGGTGTTTCGCCTAGTGTAGGGCTTATGACACAAGTTCTCCTAAAGGACCCTTTAAAAGACTGGACACCAATAATTCTAGGAATAAACGTCAAGCTATCAGCTTGTTTACGGGATGTAAGGTGTATTTCCACATACGAAAAGACGGCGATGGCAAAAAGAACAAAATAAGCGACGCTCGTAAGCAATGGACGCGCTGTTTTTAGCGAGTGCATGATAGTCTGCAAATTGATCAGAAATTTCCAAACTAAAAATTCAAGACGTAACTTACAGTTGTACCCGACGTGATGGTTAATAGTCTGGCAGTCCTAATCACACTCATTGCCCTAAAAACTCCAACGTGATGACTTCCTTTCTCCGAGCCCGAGATAGCCAGCACAAATGTGATCCAGAAACTAACAATAGCAATGAAGTCAATCCTACTCCAACTCTGTCGCAAGTACGGTACATTTCGTTGGGTTTTATCATGAAGATGCCCAATACTGAGGCGAAAAGGCAGGGCAATAGTATCTGGATTTTTGGCGCTATTGTCGGACCGCATTGCCATGGATAATATAGTAGGTTCATCCGGCTGTCGAATAGTGGCATGAACTCTATGAGCCGTATTCGCAATTCGACCGGCAAGTGTATCGTCTTGGTAGAAATGGCCGTTCGTTGCGGTGATCGCGGAGGGACCGCTCGCCGAGACCATAGGATACGCTGAATTTGGTGGTTGACTCCAAAGTTCGAAAGGTCGCTTTAAGGTATTTTTAATTCGGTTGAATCGTTGAGTGATAGAGCGTCCGCGCGAGAGAGTCGTTTGCCGTGTCATACCAGGTATTGGAGCCGGTGTTGGGGTATATGGTTCCAATTGAGACGGGTGTGGGGATGAGAAAAGATGAAAGATCGACACTTCGGGGTCGAACAGAAATCCAGTGACACAAATGCGAGCAAAAGCTTCCAGTCTGTAGAAAACCAATCAGTCCGAAAAAAGAGCAAGTGCGAAGAACACTCACGTAAATACAATAAATAATACAAACAAAACATAATCTTCCCAAGAATGAAAGTAACCTCGTACACGCGGGGGTAGTGAAGGTCCATCAACGGTAGGGAGTGTGAGAGATGGACATGCTTGTATAGTCAAAACAACAGCATTCAGCATGATTAGAATTAAGATGAGTGGTTCTGTCACTCTGCGTCGAAGTTAGAAAGCAATGCTTAGAGATAGAGTATGTTCACTCACGGATGTACGAGGAAATTAAATAGCATTAGTCTAATTTTGCTGTTGGGACCCATGAATCCTAGAGTTCGACCTCTGATAGGAAGTACTTTCTTGAGATCAGGAGCTGGAGGCCCATCTTCGTCGTCGTCGGCGCCGGTTTTTATCTTGAGCTTTCCGTCGTCACCGTCTCCAAGCCTCAACTGACCTTCTAGGCCCGTGTTCGCTAAGTTTACAACACGTAAAGACATGCGCCTGAGGTTCTTTGATACTGTCTTCATGGCAGTTTCCGTCTTTTTGAGAGGCGAGGGGCTGGTACTGTAACGCAGTGTCCGTCTCCGAGACCGGGGTGTCGAACTGCCTTCATGCTCTGGGTCTCCAGAGCTGTAACCTTCAGGACTATTGTCTCCCATACCAGAATGTGACATATTAGCTGTTAAATGAGCCTCATCATCTTCTCTATGCCCGTCGTCCGCTTCATGCTCGAAATGGCCTCTATGCCCTCCTATTAACGACACGGTGGATGCGGGGTATGATTCGTCGGCAGACGACGTATTCGAAACAGTTCTCTGCATATACTGACGAGCATACGTGTGTTCAATATCAAGAAGTAACAATGGATCCGAAACAGTGTGGGACATCGTGACGATCCCGTTGTTGTTAAGTGTCGCAGACCGTCTCGGTGACGTTGGCGCAGATACTGGTACGCTAGGATTAAGATGTATCGAGTCCGGACTCGAGTTCTCTGTGTGGACACTTTCTCGCAACCTATTGCCCCAGCTTCTACGACGTGAAAGCCCTGATCCAGAGGCAGAAGTTTCAAGAGGAGAGGGCGGTGCCGGGAAAACCGGTTGGCTATCGACACCAGAGGTCGCTGATCTTCCTACCACTCTGGAAGGAGAGGGATGATGCAGGTGTCTTTCGTGATTTTCCATGACATGGAAGCGTAGCGCGTGCTTGGCGCTGCACAGTGCAAACCTTGAGAAAGGTGGCAAGACGTAAGAGATAGAAAGTGTTACCGTGTCGGTCGGCCTTCTCGGGCCGGCACCTGTTGGCAACGCGCAGTAACGTAACTACGATTTTTTCAAGGAAAGAAGGGAGAAAAAAGAGAAACAAATTCCAAGTATATTAAGACGGACAAGCGGTGTAAGGCCATAATATCGGAGCTTAACTACTCTGGCAGACACACGCTTTAAAGCAAAGTGAGTCCAGGATGCACAAAGCTACATGCGAAATTAAAGCTGCTTGACGCAGTGTGGAAAACTCAACGCAGCTAATTGAAAGTATCGTGGTTTAAATCTCAAGATGCGAGAATGTATGGAATATGGAAAGAAAATACGAACTCGTAAGATACAGCCGAGCCCCGCCCATGATCTCTCCCTTTTTTTTTCTAGCCGACCATGCTGCGTTTACGACCTCTCAGGCGGACTATGGAAATGATGTAAGATGTATGATCCGGTATAATAAACGAAGCTGTCTCACCGTCTTCTAGCCGTCGGTGTAGAACAGGCCACTCTTTTCCCATCCGCGTCGCATACGCAGATAACACCGATGCAAACATCGGTTCCGAGTCGGGATGCGTAGAAGCAAACGCCCGTTCAAGGACGTAGAGATCGACAGCTTTATCTTCCACAAGAGATGAGTGATATGAGAGTCCAAAATCGATTAAAATCTAATCTCCGTAACACTCGATATCATCAGACAGAAAAATTCAAAGAAAAAGAAACGCACAAGTTCGGGTTCATTATTATCGAGCGATGGACGGCGCAGCATCATGTTGGAGGTAGTCAAATCTCCGTGGATTATATCTGCCAAATGCATCTTTGCCAATTCATTTCCAATGAGTCGCATTAATGAGTCTAATGAGGTTGGTAAATAGACAGATCAATAAGAACCAGATAAATCATGATTATATTACCGATCGATATGTCGAAAGATTCCAATGATTGTTCAACATCGTCGACTGATTGCTCATCTCCGTCGTCGGCACCGCTTGGGAGCAACCACTTTACGCTCTGGCCATCAATCCATTCCATACCCAGTAGTCCTTCGGCTGCATCTACCATCCGTACTCCAGGTACATTTACGCCCGACCTACACGATTTGGCGATCAGCTGCACAAACACGGAAAAAGTAAGGTAAAGCGTACCGGAGACATTTGAGCAGCGCACGCGCCTCGCCCGCTATACGGGACTTAGTCAGAGTAGTATCCAGGGTGGCATGTCTATATCCCTTTCGGAACCGATGTTTTAGGAGTATAGGTCGAGAATCCGCTGTTAAGAATCCTTTGTAGACTTTCTGTCGGGTCGAATGAACCGCTGTAAGTTGGAAAATATTCCGACCTAATAGAGGATCAGAGGAAACTTGCAGCTTCAGCCCCTTGGGAAATTAACACTGAAGAAGACAGGAGCGTTAAAGCCCTAGAATTGGAGGTCATTTCGTAAGAGCACAATAAAGCGCGCACTCTCAGGATCAGAAAACTGCGGACATTCAATTATATTGTTCCGGCAGGTCTGAGCCGCTAGTACCTGTCAAACTCCGCGACATGCCGAGGCCAGCCGCGAGTATCTCCAGGCTAACGGCTGGGAGTAACGGAGACGTTTAGTAGGGTCACGCAATGTCACAAAAGACTTGATCAAAAAGGAAATTGTTTCTGTGGCACAGCAGCGTGTATGTGGCTTTTTTTTTTTGAATTCAATGGATTAACGTGCAACAATGTATGTGGCTTTTCTATCTTATGTTGTACATCTTTCAAGACTATGCTCTACAGGCTATAATATGATAGCTGAGGTTTGTTACTAGCCTATCAAAGCAAATCACATTTTTGTTGAGCTTTCGTCAATCATTTAAGTGAATGACAGCCAATATCGCCCATAACTCAATGTAAATTCCAAATATTGAATTGTGGAAAGAAGAAAATAGGATGTTGAAAAGTGATGTGCGCGATAAACGCGAAATTTCTCGAAGTCGTTAGGTGATGATGCCCTTTTCATAGTCCGCTTGAGCTCCGATTAATGTCCGCCTGATGTTAGGATTGCCACAACTTGAACAAAGCCACAACAAATGACGACTAAATTCACTACCGCATATCAAGTTACTTTTATACCATCATCACAGCTGATACCCTATATACATATACTTCTCACTTCACAATTTTCAGAACCCTGAAAATTATGGACCAGTGTAAGCAGCACTGTATATATTGGAAGAATGGCATAGTCTTATAAAAGAGCAGCACCATATGCCGTTGCATCTTCCATTCCGCTGATAAAATCACCCAGTTTACGAGTCCCTAAACCAGTAGGTTGAACAGGTGGCCAATCGGTGCAGACCTCATTAAATTATGATCTCAAGGTAGAACTTCCAGAAGATATACATCCACTTCCAGATTCTGTAAACCCATATGTGAGTATCTCTTGAAATGCACCTTGCGCAACTCGCTCAAACCACGCATCCGACCCATGATGATTCATTCTTACATCTACTTCATCTCAGTTCGTCTATCCGTTTACACTGGAACCGCACGTCATCACTCTAGAATCATCTCGTCGGACAACTTTAGCCGCCCATACAGCACGTCGCGAGGCCTATCTTCATTCACGAGACGACGAAAAAGAACGTCGCAAGCGCGACGCGCTTCGGAAGATAGCCCCTGGGTTCGAACCCCACGGAAGTCTTCTTGTACCGACACTCAGGCCTGGCTCCATTCATGCTACTACCGCGAATCAGGATCAACAGCACTCCACAGCATCAACACAAGGACAAACGCGATCCGTTATGGACGACCTCGTCGACCAACTTGCTGCTCTTGAAGGTAACTCAACAGCATCTACTTCTGAAACGCCTGGTACTATGTCTCATCGACCATATCCCTAAGACCTCGGGCTACTTGTTCATTCATGGAGTTGTGAAATATTATCCGATTTTCTTGATCTTTTATATGTGAACGCTGCTCTGTTTCTACGAATGAAACAGTCACATTCGATTAATCGGAATCTAATATCCCTATGACCCTAAAGGCTATCGCACATCATATGGTTCTTCTGCTTGTCCTGCGAAGTGGGTTAGCAAGCCCTTTGGTCATTTTCTGAATTACTTGGCTTGCGAGAAAACCCATTTGAACTCTTAGGCTTACAAATGCCTTATTTATTA
>Ga0247779_1000858_pt1 | contig 16131 bp, 19 predicted proteins | sample UWRJL221509R5_FD_179925 | JGI IMG/M metagenome (GOLD analysis project Ga0247779, IMG submission 179925) | Plant litter microbial communities from Arlington Agricultural Research Station in Wisconsin, United States - UWRJ-L221-509R-5 | ecosystem: Environmental > Terrestrial > Plant litter >... | reverse complement strand
GGGTGGGGTGGGTTGGCATGGAATTTTGGGTTGGCGGGGGTCGGCGGGGTAGGGTGGAATATTGGGTCAGCAGGTTAGGGTGGAAATGTGGGCCGGCGGGGTAGTAGTTGCAGGTTCAATCAGGAGTCTGTTAATCACCCACCATATTGACTATCAAAACTGATTTTAAAATACTCTGATTGATTCTTTTTTGAATACAAATATGTAACGGAGCAATGTTTATTTAATAAAACTGCTGTTGCAGTGAAATCGTTTCCCTGCAACATTGAAGCGCGATTTTTCTAAACATATCCATGGCTATAGAACCATGTTCAACTTTTTGTAACTCCACGAGGAGCATCCTATGACTAGCTTCCGCATATGAGACACCGAGGTAGGCCTGCATAGCACAAATGTGAGAGTGCAGCACTTCAACCAAAACAGGAGTAGGGGGAGTCTGCAAAAAAAATTAGAAATTGGAAAATACAAAAGTATGTTTGTTACCGCTATATTCTTGATGTCGGGGCCACAATATGCATTGGCGGCTATCTTGTTTGCCTCATCCTGAAATCCCGCCAATTGCAACATTGGGCGGGCATTAGAAACAGGATTCTCCACATCGTTTAATTGGTCACCACTTTCTGGGCAGACATATGACCAGGTAAATTTATTTCCTGGGATGTGAACCAATGAATCCTTGGGATTACTTTCAGCGGGAAGTCGTTGAACAATATTGATACCCGCCATGGTTGTCGGGAGGGGTACAGATTTTACTTCGGCGGGATTCTGTGACATTAGGTAAAGCACCAAAAATGGGTAGTCAACACATTAGCATGTGCGGTATTTATAGTGTCCATATGGTGGAACACGTGTTTCACCTGGAGCCGGGCCTATCTCCCAATTTCAGTGACATTGTTGATTGTGGCGCTAAATTTGCACTTATTTGGCCATTGTTCAAGTTCAACTTTATTCTTAGTTTGTTCCCTTCCTTTTCTACCATCTCCCGCCTTGAAAAACATTTCTTTGCTCAAATCTAATCCCCGAATTACATCATTATTTTCCCGCTACCCACCAACTACATCAAAATGACAGCCACTCCATACACCAACCGCCAAATCTTCCTTGCCGCAGTCAAGGATTGTGATACTAGTATCATTAGGGTCTTGCAAGAAGGCGGTGACGTCAACCAGATCATTGATACCAAGATGTCACTGATTGTAAGTCTTTTGGGCATATATATTTATTCACCACTGCAGTTGAACATCCCGCTTGTAGAATAGCATTATGGAAACACGTCGTGTTAGGTCCCTGGATGCGGCCACATTGCGCCCCAATGTTTTTTTATTTCCCTTTTTGAAACATTATCTTGATTACCAAGGTCAAGGTCTCCCGTTCGACACCACCTTCCGTGCCCAAGCTTTGGAGTTGTTGAGAAAATTTCGTGAACAAGTTCCCGCCAATGAAATACCCACTGAGCAGAAACCCGCTCAAACCTGACCCGCCAAAACCACCCACTCACAGGAAACATTGCCCACAAACATCAATCCAGCCGTTCTTCAACCCTCTAAACCCACCGCCAAACGTCCCCGCTCCTCCAGTAACGCCATGCCTCCTCTTACCGAGGCATTAGGGTCTCTTCGGGTGTCAGGCTCACCAGAGCCCTCTGAGCCTGCCAAGGGCACAAAACGCAAGCGGGAATCTGATGCCCAGAATTTACCCGCCACCTCCAAAGGTCGTTCAAATGTGGCGGGAACACCTAAAAATGCAGTGCCAGGACCATCAAAATCCAGCGTAGGAAAACCCACTCACACCAAAAAGGCGGAACCCGCCGCATCCAAGTACGACAAACTCAAATCAACAGGGAAGATCAACATTCCTGGGTGTGGTATTTGCATCAAAAGGCAAATAAAATGCAAGGTGCGCCAAGGTGTCCACAAGATCAAGGAGGGGAAGATTCCGGCGTGCGTTGGATGTTCAAAAAACAACAAACGCTGCCAATATCCCTCAGAGCAAACAATTGAAGACGATCCTAATCCGACCGACACAGAAGAGACAGGTGCAAATGAGGAAACCACGCCAAGCCATACAGAAAAAGGAAAGGGAAAAGCTCGAAACGACGATGAACCCGCTGATGAAGCACCTGCTCCAAAAAAGCGCAAAGTTCGCCCATCCGTCAAAAGCAGCAAATATGTCTTGGACGAAGACACAAGGATAGTGGTCGACAACGCAAGCGGGAAAGTTCGGCGCAATGAAAGAACGGCGGTGAACGCTAATGTTCCCACTGGGCCACCAAAAGGTCCTCGCTTGGGCATGGTTCCCGTCATCATACAACAAAAGGCCAACACAAAACCCGCTTCCTCATCCAAACCAAAGGCCGCTCCTCCTGCAAGTGTCCACAAACCCGAGTCAGCTCTTCCTAAACCCACTGTCGCCCCTAATCCCACCAGTGGCAGCAAAACTTCGAGCTATGTTGCTAGCCCGAGGGCTGGGCCTTCAAACAGTACCAGTCAGCCCGCTGGCCCTGTAGAAACAATAGCAGAGAAGAAAGTTCCCCGTCATGGTAAGCACAAATTTGTATGATTGGATGGGGCATCATTAACAAGATTGCAGTTCATTTTTCATCAAGCATTACCACTGAAACCGCCGCATACCCCCCTGACGATGTTCCTCAACATCCGCTACCACATCTCCCGACGCCCACTTTCCTGACAATCTTCGAAGGCTCGAAACAACGCTTGCCAGCAAAAATTCCTCACCACACCCGCCACGGTGACAAAAGGAGTTTCTCACCCGATAACGATTGTGAGGATGACGGATATCTGTTTGCGCAAATTGGCGCCATAAAATCGGACATTGGCACGGTAGACACCTGCTTGATGGATGTAGAAGATTTTTTGGAGGCAATTCAGAAAGAGCGGGGCGTCGACATTGAGCTATTGCAACAGCTAGAGTCGCAGTGGAACTCCGCTTTCCAGACACATCACGACCGCTATGAGTCCTGGTGTATGAAGAACACCAAGAACATTTATGCTCTGCGCGAAATTATAGGTAAACTCGGCAGGGAGACCTCGTTCAACAAAGTAAGGCAGGATGCAGCGGAGACCACAAAGCTTACATTCTTCAAGCAGGTTGAAAAGCTTGAAATTGATGTCGAAACCAACGAGAAACATGCAAAGGCGAGCCGGAACTCAGTGCAGATATTGGAAGCCACTGTCAAAGAGCAAGATCGGATAATTTCCAACCACGTTCGCCAGATTGACCGTCTTGAAAAAGCATGCGACATATTAAACAAGCGAATTGAAACCTTGGAGGCTGATTGTAGCAGAACTGCTCATCATCACGAAGCCCACTTTGAGCAAGTACTGCAGCACTTGAACGACAGGCTCATCATACTAGAGCACGAGCGCGACATGAAAAGGCAAGATAGCGCAGATGATGCTGAAATGGCGGACAATGAAACCGACACACAGATAGCGGATGTGGGTTACGTGGAAAGGAGTGGCTTGGCGGAAAACATTAGTATTGATACCCCAACACCCGCCACAGCCACTCCATCTGAATCACCTGTATCACCGCCCTCCATCATAAATTCCCCGCCACCCGCCAACACAACCGCAGTGAAGGATTCCAGTGAGATTGAATCAGCTTCCCCGCCTGCTGCTCCTATCACTTTTGCCAATCAGGATCATGAAACAAGCGGCGGAGACCCTACCAAGTTCCTGAATTATGACATGGACGCAGAGGGAGATTTGGAGGAATCGGGTATTGGTGAACAGGAACTCCCTCAACTACAAATCACGCCACCAACACCAGCTCCTGCTGTCTCTGTCAATTTCCCCGCTACCTCAGGCAGCATCAACATTCCCGCTACAAACAACGAGGACAATAACGAGGACAATGACCTGGAACTCACTATTGTTCTGCCCCCCAAGCCCGCTCTCCCAAATGCTAAGACCCACAGTCATGGACAATCGGTTTCAGTGACTGTGGCTCCAGAACCACCCCGCCGCTCCCCACGTTTAGAGAAAAAGCTGCTTCCACCATCAACCCCACCACCCGCTGATAAAGAAATTGACTTTGAGCCTACCCCGTAAAATGTTTTGGCGGACAATTTGTGTTTGAATGTACATACAAGTATGGCTCAGTGAGCAGCGGGGTCTTTGTTATATATATTACATGTAGTACATTCGATTGAAATCACATTATACTTACTGCCTTGTGAATCATGAAGACCACAAATTGAGCTGATATCACTGATATGTTTCCAAAAAGGTAGGATTATGATGTATTTAAGACATTGTGCATATACATACATATATGCAATTTAAACTAAGAATCATGAACCCGCCCTATACTACGTCGCTTCCCAATCACGCCAAGCTTGCTGGCTTCTTCCAGCGCACGTTCATCTGCTGTCTTCTTTCTACCTCTTTTGTTGGCTGGAGGATTGATAGTACCGTCCCGCACAGGGGCGGGGGTCTGTTTAGCGGGTATTTCTGAAGCGGATATTTCTGAAGTGGGTTCAGCAATAGTGGCTTCATTGTGCACTTCTGAAGCGGGTATTTCTGAAGCGGGTATTTCTGAAGTGGGTTCAGCAATAGTGGCTTCATTGTGCACGAGAGGAAGTTCAGTTTCAACTGAATGATTATCATCACCATATATTGTCTGATAATAAAATGTTTGTTCTTTTTCACTCAAGTCGGCATTACCCCGCTGCTTCTTCCGGGGTCTTGGTCGTGGACACTCCATGGGCGGAATTTTTGCTGCAGATGGATCAGTGTTCTCGTTTGGCGGAGCAGGTATATCTTGGACAGGTGAAGCTATACAGGTATCATCGCCTGGGGTGGGCAACATTGCAGTGATAGGGCCAATAATTTCTGCAGGTGAATGACTGGTATTTTGCTGAGTAGCAGATGTTTGAATGGTATCAATATTTTGTTCATTAGCGGGCAATATTGTTTGAAAGGTGGCAGGACTGCTCGCAGGCATCACCATCTCTGGATTGACCGTAATGTCAATTCTTGACACATAAGGCGTCTTGGTGGCACCTGTTCTTCTTGTTTCAGGGGCGGGAATTGACGCACTTCCATCAGCGGGTGGATATAATGGATCAATAACGGGAGACTTTAGGGCTCGACCAGCAGTAATCTTTTTGAACCTGAAGACCTGGTGCAAAAACTTGTAAGTTTCTTGGCGTTTTAAGATGTGATTGAGGAATGCGATAATTTCCTCCTTGTTAAGAAGACGGGGTGGTTGGAAACGGAAACCTATTGGGACATATTCACAATCAAGAAATAGTCGATCTTGACCTTGTATTGCGCTCCATGGAACATGAGCCCGATGCATTCCAGTGGCAATAACTAGAAGATTTATCATTAGTAATGAATTCAAGCATTATTAAAGTTTTCACTTGCAGTATTGTTGGCCCAAATAATGGCGCATGACCTCCTCCAAAGAGTCTTTATCCATCTCGTTTGGCTTGAAGGTTGGCTTGAGTCTTGGATACCCACCCGAAGTTATTTCAATAGCATCATCGCGCAATGCAGTGGTTCCAGCGGGAATTACAGGCGGTATAAAAGTCCCGCTTGGGTGCAGGAGACTCGTTTCAATCCCACGAGAAATGGGTGGCTTATCAGGGTTCTTTGCAGTTTCTTCTTTGATATGGTTACGCAAGAGTGTTATATATCTTGCCAGAACTTCTTTGAAGGCGTGGACCTCTTGCGGAAACTGAGAACCCAATGAAAATGTTGGCCCAAGGCTGATTAGATGAGAAATTCGGTCATGACTTAGAGCATAACGGAGGCATGTTCAGTGGACCCGCCAGAGCAAATGTGAATTTGACTACTCACATATCAACTTCCAACTCCCCAAGCGGGTTTCTAAATACCACAAAAGTAATAGACAGAACGTCCATTTCAAGGAAATTTTTGTTAGTTGCCTCTTGCAAGCGGTGGCGCATAAACCTGTTCCGATTTCTAAGATGTGGTTAAAACTTCAAAGCATGTTCCTGTCACTGACTGCCACACATACTTGGTTTTAACTTCAAGGCACAACCCTTCCCTTGAGCGCCGCTCTGTCTCCCGCTCAATGTGATCCCGCTCTGCGGATGAAAGTGAGTTCCAGATATTTTTCACCGCTGTGGCGTATTTCGGGAGCCATTCCTTCGAAGTCCCTTTTTCAACTGCGTCTTCCATTAAGCACGCAATCTGTTCTTCAACTGCGGCACGGTGAACCTCCCATACAACGCTGGATTTTTTGACAATCAGTCGGAAAGCTGGGCCATAGGTTGGCTTGCTGAGGCGCCAATTATTGCGGATGAATATAGCCAGCTTCTATCAATAGTGCAGAATTAACAAAGACAATAAATAATGTTTCAAGCAGACCACAAACCACTGCCTTGGCCCCTGCGTTGTGAATCTCCGAATTACCAGTTTTCCTTCTCCAATGTTCGCAGAGTGCCGTCCAAATGAAGTTAGAAACATATTTCTTCCTTTCTGCGGCATTGAGACATTTCATGTACCCTGGTTTGAGCTCTCGCAATAACTTCCGTTCGTTTGCATTGTAGTTTTTTGATCGACGATCCGGATCCCTCGCCATTATGGAGTAAATGATGTTCAAGAGATTGTTATGTTCTGTCTGATACAGATGGGTGGCTTGTATATATATATGTTTTTCAGAATGTCTGATAATTGGGTTAAACATGTGTCTTACATGTGTCTTACATGATGCGTCTTACATGTGTCTTACATGATGCGTCTTACATGTGTCTTTAATGTGTCAAACATGTGTCTTTCTGGTTTCAACACATGTTCACATTCATTGCAAATCTCACCTGTTTACACTGACAGCCAGCCATGTGTAAATAAAATTCAATTCCATCATTCACCATGCTGGAGCCCTCAAAACATGTGTTTAATTTCATGTTGACTACATAAGTACATGCACAGGAAGTACAATGATGATTGTATCATACATCACCCACATACATACTTTCCATCAATGGGTCGACGGCAGCGCAAGAAGACCACACTTTCTTTCCAAGCAGTGGATGAAGTTGTAAGCTACACAAATGAGAGACATCAGAATTACGATGGAGAAATTACTGTGAAGAGGAGAAGGATTGTCCTGGCTAGTGTGGATGATGAAAAACAACAGACATCATTGATCATGAGTAGGCCACTTGAATTATTGCAATGAGATGCCACAGTGGGTGGGACCAACGATGAAGAAAACACGATGGGACAAACAGGCACTGGTGAAGTGCCCAACACGGCACTTGCCACACCATCAGTGGGAGTTACGACATCAGATGCCCGCTCGAAGCGCAAAGCAAGTGATGTTACTAATAAATTTTAAATACCTTTTGACCTTTCTTTTATTTCAGAACACTCAAAGTGACTACATTCTCCAATTTGTAGAAAGAATACAACCGTTATTGCTTGCACATTTGCGCCAAGAAAGTCTACCAAAAGAAGGGTTGTTTTGCAAATCTTGTCAATAAAGTTCCTGTGCAATATGGCGATGTCAGGATTGTCTTGCGGGCCCAATGCTTTGTCGGGCATGTATGCGGAAAATGCATGAACAAAACCCGCTACACCGAGTTAAAAAGTGGGTTGGCTCCCATTTTGAGACCAGTCATCTATGGGAGGTAGGCTCCTATATCCTTGTCCCACATCAGGGAAACACAATATGTGGCAATCTCAGAGTACATATTAAAAACTTGGGGATAGATGAAGGAAGAAAAGATGCACAAGAGGTATCCATTGCAAATCCTACCCCTGGTGATAGAAACCCCGCTTTTCAGGCGGGTCGGGAGAAAACAGCGGAGTTTGAGCCATCCATTCCCGCTGATGATGGGTCAGATCAGATTATGCAAGAAGAGGAAGCAAATAGGAAGATTGATGCTTACATTGAAGAAATATATGGCGGAAACACTGAAGATGACTTTGAACCCATGGATGATGATGAACCAGATGATGGTTCTTGGGTACTACCAACTTTCTTGCCTCAATATCTATCTGGCTCCGTGGAGCATTTGACAGATATTCACAGTAGTGGGCACCAAAGTCATGATGCATCCGACGTCGATTATTCACACCCATCATCAATATCCTATGTTCGGGTTATCCATACAAACGGGATACACCACATTGGGATGATTTCTTGCTCTTGTCATGGCGCTGATCAACTTCCGACAGACCTTGTGGCGGCTAACTTAATTCCCTCTAGTTTCAAAAAAATTCGCACTATATTCACCGTTGAGCTGTTGGATCAATATCGCCTATGCAACTTGGAGATGAAAGCAACTGCCCACCAGTTCTACCACTATCTCCGCAGAATTACTTCTCCTTTGGACCCTGCCAGTGTTATCAATGTAATGCATGAATTCCGTCGCCTAACCCGCTTATGGCGCTGGATGAAAAAGCTGAAATGGGCTGGATATGGCCATAATGGCAAAGACCCGCTGAAAGCCGACAAGGGTGAATTAGCCAATTTTTGTGTTGCCTGTCCCCAGGAGGGTAAAAACATTGCGGATGATTGGCGGGAACATAACAATGCGTGGATGTATCGTATGCAACTGGCCGCTGATGGAAACTTTAAGGCGGATCATGTAAAATTACACCGACCAGGTGTCGATGTTTGGCTTGTAGATGGTGGCGGGATAAGTCCAAATACAGCGCAATACGCAGACTTCCTCCGTACAGCAGCTGAAATCCCAACGGTAAGTGGTAATCTGTAATTTTAAAAATGTACTTGATGTTCTTTGCAATCTAGAGAGCACCTTGCGAGAATCGTTTCCATGTCATAAAAATGGCACAACAACCCTCCAAAAATTGTGATGTAACAGGGCGGGTCGGTGTTGCGTGTTCTCGACATGGATGTTTTTGTCCTGGCGGATCAGTCGACCTTTTCAAGGGTGAACAACAAAAGAATGTGGACTATGCCTTTCTAAAATCGATTGAGAACATTGGGCTCAAGCCAGACCAGGGGCTATTGATTATCTACGACATTGCATGCCAGTATTGGGTTCATTTGCAAAAGCGGATTGGTGACAAACTCCCAGCGGGTCTGGTCATTGAAAAAGCCATTGGAATGTTCCATGTTCATGGCCATAAAGATGATTGCTTTTTCCGTTTTGCACCTTCATTTATTCCCGGTACCGCGATCACAAGTGGGGAAATATTAGAAGCTTTATGGGCAACTCTAAATAAGATTTCTCCTTCCATGCGTACTGCAAGTCTTGCGCATAGGGCAGAGGTCTTGGACGATCATGCTTGTGATTCAAACCACAAAAAAGCATTAAACATGGCTGTCTACCTCTGCTCAAGGAAGACAAATGCAAAGGAGAAACATGCTCACTATAAGCTATATTTTCTTAATCTTTGCAAAACCTTTGGTCAACAACTTGTTGATATATGGACATCCGCTATTGAATGCGCTGAGCATGCGCTGAGCATGAGAGAGCAGACAATGTGGCGGCGATGGATATTTATGTCCCAATCATTGGTACAAGATCCCGCAGTGACGGAACTAACAGCAGGTCTCCAGACACTCAATTAGGTGGGCATTCTGATAGTTCCAGAAGCAACATATCAGCATCTGTAAAAGCTTGGCTCGAATTTGCTTTTTTTGTGGAGGAAATACAGTGAGTCATGTAACATTTGTCCTTACTGCTTGCTATATTATATATAATTTTTAACCGTAATTTGCAGAATAGACATTGCTGAGCGAGTTCGCAGGTTAGGACGCCAACACAATGAGCCAGAATCCAAAAAAATTGCCAATTTGAGGGAGTCGTTAGGCCCGCTGCTTGACCAACTCTCCCGACTCAGAGCTACAGCGGGTGTTCAAGAAACTCTCGACAATCGGGATGAGATATCCTTTCAAGGCGACGAAATTGATTGGGACAGCATCATTTTTCCTGGTGATTATTTGGTCAACAACCTGCCAGAGAATCAAATGCCCGTTTCCAATCAATATCCCGCCCCAGATATGTACATAAATCAGGAAACCCGCGAGCTTGAGAAATTGTGTCTTTGTCTGCCTTCAAATGGAAACACAAATGGATTATACAGACAGGAAGAACTTGAATTACGCATTATCCAAGTAGAGTCACATTTGACACTATTACGCGACCTTATTGCAGACAAATCGTTCCACTTCTCTGACCTGATCCGACCCGCCACCAGTAAAGACATCAAAACGCGCGCGCGCTCAGCTGTGGATGGGCTTAATACAAGGATAGCTTTTCATGCACGCATGTATAATCGGGCCCGCGCGCGCATGATTTCTTTACGGGTTGAAGCCGCCCTCCTAATCAAGTACCAGTTCCTGGAAAAAGAACACACCAAATCAAGCACTGCAGTTCTTGATTTCAATAAACCTGGTTCATCTAATATCAAGCTGTCGTGGATTTGGCAGACAGTCTGCACCCGCCTGGGACCAGATTTGGATGATCCCACTTTTAGTTCGCCTGAAAATCCTGCCACTATGTTAGAGTGTAAGTGCCAAGCATCATATTTTTTGTTTTGAGTTTATAATGAAATTTTTCAGTCAAGCGTGTACACTGGCTCAGGGGCCGTGCAATATATCAACGCTGGAAGGAAGAAGAAGAACTCGTCAATAATGAGATGCAATGGACAGTGAACTATTTCATTTACAAAAGTGACACTTGGCGGGATGTTCCCCGCCAGAATCCAGAACTGCCATCGGGTCCCACTGCTTATGCCGCCCGGCAGGCTGCCCAATGGCGGGATCTTGCAACTCGTGCCCAGGGATTGTTCATTGAACATAATGATGATTACCTAAGGGTTCCTATTTAATATAAATTTAGCAATTTACATATATTTGGCGCTTGTTCAACCCGACATTGGATGCTGTTTACATAAGCTTTTTTTTCTTCCTTCCCACCACAATGTCCCTGCCTAACGTGCCATCTGATTTACATTTAGCATTTGGAGATGGCCCAGGCGGGAAAACTTTTGAAGGCATACTGCAACATCGCATAAATTACCAGGCTTCACGCTCCTTGAAAGCACTTCGCATGATATTGGCTGATACAGACCGTAATGTTCAAAAATGGAAGCAAGCTCTGCTTAAAAAGGAAATTGTAAGCATGATATATCGTACCTATTGAATATTGATTTTCACATGTCATTTTTATTTATAGGAATTTTCATTATCCACTCTTGGAATAGCAACAACCCTTGGTTACAAAATCGAAGTCCCACTCATTCTCCACTCACTTTATGTAACACTGAGTCTTGCAAAGGAATCAGAACTCCCGCTTCAAGTTAGCGACAAAATGATCAACTTCATCTATCAAGATATACCCTTCGACGATCCTATTGCAGTCGTTGATACCTATCATAATGCATGGTGGGATAACTCCCATTGGCCTGCAAATTCATATACTGCATCCATGAATTGCGACAACATTTCCCACTGTATGGAAGTCCACCGCCTAGCATTGATGTCAGTTTCTTTGCATAGTCCGCCTCCACCTTCCAGTCACCCGCCACCAATGGAAATATATGATGGAATCCTATCCCCAATTCCCGCCATTTTGAAGACCCTCCCCTCTCCCACCAAGGTTAATTGTACATCTTGCAAAGCTAATTATTCCCTGGTGCTCCAGAGTGTTGATGCTCTGGAACGTGTGTACAAGTTCTCTGTGGATTCAGCAGCATCACTTTCAGCATTGACAGATGCTGCTCAGGATAGAGTGGCAGCCATTCAATCTTTGCAGGATATGTCCTTCAGTGCTGATCTTGATAATCAGTGGCAGTCATTTTGCTCTGCAAAAAAACACTCAGAAACAGAAACATCCGTAGAAACAGCACCATTGAAAGAGACCCTTCCTATCCCGCGCCCTCCATCACTTGATGCAGAGCCCGATGATGATTGGATGGCGATGATTCATAAAGGCCGCTCCAAAAAACCCGATAGAAATTCTGAAATTTCCCAAACATCCGCTTCGTTGGAAACAAATTCAGAGTTGGACATTGACAACAGTTGGCGGGCTTTTACGAAGAGGCGCCATAACATCAATGTTGTCCCGACACCCGCTCCCACCAAACAGAAAATCAAAAATATGCAAGGTCCTACTATTGAGCCTGACTCAATGATACTCGATCTGGAAGACAACTGGCAGGCATTTACTAAAAAGCGCCAGGAGGTCCATTCCCTCACCACACCACAAAATGTTGCATCGCACAAACCTGCCCTATCTCCACTTGATATACCCGCCGCTCAAGATCACGAATTGATGGACCTTGAAAGTGACTGGCGGTCATTTTCTCAAGCACGCTCTGGCGGCGGTATTATTCAAACAGGCACTTTGCCCCGCCAAGCTCCAATCATTGCTCAAGACCCGGTGCCCCCTACAATCCCACCACCAGCAAACCATCGGGAAGTATGGTGGACCACTGATCATAAATCACAAGCGCAACTTCAACATAGTGCTGACACTCCTACCAGTGTTTATGATATCATTGAAAATGAAGACTATGAAGATTCGGATGAAGATATATCTCCCGAGTCCCCCCCATCCTGCAAGTTTACTCTTTCGCGTCCATCCAGCGTGCAGCGCCAAATTGATGCAGCCTATTTTGATGCATTTATGGATAATAATGTTTTTGACGACTTGGAGAACGAAGCATTTGACGCCGATGAGGTGGAGTTGTAGTATCTTTTTGTAGCAATAAATATACCCGCTTCCCACATCATTGGTTAACAACTTAACATACATACAATGGGCCTTGCTTGTGATGTACATTTTTTGATATTTAATATAATTGTCGCATTGCTTTGAAAGGTGTTTTGGTAAATATGATTCATATATATTGCTAGTCATGGAGAATCAACCAACATGTACCGATGTTTCAAAACATGTAAACTCGCTAACATGTATATAACTAGTGAATGACGTCAGCTTAATTCGGTTTGATGAACCTTGGATAGATAGCACTTATCTTTGTGGGAAAAACATATGAAGCTGCTTCAAGCGGCTGAATTATGAAATAATTCTTCCATGTGCTAAAATCCGCCAGCAATTCAGAAAACCGCACTGACCTGAGATTCCAAGCTACAGTCATCCACCGGCTAGTGTGTCACACTGGCCGGTGTTACACCTTTGCGGTAAATGTAGTGTATATCTCGAAAAAAACCACAAATTGCCTTGATTTTTTCTGTATAATGTAGCGTATCAAGTCTATTGCATATATGCCAAATTTTGTGTGAAACAAGTAACATCTTTGCATTGAAAAAACGCATGAAACTATGAAATTTGCCTGTCACAGTAAGAAAATGAAAATTATACAGGCTACCACAACTTGTACAGCCCGTAAAAGCACAAAAAAACGATGATTTAATGTGTTTAAAACATGTAGGAAGATTGTATTAAAATTACATGCCCATCCCATGAGTAGAACATGCACAAAGCTGAAATTAGATTTTGTTGATCCCTGTACATTTTCTCAAATTTTCGACTCATTGTTACACCTATATAAAAGCTACCTACTCTACTTTCTAAGCGAAAAATCATTGTTTCTACTTGCCTACCACTCCTAGCCCTCATCCATGGTTGGCAAACCAAAATCTCTTCTCGACAAACACATTATTCGTCGTAACAAGCATGCTGCTTTAATGTCCCGGGCTGTTGAGGCCTATCATGCCGAGTTGAAAAAGCCAAAAAAAGAACGGGATGGGTACAGGAAAGTTTGCCTTAAATTTGAGGCACTGAGCATACGGGAAACGGGTGAGCCAATTAAGCTCTGCCACATGACGCTTAAACGGTTGGCAGAGGGAGGAAAAACTCGTCAGGAGGCTAATGAGGAGCGTTCCTGGCTTTCTCCGGGTGAGGAAGAACTTATTGTCAACTTTCTTTGTGAAACTGCGGCCCGTGGTTTTCCTTTTAGTCACAAACGCACCAAGGAGGCTGTTGACAAGATCTTGGCTGAACGTCTGGGGGATGAATTCCCAACTGAAGGCGTGGGTGTCAACTGGACTTATCGGTTCCAAAAAAAGCACCAAGATTGTCTTAAAATAGCTCGTTCTCGACCACTGGAAGAAAAACGCGGCCGAGCTGTCAACCCAGCTAATGATGCATTGTGGTGGGCTATTGTTGAGGACGCCATTATGAAATACAAGATCAAACACGAGAATATGTATGGGTCTGATGAGATAGGTGTCCAACCTTGTGGTCAAGGCGAGCGAGAACATGTTTTTGCAGCCCAAGGAACTGGTGTTCCATATCAGCAGCGTGCCGGTACACGTGAAAATATCACAGTTATTGTTACCATTTGCGCAGATGGTACCAGCATACGCCCTTCTGTCATCTTCAAGGGAAAGGCTTTTAATGTGAAGTGGGGCGAGAACAATCCCCTTGGTGCATCGTATGTCCATTTTTAACCCATGATGTCATGGTTTGCTTATCTTATCTTATTTCTCAAGGCTCGGATATCAAAAGAAAGGCTGGACTGATGGGGAGATTGGAGTCGAGTGGATCAAGACCTTTGATCAAGAAACACGCTCAAAGACTGGAAAGGGAGAATCTCGACTCCTTGTGGTTGATGGCCATAATTCCCACTACACAGCTGATTTCCTGGAATATGCACGGAAAAATCAGATTGTTGTCATCTGCTATCCGGCACATGCCACCCACATCTATCAAGGCCTTGATGTCGTTGTTTTCTCCCCCCTCAAACACAATCTATCTCAGGAGCGCGACCATCATTTTCATGCAACTGGAGAAGCCATCACAAAAAACAATTTCCTCGTGATCCTTGACAAGGCTTATCGAAAAACCCTTATCCCAGAGCTCATCAAGACGGCCTTCCGAAAAACAGGTCTCCACCCATTTGATCCATCTGTCATCAAACCGGAGATGTTTGCCCCCAGTAAAGACACTTCTGTCGAGGCTCACCTACCTGCTCAACCCTCCACAGGCAATTTGGTAAATGACTCCGGGATTGGAGTCTTCGCTAATATGCTTAAAAAGCTCCAACTAGGCGAGTTGCCCCAACAAAGCATCTTCTCCACATCTCCTAATGTCCAACCGGCTTCAAATGCACTTCCGGACACTCAAACAGAAAAGGAAGTCATCGAAATTTCGGCTCCTCGCCGAAGCGGTCGAGTCACAAGATCTGCCAAAAAGCAAATGATCCCATCACCACCCTTGTCAACCACTGTTGACCCAACCATCTCATCAACCTCGCTCGCAACATCCACATCATTTCCCATCAACAATCCTCTTGCCCAAATCATCGCGGAAACCATTGCTGAACTCCGGCACACAGAGCTCCACTACTTGGCTGAAAGCATGCCTGTCCGGTCCACTGATCCCCCTCCTCGACACACACCCCGGACTCAGCAACAAATGGCCGGCAATGGCCTTCTCAGCAGCGCTCGTGCTGCTGTTACCACAATCCAACCGTCAACTTCGAATGAAATCGTGCTGCTAGCTCTCGTTCGGGAGCTCGAAGCGCAGCTGAAGCACACCGAGGGACATGCCATTGAGCTCCAAGCTGCCAATGTGCTCAACGAGGCTTATGCTGCCCGGATGAAAACTCAATTGGCAAAGAAGGAGACGAAGAAGGAGATGAAGAAATCATCAAAGCTCATTGTTGGGGATGGGAAACCTCGCCTTCTCACCTGTGACACCTTCTACGAGCTTGTACAGGATAAAGCAAGGGAGAAGCGGAAGCTGGATCAAGAGAAGCTGGATAGGCAGGAGGCCCAGAAGCTGTTCAAGGTGGCTAAGGATGAGTGGGAGGTGGCTGATGGGAAGAGAAAGGTAGCAGCAGCGAAAGCAAGGGCACTCAACAAGAAGGCTACCGACGCATTCAAGGACAAGAAGACGATTGCAGCAAAGAAGGGCCAGAAGATCCAGAAACCACCTGCTATTCCAGTCCCAAAGGCCATTCCGAAGCCCAAACTCATGGATTTTTTGAAGGTAGTGGGTGTTGATGCAGTCAGTGATAGTCAGGAGCACGACGGCACTGGTTCCGGGGAGGAATTTGACCGTGTAACCAGCGATAGTGGCTCATCAAGCGGCGAGGGCGACGACGAGGAGTAAGTGCACGCGCCGGCCCGAGCGGTCCCGTGACTTTTTGGCCTGTGTAACACTGTGCAGTGACGCCAATTTCACGG
>Ga0247779_1000857_pt1 | contig 16162 bp, 13 predicted proteins | sample UWRJL221509R5_FD_179925 | JGI IMG/M metagenome (GOLD analysis project Ga0247779, IMG submission 179925) | Plant litter microbial communities from Arlington Agricultural Research Station in Wisconsin, United States - UWRJ-L221-509R-5 | ecosystem: Environmental > Terrestrial > Plant litter >... | reverse complement strand
ATACGATGGAGTGGTTGGGGTGTTTGGTGGTGGTTAGGGAAGAGGAAGAGGGATTTTAAAGTTTGATGATGGGACGCAAGCAAGGTACAATGGAACGTGGGGGGTGGTTATTTATAATTTCAGATGTTTGAAATAAACTTCATGGGAATTACTGTTCGAAGGACATACTCGAGGTGTAAATGGAAGTGGACATGAAAATAAAATTGAAATAAATGTTAATGAGAAGTGACGTTAAGTCCAATGGTCGTCTGAACTTTCCTCGCCTTGTCCAGGTAATTAATTACTCACCGTTTAGTGTCAACGTTTCAACTTGGACACCGGAAATTTGCACTGCCAACATCTCCAAAAAAGAATTTGAGGTCACGGCGCGCCGGCCGGGGGAACGTCCAACGGGAAACAAAGCTCTCTCTCTCTCTCTCTGAAAATATCAATCTTGAAATACCGCTCGCTCCTTTTCTCTGGAGATTGATTCTGAGCTATTCCGTTTTACGGCAGGCCTGCGGCGAAAATTAACGAATGTTTTGGAGTCGAAAAAGGATATCTTTGTCACATGAAAATATGGGGGATACACCCGTCCATTTATCCTTGGGGAAAATGTGATTAGATAAATATCATGTGTAACCTAATTGCTGTTTCCGAGGGATAAATATGTACGATCAGAACAATTAAATATTCTCCAATCCAGATATATTTGACTCTAAAACTAGGCTACCATTCAGAGTAAGACCAGCGGTGTGAGTAAGTAGCTACACACTGAGAATCAAAAGATATTGAAGACAAGGCGAGTTTTTATTTGATTTCTTTAAGGGACGACGACGACGATAGATGATTTACATGAGAGTATATAAACGAAGACCAATACTGCACTGAGGAAGGGCGAAATGGTCGACACGATTGAGAACCTATGAAAAGAAGATGATGTTAGAGAAGTAGAAAAATTCAAGTAATTAATGCCTTACAGATTAGGAGCTGCTCTGAGACCAGATGCCAACTCCGGCGACACCGAAGGGAGGTATAATTGGTTCCCTGAGTTGGGCCTGGAAGATGATTTCTTGCTCATCCATATTGATTACAATAGCAGCAGGACCGATGTGTCCATGGAAAGGCATGAGGCCGCGAAGAATATCGGGTTCGACCACGTCGAGGACGGCGTCAATTTTATCGACAACGACTGGCGGGTGTGGGAAATCCTTCGCTGCGTAGGTGTACGTTGTCTCGCCATCCTCTGACTTGAACACCCCGATGAGATCAGTGCGGGTGATGGTGAGCGTTCCTTTCAATTGCTGTGCCATGTTGGTGATAGTACGTTGAGGTTTATCTGGGGGTAAGGACTATTATCAGTGTCTGTAGGCAACGACTGTATTGGGAGGCTTACCAGTAGTGCGTTGGTTCGAATGAAGATTCTGGGAGTTTATGGCATGGATGCGAGCCCTTTTATATGCCCTTGTGAGGCGGGGTCACTGATTCCCTAGTGTAGTCGGTAATGCATATGGTGACCGAGTGTGGTTATTCCGAGAAATAAACGAAATACTTTGCATTTCTGTTCGGCTCCCCATGGGTCCTATGGCGCATCAAATCGACTTCTAACCTCCTTCGTACACATCTGTGGTCATTCTTCCTTCTTATTGTCGTAAATCCGGATAACGGCAAATGCAAGCGACCGATATGAAGCAGCGTTTTAATTTCCTCAGAGCATTCTGTGGGTCCCGAATAATCCTTATCACGGTACTTACCTTTTCTCAAGCATCGAGGAAGACTAGAAGATAAACTGACCTAGTAAAGCTGACATGCCAGCCGACTGAGATTGTCAAAAATGACACCAAGTCAAGTCGGGATAGGATTGCTCCACCGATCCGGAGATTTTTTCTCTCGTGTCGAGTGACGAAGCTCCTCCGTGTGGGATGGTGCAGTAAATGGAAAGGTTCAACAGCACGATGGGGAGAGGATATGTGCGCCGCCGCGATAAGGATCAAGGTTAAGTCGAATCAACCTTTATTCGGGACCCACAGAATGCTCTGAGGAAATTAAAACGTTGGTTCATATCCAGCGTAGGGCGTTTGGTCGCGGTTCGATTTCAGTTGAACCGTCTTCAAATTTCGCTTATCAGGACCCTGAAAGTACCGTGGACGGTTTCATTCTTTATTCTCGTCAGCGAACTCTTGTTCATTTGCCTATTTTATCTGTAGTTAACTACTAATTCCCGTTTTTGAGAATAAAGTTTGTTCATCAGGAAAAAATTGCAATCGTACAGCCATAACTAGATACCACGCGTCAAGTATTTCGGAAATAGCCTAGGGCTTCGACACTAGAAATAATTGGTGTAGTTTTTTTAAATCTAAACTTGAAAAGTAAACTGCGAAGAGATCACGTTACCGGCCGGTTTAGATTATTTTGCCGAGACAAAAATATAATATTGAGTCACATAATGTCACATTAATGTTGATACCGCGTTGACGCGTCGCGTCGTCTGTTGTTCTCACTCATCTCTTGTAAAAAAACCCATTGTTCTCTGGATTTCTAATAACACGACATACAACGACAACGACCGTTGATCCACAGCTAGGTTTGGGGCAAACGGGTACTTCTGGAGTGTGCTGCGAGCTCGACATTGGAGGTTGGGAGCAAGTTGGCAGTGATAGGTGCGTATGATGGTGGTGGTAGGTGGAAAAAAGACAACGAGTCGCTATAGAACAACTATTGCGCACGAAAACAATGTACGCGCTGGGTACGCATTGCGTACACGCCCCAGATAATCATAGGAGAGGTATATTACGCGAGACGCGTCGGCACGTGGCTCGGAGAAACTAAACTCCTCAAGAAAACTAAACTCCGGTGGAAAAATCTAAACTCCTACGAAAATATCTGAGTTTAGAAAACTGTAGTTTAGTTTACTTTTTAGTTTAGATAATTTACCTACACCAATTCTTTCTACTGTCTAACTTCTGAAATAGCCGCACTTGTTGCCGGAGTTGGCATCTGGTCTCAGAGCAGCTCCTAATCTATGAGGCATTACTTTGATTTTTCTACTTCGCTAACATCATCTTCTTTTCATAGGTTCTCAATCGTGTCGACCATTTCGCCCTTCCTCAGTGCAGTATTGGTCTTCGTTTATATACTCTCATGTAAATCATCTATCGTCGTCGTCGCCCCTTAAAGAAAACAAATAAAAATTCGTCTTGTCTTCAATACCTTTTGATTCTCAGCGTGTAGCTACTTACTTACACCCCGGGTCTTACTCTGAGCAGTAGTATAAGTTTTAGAGTCAGATATACCTTGCCTTGAGAGCAATTGGTTGCTCTCATTTTTTAATAGCGTACCAGTGCCACCCGGTGCTAGCCGTACTCTGAGGTCAGCGACGATGCGAGTAAAATGTATTCAAGGTACATACTACAGTAGATCACATGCGGCGATGGCATCCTAACTGATCGTTGGCTTCCTCCCGCTCTTATATCGGATAACTTGACGCCCTGGATTCCTGGAAACTTCTCCAGAATTTCAAAATAGAATGCACGCCATTGGTTCTATGATCCTCAAGCATTTCAAAGCAATCCCTGCTCCAGCTGCTATCCTCCGAGTTGAAGGGGGAAGAGTCTACAAAGTAGTTAGAACTATAGATTGGTGTAGGGGCAGAAATTTAGTAGGGTGGTTAGATAATATGATTCCGGGATAAGAAACATTTGACTCGTTCAATCCGTAAAGGGAAGGAGGTGTGCCAGTTATATGATATTAGAAGAGGTAGGAGTACAGCCAATAGATCGTGACCGGTTACCGTCCTCTGATATCAAAGGTGATTGCGATGATAAGAGGTCGTTAAATTACCATTCACGGCTGGCGCCGACTACTATTTAATTGCCGAATACGGCCTATACGGAAATGTTTTCTGTTTTTTTTTGACTTATATCAATTGCACGAATATCCCTATAATTTCCTCATTTGGTAGTTTATTCAACTATTAACGGGACGAATTAACAGAAACATGTTAAACAGCTACTGTTAACTTTCCGAATAATGGTCAGGGCCAGCTGTGATTCTCATTGAGGGGCATTGAGAATGGTTCGGGATAGCCAGAAGGATTAACCAGTTTCAAACTTGTAAATATTCTATAAACTAGTTTAGGATTACACAGTAAATTTCAACCTGATTGAATTCAACCAGTGAAATGAAACCGGTTCAATATCCTATCCCAATTTAAAACCAATTGTAAAAAAAGAGGTAGGGGAGTCGGGGGAAGGGAAAGGAGATATGTAAAGTTTTCTTGAATACCTTCTCCTCGTGCCACATCATGTCCTGACCACCATTTCCTCCCCTTCACACCACGTTTTGGTGGCCTTCATTGAGGCGTAAGTACAACCATATGATCCACTAAATGCTGCAGGGTGCTCGAACCTTAAATAAATTATCGGTTGGGAATACTTCTTGGTATCCTGATGGTCCGGTAAGTGAAACTTAGTAAGTTTCGACGAGACTTTAATTGTAAAGTCTTGGGGTCTAGTATATAGTTAGTAGGCAGCGTATGAAATTTGATAATACAATCGCTTTCTCGATGTACATGACTCGTAATACTTGTAATAAATGAAAATGCTTAGTTCGCCGGGCTTGACTAGGGCTTATGTTCGCTACTTCGAACATAGGTTTTAAGACTTTGAGTTCTGTGAATGCTAACTGATATTTAACTGGGAAGCTTCAATCGTAGATACACGGTATGAATACCTACTGAAAGTCTGCAAAGACCAAGGAGTAAATATCCGAAGGAAAATGTGGGTATGGATGAAGCGTAGCTCTTTAATGGTCGTCCTCAAAGATATGTCAGGGCTCGGCAAGGTTCAGCAGTGACTATACATAGCACAAGATTACCATGTTTAGTAATCTTCAGGTCTATTTTGGAACACGAATGACGACTTCGGGTTTGAGAAATTCGATTGTGCGTCGAATTTCTGCTGGTTCGCTGGTTTTCCATACTTAAACTTAAGCGTGATGTGCAATTTTGTGGAGTAGGAAGTTTCACTTCCTCCCACCATGTCTGCGTGATGTCAGAACATGTAGAATAAAGTCTTTGTCGTTCGCTCACTGTGACGGTTAAGACTTAGATTAAGGATATTTTGAGAACACTCATTCATATAATTTCTGTGGACTAAGCCACCAGTTCGGGACACCTTTTTCTCCCATCCTGGATAAAGAAGTATTCATTGAAATGTAAGATAGATACAGGACCAATCTTCACCAGGAAGAACCTAAGAAGAACCTGATTCGGCACAATAGGGAGACACCAAGTACTTCCAACACCATGATAAGGATCACGTTTGGATGGGATCGACCTTTATTCGGGACCCACAAAATGTTCTGGAGACATTAAAATGTGGTTTCATATCTTTCGCTTTAATTTGCCATTTTTCGGATCTACGACAATAAAAAAGAAAAAAGACCACTGCGATACAAGTAATCAGCGGATAAACGTGGTAGCACCCTGCGATTCTAAGTTTAGGGTTCTTTCTTAGCAAAAGGATTCAATGTGAGTTTGGATATTGATCTATATGATGCTTCCTTCTCCTCTAAGATGTCAATGCATATCTAAGTTCGCGGGCCATTCGCCATTATTACAAATCCGATTTGACTAAGAAGCAACCGCAATAATTTAATGCTCGACGACTTCACATACACTGAAATGGTAAGAAGGGGTCAAAGCAAGTGGGAAGATTGAAAGGTCAAGGCAGAATATGGTGATCTAAAACCCATTCAAAGGTCACTTCGTCAGCACGAGGGTCAAAGAAGCGAAATAATGCGAAGAGAAGGTATGGAAAAGAACTAGTGGCGGGAGCGAATAGCGTATCAGTGGAGATATTAATTATGAGGTGATCTGATAGAATGCGGATCACTATATAATTAAGCAGATGCAGTTTTTCGTTTGGTTTTATTTGGTTTGTTTCCTTATTTGCCGTGTTTTATTGTCTATTCCATCTACTCACTGACCTTTTCCCCTATATGCCGATTCGGCATTATTTGATTGTTCACTTCTTCAAAGATTCCCTTCAATATGCCGAAACCGCATCTCTTTACATTGTCAAGTCCTCCTTTCATACTCTCATACTGCGACAATTTTGTGACCGTTGTATTGCAGCTATGCATTACGCTGGTACCTTTGGACCGGAAGCGATTTCGATCACCACTGAAGAAAATGTCGTCACAGCACAGTTAACCGACCCAATTGAAGAAGCACTTGCAGTCACATTTTCGGGGACATGGTCTGTGTCCTAGTACATCGCTCCTTGTGAGATTCACTGTTGATCTTAATATTTATTGTATCAGTTCTGACGATTTCCCAATTGTATAGATTGCACGATTGGCGTTGTTGGAGACTACTCTCGGCGTTGATGAAGGTGTTTCGGATGAGACTTATGCTGGTTGAATATTTGTATTAAAAAAAAAAATGAATGGAGTGCGTGTGCATTTGAGTATCGTGTATGCATGAGTGTGCTGCTCAAAGTTATATCTGATCCGGATGAAGTGGGTGGTGCATTCTTCGTTGGCGTCCTTACTGGTCTTTGTCTAGATTGTCAAGTTTGCACCCCAGCTGCTGCTGCGTAATATCGAGAGGCGGGAAATGTACCGACGACTTCTTCAAGTTACCTGCCGCTGTGGATTTGGTTCATGGCGCCCAATGAGCATTATCTTATCATGATGACGTACATGGAACCTTAAAAAACACTAATGTGGCCGGAATTATGTGAGGGTTAACAAAGTAACTTTTTTTTCTAACTTTTCCCTTACAAAATTAACTTTACTTAGCTTTTCGCAGGACAAGTTAATTCGTCCAAGCGAAGTTAAAGCCAAGCTGGAAAAGTTAGCTTGGCGCTCGCTTTAACTTGTATGTAACTTATGTTAACTTCTTTTGTTTCCTTGATACATTTTATATTTTGTTACTGTATGAACTCACAGTATATACCCTCGGCGTATGTTGGTGTCCTTAAGAGGCGTATAAATGCTGTATTTAGCACGAGAAATCGACTGAACATGTGTTTTCGGCATTTATTTCAAACTCCGCTTAAAGTTCGTGTTTACTGAGTTGGATGTCGATTTTATCGACCGCATATCATGACACAAACATATCGTAAGCTTATGAAAATGGCTTTGTATAAAATATGCATTGTTTCTGTCGTATAATACATAGTATGAGGTATTTTTACCCAGCCCAGCAGATTGTACGATTGTTTGCTTGCTGTTTGCATCGCAACACGCAGCATATTGGACTTGGTATGTGAGTTTCTCGCGTTTGAAGCACTAGCACAGAAGCTCCAGTCGGATGAAGTACACGGAGTAGGCATACATATTAATAGATGCTAATTGTTGGTAGCTATTATAGGTTATATTCGTTCTAAATTACTAGGTTGATATACAAAGCTAATGAAAAGTTAGCTTTTCGGGTTAACTTGTAATTTAACTTGTAATTTGGGCGCATAAGTTAAGTGCAAGTTAATTTGTCCCAAGTTAACTCGGTTAACTTGTGCATACAAGTCAAGTAAAAAGTAGGCCGTTCAAAGACAGTCGTATAGCTTCATATATAAAGTGGCTGATATGCATAAACATTTAATGTTTTAAAAGTAAATATAGTATATAATATGATACGGATGGTGTTCAGCATAGTAGAGTATGTATAATCATTTTATGAAGCACTCTGTAATGGTGGATCATAGAAATACCTTAGTATACTTATGTCAAATGATTGATTTATAATTGCAGTATTATTATAGACCTACTCGTTATAGATGATCACAGAAATATGAACATTAACCAATGTAAATAATTCCCTCGAGGGCCAAAATATAACTTGCCCTTAGGCGGAATTGAACCCAAGTGAGGAAGCTACAAGTTAATTTGTCGAAGCGTGGGAAAAGCAAAGCTAGAAAGTCACGCTTAGCTTGGGTGTAAAAAAGTTAACAAATTAACTTGTAAAAGTAACTTTGCGCGACCTCGAATTATGTTACAAGCAATACCTACTAATGATCTGCACGATCCGCGGCCGCCATCGATTGTCCAACGATCGTCAGCATATTCTTTGGATTTATCAAGATAACCAACATATGTGATAGTGGATCAACGTCAACCTTTTATTCAAAACCCTCAGAACTTTATCGAGGATGTGGATATTAAAATTCTGCTTCATTTAGCTCGCTTTAATTTTCCGTTATTCGCCCCCACAGCGATAAGGAAAAGAATGGCCAAGGATGTCGATTCAAGAGCTTAGAAACCAATTTCAATTTGACGCATCACGGTGTGGCAGTGCATCCCGGCCCTATCCACTGATTAGATTATATTACAGTACAGATGTGACAGCGCGACGCGTTCTTAGCCGAATACATCCTCCTTGACCGCTACCGCTACGGTGCGAGGCTGCTCGACGCGTTCCCGAGCCCACCTACCCAAGTGCAAGCAAGATCGGACTGCTCCAACGGGATTCATTGGGAGCCGAAGAGAAGTTCAATCTTGGTATAAAACAATTACTATCGATCTCATGCGTCAGCGACGCCGCTAAGGACCTCAGGCTTAATCTTGTTCTTCCTGGTCCCGTATCTGTATTATATGCACTTTCAAAGAAATGAATAATTCTTTACGCAAGATGATCAAACCGTTCCAATAATGATCTGAAGACTGGGATAGAATCGACAGTTGAGACCCCGTTACGGTTGTGGTTATATATACTGCACTACCGCATACGCCGGGAAAGCTTTCGGTGATGGGGTGACAAATCAACATTCTGCTTCGTCATTCGAAATGAGCGAAGAATCTCGTTATTGGTAGAGCAGTCCTATTTGCCTCACTCAGGATTTTTTTAATTTTTAATTTTTTGTTGTATGGATAACGTGAAATGACGACGACAGATGATTTACATGAAGGTATATAAACGGGGATCAATACAGCGTCCGTAAAGGGCGAATTGGTCGACACGAGTGAGAACCTATGAAAAGAGAAAAAGTTAGGGAAGTAGAAAAATGATATCGAGAGTAAAATAATGCCTTACAGATTAGGAGCTGCTCGGGATCCAGCGACCAATTCCGTTTGGCCCCCCATTGCTGTAGATACGAATAACGGCAAATTAAAGCGAAAGATATGAAGTAACGTTTTCGTATCCTCAGAGCAATGTGTGTGTCCCGAATAAGGTTGATTCGACTTCAAATTAATCCTTATCATGACGCTGCACACACAGATAATCTCCCAATCGTGCGGAATCCTTACATGCATAGGTATATATTGCACCACCGCACGCAGAGGAGCCTTCGGCGACGAGGTGACAGATCAGAAGTAGGCTTCGTTACTCGATATGAGCGAAAAGAACTCATGTTAGCTTCAACTCTTCCTCGACGCCTGAGGAATGGCATGTACCACATTGATACGTGTGCGGAGCCGAGTAGTGGCCCATTGAGAAAGTGAAAGGAAAGAGATGTGGTCTAAACGATAACCGTGGGGTCACTATTATTATCCATATGGATTAGCTTCGTGCTTCTGTTATTTAGGATCCACCGAAAATGTCCAAATGCAGGTAAATTTTAATTCAGAATCAGTCGGCGCCAGCGCTATAACAATGACAATGTCTAATTACTTTCCCACTGTGAGAAGTTCTGAAGCGAATTATGAGTGACATGAGGCAGTATCAACCGAAGAGAAGTGCGAATAGTAATCATACTAGGAAAAAATACTTTTGCAAATGTGCATTACCGACTACGCTAGGGATTCATTGACCCTACCTCACAAGGACAAGCGGCGTGCTCTTCGTATAGCTGAGACATATAAAAGGGCTTGCATCCATGCCTTATACTCCCAACATCTTCATTCTAACCAACGCACAATTGGTGAGCCTCGCAATACAGTCGTTGCCCACCAACACTGATAATAGTGCTTACCTCCAGATAAACCTCAACGTACTATCACCAACATGGCACGGCAATTCAAAGGAACGCTCACCATCACCAGCAATAATCTCACCGGGGTTTTCAAGTCAGAGGATGGACATACAACTTACACCTACGAGGCGAGGGATCTCCCACACTGGCCAGTCGTTGTAGATAAAATCGAAGCGTTCCTCGACGTGGTCGAACCTGATCTTCTTCACGGTTCCATGCCTTTCCGTGGACACATCGGTCCTGCTATTGTAATCAATATGGATGGGCAAGAAATCATCATTCAGGCCCAACTCGAGGAACCAATTATACCTCCCATCCCCATCTTCGGAATTGGTCGCTGGATCCCGAGCAGCTCCTAATCTGTAAGGCATTATTTTACTCTCGATATCATTTTTCTTCTTCCCTAACTTTTTCCCTTTTCATAGGTTCTCATTCGTGTCGACCGATTCGCCCTTTACGGACGCTGTATTGATCCCCGTTTATATACCTTCATGTAAATCATCTGTCGTCGTCATTTCACGTTATCCATACAACAAAAAATGAAATAAAAATTATGTTTGTCTTCGATATCTTTTGCTACGTTGGTTCTGAGCGTGCAGCCACTTATTCCTAGCCCTGTTCTTACTCTAAGCGGTAGTCCAGTTTTGGAGTCAAATATCCCTGGACTGGAGACCATTTGATTGCTCTCATTGTACTACCGAGCTCGTCTATGCGAATTTCTTGCACATTTTAACAGCGTACGAGTGCTACTTCGCCCGGTGACAGCTGTACTTTTTGACCAGAGACGATGTGAGTGAAATACATATCGGACAACGTTAAGGTTGAACCCTCCTGTATATACGACCTGGATTCGCGAAAACTTATCCACAATTTCAAAATTGAGTGCATGCCCTTCGACACTGTTTTTATGATCCTCAAGCATTTCAAAGTAAAGGGGAAGGTGGTTAGGACTATATACTGGAGATTTAGTATTTGAATCTCTGGATAAGTGTGCAAAGAGGACTAGGAAGTGATAGGCCTCAGCTATCAAAGTCGACGTGGTGCATTGTCAAGGCCAACTTCATGCCCTATTTCTCCCTTCCTCGTGTTCAAGTTCTGGCTCTGATTTCTAATCCGACATGAAATTGAAAAAATTGGGCAGTAAACTGCTCCGGTCAAGTAATTACTTGATCCCAAATCAACTGTGATCCCACGATGATGGAGCGTCAGTCTTCACAGAACTGCGATGACCCCCGGAAATTGTCAAGGTCCATCAGGCCTTCTTTGCACATTATGTTCGCGTTAAACTTGAATATCGTCCAGAGCGAGAGTAAAGCAAGGTTCTCTTTGTTTGGGTTGGTAATGGCGGAAGCATCCATGCCAGACTTGATTAACCAGTACCGGGTGGTAACGGATTGTGATGGTCCGGATGCAGGTTACGGTACAAATTTCAAAATCGACGCATGCAAGGCTTGTTGTGTGGCTGTGCGAATGCCGTCGCGGCATAATAGGAGATAGTACCGGGCCTGGGCCTCACTACTTCAGTACTTAGATAAGATAAGAAATCTTCCAAATCAAAACATTTAACTCGTTCAATCCGTAAAGGGAAGGAGGTGTGCCAGTGATATGATATTAGAAGAGGTAGGAATACAGCCAATAGATCGCGACCGGTTGACCGGTGACTAGTTGACTGAGCCACGCACGTCACTAAATATTAATCATTGGTCGGGCCCTCAAAGAAAACGAATTTGCGGTACAACATATGATTTATTCATTCAGGTTACTGCTTTAGACAACATAAAATAGAAATACAGCCTCTGTTACGAGTTTATTTGTCATTTACCAGGCGCCAGATAGACGGTGAGTGACGAGTCTGAGTAATCATCATATCAACATATGCAGCCACAGACAGGTCACCATTATCCACGAACCTTCAATCTTATCAGTTCAAGGAGTAGGAGCGAGAAGGGCGACAGTAGCACAAGTTGCGGAGCATGTGCCCAGTGCTGCATTACAACCCATAGCGGCAGCTGGAGCGGCTGCGGCTGCGACGACGGTACCGAAGGTGAGCCCAGCAGCAGCGTAACATGCCACGGCCAGTGTGTTACACCCTGCAAGAAGTAAACACAGAAATGAGTAACGTGGAAGTAGCAAAGATGCGTGTGGGCATCGTCAAGTAGTATACGTACCTGTTTGACAGGCCGCGTACGCTAGAGGACCGGCAGAGACCATTGTGGCGACACCGCTGAGAGCAATGATGGGGAGGACGTTGAAACGCATAGTAGCTTTGAGTGGTGGTGGTAACGGGGAAGATTACAATGGGGGCCAGTTGACCCTGCGCTCGATATTTATACGATCCTTCATATAAGCTTTTTGCCCAGGAAAAAAAGAAGTTCGGTTTGGAATGGATACCTGATCACCGTCCTCTGATATCAAAGGTGATTGCGATGATAAGGGGTCGTTAAATTACCATTCTCATTGCAGAGCATTGAGGATCAGGACACGGTGTGCGTGCAATGATGTCTAGATGACAGATAGACGCCCTGATAAGGACAATGTGGTCTTTAGAATCAATTTATGCACGTTAGACAGAGAAGAACTTTCGTAACCTATCAGCTATAATCATAGGTGCTGTATTGGGGGCCGATAATAATAATAATATAAAACTCTGTTACGTCAGAAATCTCCAAAGCATAAACTGAAAACACGGACTTGAAAAGAATACGAGGCCTTTCCTGCACGGATCTTTGGTTTGAAGGTTGCATCCGTACACAATCGGTAGACATAATCGAAAGGATAATGCCAAAATTTTCGGGTGATAGATGTTAGAGAGTGCGGGATGGGCGACATACTCCGGAATGATTCTGACAAAATATTCTATGGTCCCAAGGACTTTTCATAGTTGTCTCCAAGTTTCGACAGCTGTTGGATTGTAGTAGATTACGTTATCACAAAATACAACATAAATTCATAATTTTCTAATGATTTATAACAGCACTGAGGGACTCGGTCTCTAAGCAGAAGGTAAATTAATTGGTGTTCCTCAGATAAATAGCTCCGACAGCGTCAAACTTTTCTAGGATTTGGCCTTGCGGAGTTGGTGAGTATTGAAGAAATTCGAAATTCGGATGGAAAAATATCATGCAAGACCGCCCACACTGCGAAGATGTAGCTAAAGTATTCTCAAAAATAATCCTTGATACGACGAGCTTGTAATGGTTCGACTAAAAGTGGTTTATCCCAAACTCCTGACCGTAGGTGCCAAGATGACGTAATGGCGTTCCACGAGGTGGGATAACATCGTAAGCTGACCGGTATTCGTGAGAATTTACTATTGTTATAATAACAATTTTGATGGACGCGTCAAAGAGACTTGTCAATATCGATATGTTTGACGTTGGACGCTGTCATAAGGGTGACAGGGAGCGCGAAGTCGAACGCCAGCTGTTGGCATGTGACCTTAATCAGTACGAACATTTATAAACACCCTTTAAGTCGCAATCGGCACTCTTTACCCATTGTAAACCTTACAGAAACACCCATACATTGTTAACAGCTGGGTAAGCTAACTCCCTTTTGTTTGAAGCATATACCAGGTGCGATGAGCACTGACGTTATTTTCGTTCATCTTTTCAAGTTCAGTTTTCCCAATTGCGATCATGGGCATCGAATTTACAGGTGGCAAGATTATGATCGGGGATTACTACAAAGTTTACATCACCTTTGACGATGAGGACGAGGGGAAGAGGGTGGTTTATTCTGGCAGCTTCTCAAAAGCTAGCGGAAGTGAGAGTGGGGGTGAGCTTGACGTGTACTTTAAAGACGCGGTCCTTGAAGCGAGCGAACGCATCCAACCGGGCGATATGAGCCTCAAGTGCACGATTGGACCTGGTGGGATTGTGTTGTGGAATGAGCCTGATCGGAAGGTTGTTATTCGGGCATCGGCAGGCGAGGGAGAGGAGGTGATTGCTGCTGTTGAGTTGGAGTGTATTGGATCGTGGACAATTCGGTGACTCGGTTATCTAATTTAATCTATTACTGTACGGATCGGCAGTGCCACAATGTTGCGCAGGTACCTGACAGCCGCAATTAATTATCACTGCGTTGAAGATGGTCCACCCGTGGTTGGAAGCTTGGTGACGCGTATGCGGTTGGTGATATGTATGGGGAAATGTCGAATGACTTGGACATTCTGTTTGTACATCCAGATAAGTACTAGTCTGGTGGTTGAAGAGCTAGGCCCTAATTAAGGTTCACCGGCACCGCTTACCAATAATAAACGCCTCTGAACGATTTGGAGTTGTTTGCATTCCTAATCAATTTTGACTGAGACGGAACCGTCTCAGGACTCTAATCCGAGCTGAGTTGGATGGTGTTGGTGAGGCAGGGAAGAGTAGGGAAAGGAAAGAATGAGCGGCGGTGACGATTCGATAAGATATGTACGAGACGAGACAGTGGTGAGCAAATAAATCCCGTGTTTATTGCACTGGGGAGGCAAAGAGTCTATGTAGGCTATGCATTTATTCCTATGTACCCAAAGTAATAATTTATAAAATATGTTGGGGAAGTTGAAGAGAACCCTAAGATTTGGAGAAAGGTAGGGAATTTTTTTAAATGTCACAGCAATTTTACAGCAATGTCAAGATATAAAGAATGGGACGATATGTATAAAAGCCGGTGGTCGAACACGATACTATTGACATCCAAAAACATATAACAACAGATTTGAATCTGGTGTGATGCGTGTGAAAGCCCATAATCTCGGCCACACATGCATGCCGGCGATGATTGCTGCGTTGCTCATCGATTCGTGGTCGGAATGCCTAAATATGACGATTTCGAGACTGAATACGGTGAATAACCTACAGAGAATAATGCAATTGGGCCTGTTGACTTTACAGACGAAGTGGTGTCAGACAGTAGTTATCTTTGAACTTGCCAGGACGCTTACCTCATACTTACTAGAACGTCACTCACAGAAATATGAAGTAAATAAAGCTCAGTGGAGTGGACGTGCGTGCTGGATAAAAATAAAGAAAACGGTGGAATGAGTCTATTTCTATTCGCTCGGTTGATAATTATGAGTTTAGAGTTTCGATTGGGTTACGGACGTATGGTACTCGGATGTTATACTTGTTTCGTGTAAGTCGTCATCGTCGTACTGGGTGTGAATGTATGTGGACATTGAGTCGCAAAGTGCGTGGATAGGTATTTCTTGTGTTTTTTTCGTACTCCCGCCAGTCGTCGACCGAGTGCGCCTCGTCTCGTCTCTCCTGGTCATGTTATTCAGATTTGTTTCTGTCTTGGAGTTCTAGAATGAAAAGGTGTTGTTTATAGCTTAATATGGATAAATATGATATGTGCGAGGCTCGAGTGGAATTAAATCATCGGTCGGATCTGGGAATTGTCAGTTGGTTTGGCTTTTCGGTTTCTTTTTCTTGTCCTTTGCAAGTCGGGGTACTTTCTCCTCGTATCAATTAATTCACTTCCATTACTACTGACATACACACCCGCCCCTGCAAAGCAGGACGGGTTATGGTCTAGATTTTTATTTGGGAGTCCGTACGCTCGAATGCCGCGGCTACATACGTATACTCAATCGACGGGATATATATATAGAGTTATACGATAGGCAAGAGTTTGATATGTCTGTGATACTCGTACCACTAGGCATCAGTGTCATGACATAGGCATGGACAGTGTATGGACGACGGTGGAGATGGAGATGGAGTAGGGGTTGTTTGTTTCATACGGTGAGGTTAAATTACTTCAAGCGTTGGTCGTTCTGGGAATAAATAATATAGATGGAAAGAGAGTCTCGGGCTCAGGCTCAGGCTCGGGCTCGGTCTCGGGATATGTATGTTTTCCGGGCTGCACCGAAGGCAGATTTATATATCGGCGGTGGGTTTAGGATAAAGTGTGGTGGATGAACGTGGGCGAAAATAGATCTGGTGCGTGAGTTGGGCTTTTACTGTGTTGGTTGAATAAAGTAGGTGTCAGGATGGGAGAGGTATGTGTGGGTAGTGGGTTAGAATATATGTGTTTTGGGAGGTGGTATAGTCATTTATAAAACATTCAGAGGGGTTGGTAACACAGTATGGAAGTGTGAATCGTAGAGTGGTATAGCACGTACATTTGTGTAGCTATGTATCTATTTATTTCGGAGGGTCGGGCTCGGGCGTGGGCTAAGAAAGCTCTTGACATGGGTACTTGTGCACTTATTTAGTGATACTTACCCTAGTCTCGGCAAAATAGTCATTCGCTCCAGAGTCCAGAGGAGGAAGATGACG
>Ga0247779_1000856_pt1 | contig 16171 bp, 14 predicted proteins | sample UWRJL221509R5_FD_179925 | JGI IMG/M metagenome (GOLD analysis project Ga0247779, IMG submission 179925) | Plant litter microbial communities from Arlington Agricultural Research Station in Wisconsin, United States - UWRJ-L221-509R-5 | ecosystem: Environmental > Terrestrial > Plant litter >... | reverse complement strand
CAGAACTTTTTTGGCTAGAAGAAGACCCAACCACATTGGCCGATGCTTTTCCGCCGGAGGAAGCCTGAAATCCGACTGCCTGGTTCTCGTTGCTGGACATTGTCTTGCCGGAAGATGAATGGACTGCCTTCTGAGCCTTTTTTGTGCTGGGTGAAGGAGAGACTGAGTTCCCAGTTTTCTTGTCGCTCGACGGAGTAGGAGATATGCTCTCCGACCCTTTCCTGTTGCCATTAGAAGAAGGCTAGACCGTATCTTGAAGCTTTTCTTGACATCGGAGAGACTTGAAGTACGAACCTTGTTGCTTTCCAGATCTTTCTTATCAGAGGATGTTTGACTGCTGGAAGAAGGCGTTTTCTTGAAAGAGGGAGGCTGCAATGTGTTATACAACTTTTTCTCGTTGTTGTCCGACTTCTTCTTTCCAAAGTCAGAGGAAGGCTTGGCAGTTGCATCGTTGCTCTTCTTTTTCTTGCCCTGTGAAACATTAATCGTGTTTTCCAAGTTTTTCTCGGGGGAGGAAGGTTTGATTGCGTCGTCTGCTTTCTTCTTTCCGTCGATATTTCGAGGAGGCTGAAGTCCGTTTACAGCATTCTCCCTAGCAGGGGAAGGAAGATTTGAGCCCTCCAGTTTTTTCCTTTTCGAAGAAGGTTGGACTGCCTTATCTGAGCCTTCTGCGCTTTGCGACTTTGCCTGGCGGCTGGAGGACGGTTGGACTGGAATTTCCCTTTTCTTTTTGGAGGAAGACTGGAATTTTTCCGAAGACTTCTTAGGATGCTCTGCGATAACTGCTTTTTTCGTGCTGGAAAGAGGGCCTACATTGTTCGATTCTTGAGTCGTCGCAAGGCCCACAGATATGGTCAGCTCTTGCAAGCTGAGTTGTGGAAGACTCGCGACCCTCTTAACCATTCGTCAGTAGCCTAGTATCTTCTTGCGTCACAAAGAAAGAGGGCGAAGTGGTATCGACTCTATCTTGAATCTTGATTGCAGTAACATAAGTAGCGCGCGTGTGGCTGTTACACATACAAAAGCTCAGAAAAGACCCGGGTAGCGTCTACGTACTTAGTCATTTTTGGGCAGGATATTTATTTCGGCCATCCTATATATGGAAAGCCCGATACATTTTGTGTTGAATAAAACCCATGTAGACCTATGTTCGGCAGTGCGTGCCAAGGCCACATAAGCGCTATATAGTACTTCACGGCAAGGCATCTGTTCCAGTTTGCTATGCACGTCGCACATTAAGAGTCACATCGGACGTCCGATGTGCGTGAGGAGTCCAGAAGTAACTTGCAAGAGCGCTAATCAAGCACAAAATATGTTTTCAATTCAGTTGAATGGTAGAGACCATTCGGTTATTTTCCTATATTCCAAAGTTTACGGCGTCAATTGCCTAGACGTAATGACAGATAACGACTCGTACCCATGTAAGATTCTATGTAAGCGTTGAACCTGGTATGATGTCACAAGTTGGATGCAAACACGGAAGCAAACGAGCGAGCTGGGAAGCCTTTGATAAATGATGCTTACAGGCAAGCCATTTTGTCAATTAACAGTTAAAAATATCGGAGAGCTCGCTCTCCAGTTAGATCGCATTATGTATAATGATAAGTAGATATAAAAAATCTATATGTACACGGTAAGGATATATGTTGGTTGGTTGGTTGGTATATGATACAAATTTCAAAAAATCGTAGCAGAGAAGAGATTAGAAACAGACAGAGACAAAACGGACAAGGACACATTGAGAAGCATTAACCAACGTAAGAGAGCGTGAGCGTGGACTTGCCTTGTCTAGTCGTATAGTCAGAGCGGGGAGGAAAGCAAAAAGAGAACGAAAACAAGGAGAACAGAGTAATAAATAAAAGTAGTAAAGGAAATAATAACTAGACCGACGAGTCCCCATTTTGGTTATGATGGAACAGGTCGTCTACGTGTACGGAAGCAAGGCGTTGACGAGTTTCAGTAGTGACCACCACGCTTCCCCAAGGAACACCTAGCACCCTTGGCTCTGACCTTGGAGTAGGACCCGTAGATGTGGTATCATCGAGTGCAGACGGTGACGAGAGGACGAAATATGACATAGGGCGACATGCGTGAATCTCTTCGGGAACACCACTATCCAGCCCCGAGCGAGTTATTGGCGAAGCCATGTCAAGGACGTTGGGTGCAGATGAGAAGTGCTTTGGGATACGACGAGGAGGTGGTGGGAGAGCGACAGGGGTACAAAACTTGGTGATCCTGGTGGCGGTGGTGTAGTTGGAGAACAGGTTGCTGGACTCGAAGGGCCGTGATACGAGAAGGCAGAAATCGTAAAGGCGTCACTGTCGCGGATAATGGTGTTGCATTCGGATAGTCTACTAGACCGATTCCTATCGTATTGATGATCGTGCAAGTCGTCTGTTGATGGCAGGTTTGGTAGTGAATATTGCACTGGCCCAAGGAGTGCTCATGACATAGTCATGTTAAGAGCACCCCGGTGTAGACAAGAAATCCTTTTGCACTCGACGAGAAGCTGGTTGCAGTGGGCTGTGGCGAGCGTCAGAAGTAATGTTATACTAGTGGCGACACGTTACAATGTAGTTGGAGATGCAAGCTCAATTGCCATAGACAAAGTGTTCGTGGAATCGACAAGAAGTTGGGGGAATCGACTCTAGTCTCTCGAGACTGCAGCGAAGGACAGAGAGAACCCGGAGTGAGAATTATTTTAAATCGTGGGAACATGAGTAGAATTACTGGCACGTGAGCAAATTAACACACTATAGGAGGCTACAGACGACGCGTCAACCAGGACGTACTGCAATATCGGTCTGGACATCATGAATAAGTGTATTGATTTATAATGATACACAAACAGACGGAGATCCGCATCGAGCGGGAGGTGGAACAAGACAACCAGTGTCGTATGAATAGAAGATAAAGGCATGTAAAAGAGTATGCGAGAAAGAAAGAAAAAAGAGTGCGTTCCATGACGACGGCCAGCCAAAAAATATAATTTGATGGATGGCGAGTCATTTTCAAAATAATTGAGGGATATCATTGCTTTATGGCTACAGAGGTATTGACTGAGAAAAAATGTGGTAGGTGATCCTTCTGTTAAAAGATTGGATAGGTTGGGAGCAGCCGATTGGATAATTGATACAGGGGAAGGAGGACGTCGATGGCGAGAGACGGATATCCCTTATAAAAGGATGGAGGTTTGTGGGAGGATGGGTAGATTGTACAGCATAACGGCGTATAGGGAGAGGGGTATGGGTCATGGGTATATAGGCATCTAAAATGGCGTGATACGAGAACAAATTAACTAAAGAGGACGATATTAGCTCCTTAATAAAAAAGAAATGACAGAAGAAATAATAAACATACCACATAGTGCGCAAAGCAAAGAAGGCAAGTCGCACTTCTGAGGCCGATTCTCGTAAATATGAATAATTTACTGGAGAAGGAAGCGATCAGTATCGTCGTCGCAAGAAGAAAAAAAGGTAATTAAGGGGGAAAAGACGTACTGGTTTATAAGAGAAAAACACGAAGGAAAATCAGGCGACAGTACACCACGTCGCTGGTCGATATCTTGAATCCTCGTTCACCGGTAAATCGAGAAATTCAGGCTCGTCCTCGACAGCGGAACTGGCGGTAAATAGATCGGTAAATGACAGGAAGGCGTCCATTGTAATACGAGTTTTCGGTTGGCGACTGTTAAAAGTTGGGTTCTATAGTCGAGTAGAATAAAGTCTCTGAAAAGAGAAAGCGAAAACGAAGGCAGAATATTTGCAAGAAGTGGGGGGATCGAATGCAAAAATTACCAGATGCCTTTGTTCTCTGTCTCTCTTTTGAACGAATGTTACTTTTTCCCACTCATTGTCCGTCATTGTTAGCTATCCAGGGTGCATCAACGATGGCTTATCCACCTAATACTCGCCTATAGGCCACGGAAAAAGCACAATAGACAAAAAGAGCGGATAAAACGTCACATTTGGATATTGTGTCACAGTATCTTGTAAACCAAACAGTTGCACAATGAGTGGCGTTGTCCATTGTTAGCATTGTCTGCCCGTTATGGCAGTTAGTGTTTATTCGGCTTGTGCCGAAACCGGCATTTAAACTCAACCTTATAGCTCGGCAAGTTCGCGGCACAATCCCCAGGTCCTACTTACATGATTGTGGCAATGATATTTCTGTCTGGTTCTCGTTCTATAAATTACTATACAAAATCAACTGTTCGACAACGTGCTTCGGTTGACTGTGCCCACTGGAGGTCGTTCTTTTATTTGTCTTCCCTAATCTTAAATTGCCATTGTTCTGTTAAGCGGTGCCGCACAAACTCCGGAGAAACCGTCTTGATTCAAACACACGTTGGCGCAGGAAAAGTCTTTTGCCAGAGTATCTTTGCACTCAGGGTAATTTATTCGATGTGATGTATTTGGTTGCTACTAAAGCGTGATACGTATAATTAAGTTTCTATGATACACAGGATTTGATACATTTTAAGAGACAACAAATAGGAAAGATAAGGAGGCGAGTGAGGTAAGATATTGGTATAACAAAAATGGGAACGAGAGGATGCGTAGATGCACACAGCAAGCTGCAGCATTTTCGTGGTCGGAATAAGAACAAAAATTTATGGTACACATTAGTAGTCCATCTCTGGAACGGGTTCGAGGAGTGTGAGTGTCTAACAGTGGGACACACAAACGGGGTGTTAAAAGTCTATCATAGGCGCAAAGCAGGTTCAATGTTGCTTTGCATCAATCGTGGTGTGTCGGCCAATGTGGGTCGCTGTGCTCAGCAGACGCACTCGGTATCCATTGGTCATGTAAAGAGAATCTTGAAGATGAAGCATAAGAGTAAATTCCAGTCGTATTCGTAGGAGTTGGAGAGGATGGCATAGGCGCAAGTTCGTCGGAGTATTTTTCAACATCAATGTCCACACGGACGGTTGCATCACTGGTAGATAATAAGCTGAATCTTGATGATTTTGCTGTTACAGAATGTCCTGGTAGTGTCGTAGTGGGGGAGTAAGGCGGAAGTTGTGAGAGGGCAGCGGATGATGACGATGGAGAAAATATCTTGTGTGTCTGGATGAACATAGGGATGGACGTTGCAGAGCTTTGTTTTATGTCAACCGTTTTCCTCCAACTAAAAGTAGACAATAAGTATGGTTGGAATCATAGCGAAACTGTGAAGAACAAACCTTGGCAGAGAAAATTCTCGAACCTTTCCCTTCGGTGTCGACCGCTTGACACCGAAGATCTTCATGCAAGCCCAGAATGCCGTGCTATAATGCTTTTGAGCTTCACCAGCAAATCCAAACAAAGCAAAGAAGATGAAGGCTGATGCAACGAAGAGCCATCGAGTAAGCTCGACGCTAGCCAAGTAGGAGGGGTCACTCCTCCATAGAACCGAGGGAAGAGTCGCAACACGGGAAAAATTGTAATGTGTGTCTTCCCATGATATCCAAGGTGCCAGGCCAATACCCTGTGTACCAAAGTAAATGCTGAAGACACCGAGAGGGACTGTAAGAATCATATCGGTCAAAGAGAGGACCATGAGCCGGATATAGCGGCTCATGCTGAGAGAGGAATTGGAGGACATAAGTTGAGCAAATTGCAAGCGGCGCTTCCAGAATGCACGGAAGGTCAGAGCTACAGAGAAAATGTTAGTATCAAAAGTGGAATTTCAAAAAAAAGGCGAGACGCCTACCAGAGTATACAAACGAAATCAGGCCAAGGAGGACGGGCCACATGAGTACCAAGAAGTAAGCCGGAAGTGTATTGTAAATGGCTGGCTGACAACCAATGTCTTCTAAAATATCGTAGCGATGAGGTTGCACAACATAGTCTACCGAAATAACAAACATTTGAGGATGACGAAAAAGAAAGCAGAAAGAAAAGATAGACGCACGCAAAGCCATGACTAGAACAGGGATTCCAAGGGAAATAGATAAATCTATGATGACGCCACGGCGTTTCTACTCAGAGTAAGCAAATTGTAGGTAGGCTGAGAAAGCAGCTTATACGCACATCGGTAATTGAAATTGAAACATTTTGAGTGGTGGCGATACTATGAAGCCTACGACTGATGCATACAGAGGATGCTGTGATTCCGACACCGGCCCCCAAGAGGAACTTGCTCGCTGAAAACCCGTCGTTATATTCAGTACATTTTCGTACTCTCGAGGAAAATAGGCTCACAGATATCGCACCATACTGGGAAATTGTTGTCGGAATTGCCGGTCCATATGATGCTGTTGATGAACGCGACGAGACAAGAAAGAGAAGACCATAACATAAAGGCGCAAGTGCCAGAGTTCCAAGCTTGCAAGTGCCATGGAAAGGGAATCAAGGCCACGACGAATCCAAGGAAGGACATAATAGAGAAGAATGGGTATGTAGGATCATTTGAGCTGGGCATCGTAGAAAGTAGAGTCGCGAAAGTCGACGAGACCAAAAAGACAGACTGGGGTGAGAGAAGTGAAAAGAATAAAATTGCGCTGACCCATCGTTTATGTGTTAGATTTCTTTTTCAGAAGACGTAAATCTCAACAAAGAGCTGGATTCAACTGTTGCACTGTTTTGGTGGACAATGAGAGGCGTGACACCATTGTGACATTTAGCCGCACTGTTGCTCTGTGACCAAAACGTTACATAGCATTAGCCATGTGGGAAAATATCCGGCAAAATAAGCAGTTCAAATTCCGACTCATTGTGCAGAAACACTATCTCTACAGAACAAAGGCAACATCGTATGTGATATAATGTCGCCCAAAATGTTTCTTAGTATCTTCCCTCTCGCTGGAGCGTTTATCCCCTATACCTTAGCGACATGACCGACGTTACTTACCCCCTTTTCCCAATCTTTGCGTTCTTGGGTTTTATTCTCCCACTCATTCCTTTAGCATGGCACTTACAGGCGCTAAACTCTGGGACCTGCTTCTTCATATTCTGGTCCTCATTGGCTTGTCTCAACCAGTTCGTCAATTCAGTAGTCTGGTTCAACAATGCTTTAAACCCCTCTCCGATATGGTGCGAAATATGTAGGCTCTATCTTTTGACCGTTTAGCGTCACGATTGATGATATGTTCCTCTAGCTATACGCATCATGATGGGCGCTTCTGTTGGAGTTCCTGCTGCATCGCTATGCATAAATCGGCGCCTTTACCAAATAGCATGCGTCCGGAATACGTCTATTTCTTACGCAGAGGTGATACTTGAATCTTATAGGAGTGAAGCAGCTAACTAATGCTTGTCATTCTCCCCTCTCCCCAGAAACGTCGAGCAATCATAATTGATTCCATCATCTGCATTTTAGTTCCGTCGATATACGTCGCACTTCGTAAGTTCATCTTTGTTTTTATTATCTCTACTCGCTAAGTGGTGTACCATTCCAGAATACGTTGTTCAAGGACATAGGTTCAATATTCTAGAAGACATTGGATGTTACCCTGCTCTTTACAATACGATACCAACTTTTTTTATTGCCAGTATCTGGCCTGTAGTTTTTGGAATGATATCAGCTGTATATTGCAGTACGTTCTTTGTTTACGCTTTTCCAGTATCGGTTGCTCATATCCCCCCAGTACTTTCCCTTCGCTCATTTGCAAGGCGCCGCGTCGAGTTCAGCCAATTTCTATCTTCAAATACCTCTCTCACTGTTGGTCGGTACTTCCGTCTCATGGGCTTGGCCATGACCGAAATTTGCGCCACGACTCCTCTTGCGATCTTTATTATTTGGCTCAACGCTACCGCATCACCAATCGGACCTTGGATCAGCTGGGAAGATACTCACTTTGCCTATTCTCGCGTTGAGCAAATATCAGCAACGACTTGGAGGAGTAATCACCTTCTTGTGGTCGCCATTGAATTGTCTCGCTGGCTTAACCCACTTTGTGCTTTCACCTTTTTTGCATTCTTCGGATTTGCCCAGGAATCCAAGAGGAATTACCGTCTTGCTTGGAGGTGGATTAGAAAGTCGGTTGGCTTCCCTTCCCAGACCTCCCGTTCCGACATCAAGCCAATGTGCGTATACACCTCCGGTATTGTTTTTTCGACCCTAACCACTTTTTGCACCTGCAGGTTGTCCTCAAAATTGCCATCTTCCCCAGTTTCTGCGAGGATACCAACATTTGGCGCCCCGTCGCATCATGGCCTAAAGCGAATGGATACTATCAACTCCACTCTTTCCGGACATTTCAGCGACAAAGAGTCTTACTTCGATTCATACCCCCCTACCCCTCAGTCACCGACGGTGATGGCTCCTTCGCCCCCCAGCTATCGCTTATTTATGAATGTTCCTTCGTCTCCAAAATCCGATAAAGTCTCCCTTACAAGGTCAAGAACTCTGTAAATACGTAGTCATAAATTACCCTTTTCCTGTAGATATAGTACCCTTCGTTCTGAACATGTTCCTGTCACAAAAGTGAAATCTAAAGTCAAAGTTGATTTTCGGCCAAGTCGATGAGTTCTATTTATATCTCAGCCGCATCTCCGGCTGCTTGTTTTTGTGTCGCAAAATTGCCCAAGTATATCAGCTTCAGAACCCCTCAAATTTTCAAAATGTCTTTCAATAATCATCCGAGAGCTCCAAGCAACATAATTTTATATAGTCCGTCCGTGAAATTATGGGGAGGCTGGAAGGCCAGATAAGATATCGCGAACAATGGCAAGTAAAACAATGCGGCATTTTCCGAAGTTTGCCGAAACTTAGTTAAAAGCAGACATCCTACCCACCGTTTGTTCCTCCAATTTCGCTTGCCCATCCTACTACTTGATCTTCCACCCTCCGAGCGCACAGCAATGGATTCATTTTTCTCGCTACCTTCACTGAAAATTCTGCTTCAATCATCTGGTTCTTCAAATACTCTAAACCTTGGTTTAGATCCGATCATCAATAACCAGTCAGAAGGCGAACAACCGTATGAAGAAATTATCGACAAAGAGCGGGTGAACTCTGGAAGCATGTCAGCTTTTTGTGTCATATCATGAGATGATAAATCGTAAGTTTTTGTTGTGTTCAAAAATGTTTTGGTTTTACGATATTAACATTATCCACGATTAGATTATGTATATTAGTAATTCTGCAATCGTGAGATCTTTTCTCCTCTGGCACAGCACTAAAGCTCTTTCAACTTACATTATCATCCCTTTAGACGGGAAACTATTCAACGATAAACTTCGGTCATCAGGAGATTTTCGTTCATTGGTCACCCTTCATTGTAAATTTTGTCGTGTAGTCAGATGCTAGCCATCGCCTAACTCCAGTATAGACTGTATCCTGTATTATAACCATCTGCCTTATGTAGCTCTAGAATCCAACTAGTTTCTCTTATATTATTCAGTCCATCACATTCTTTACCGAATCTGCAGAGTCCACCTTGTAGTTTTTAAGTATGCGATAAGATGAAACTAAAATTGATATCTTCCAACGGCATCTACGCATGCAAATTGCAGTTGAAGACCCCAAACAATATATATATTATATTCTTTGGTTTCTCGCGAGTCTTTCTTATTTTTTTTTTGGTAATGTCCCTGCTCCTTAGATCTATGGTCATTTTAAGGATGAATTGTATCGGTGTCGTTTAAGTACTCGAAGTGGCGAACAATGCCGCGGGCCGTGCCCGTGACCATTGTGACATTGACATTGTTATCGAACAATGATCGGCATTTCGGCATTAAAAAAGAGCCTTATTTGCGCTTCAAATGACTATAAGAAAGTAGAGTCCTAGTCCAACCAAGTCCACATACTATTTCCCCCTGCCTTAGCCCTTACCTTTTTTCACTCCCTGAACGCAATGGATTTCTTCCTAACGTTATTCGATATCACATCTAACAAGTCTCCTGTGTCTTTTGACCAGTCAATATCCTCCACAACAATGCAAGCCGAAGATCCCATGCTACTCGTTGACGATGAACGAGATCGGGATATGGGCTCACCATACTTTTGCGTGGTATCTTAGATGTGCAACTAAATTTTTCACTCTAAAACTTGTAAATTTTTCTTGCTTCATTTCTTTGTATATCGAAACATTTCTCATATGTCCACGTTTTATAGGCGCTTCTTATCTATCTTCTTTCGCGTTCGTATGTCACTCTTCTTTGTCGATCTTACGAGGCTGTCATCCGTGAGCTATGCATTTAGCTTGTTGATACATAAAGCATTAATTAACTGACAAATGTTATAGGTTATTGTTCTTCGATTTCTGCTTAAAGGTGTCACTTTGAAAGTACCCCTTCAAGCTGCCACATTTGTACCACTTTCTTAGCTTTATTGTATTGTATTGATACCCAGCCCCATCATCGTATTGTAGCATAGACAAATATATGATCTCAAAGAGCGCGAGACACACAGCATAAGTTATATTTTGGCGAAGTTGTATAAATTTTAACTTGCGGCTTCATGATGCCGACGTCTGATTTACATAACAAGACGATAGGAGTTGAAGGAATTTTGAGTACCCATTACAAGAAGAAATGTAAGTAAAGGAACAACAATATCGGCGCCGGTATCTGTTATCTGAGCTAACATATCACACTGAACCGAGAAAAACTGTCAAGCATTATAGAAACAGTTGTAATAGACGGCGCTCGTTGATCACTCACTTCGGGATAAAAAAACGTACATATATGCACTTTTTTTCAACGCCTGAATAGATCCCTGAATGTTCGAAATGAGGGTTCGATTTATGAGAGACCTTTTTATCTTGCCCATCACACAGGGATATACTTGTGAAAAAGAATAATTGATACATAGAGTATGGATATGAACGAAAACACTTTATGATACAGACGAGTTAACTATCATTATGTAGAAACGAGAATGACCACAATTGGTGGGTAATGGATTATATGGTCATCCTTGAAAGTCGAGATGACATAGGAGACTGAGGTGCCTTTGATTCAAATTTATAATACGGAGAACGGGGAGACATATTTAAAGTCTCTGTGTAATCGCTAGTCTTGTCGCTGGTGTGTGACAGGATAGATTCGAAAGAGATGCGCTTTTCGGGAGAGGGCTTTGCGGGAGATACGAAAGTTGGTAATGTTGCCGAAGTATCCTTTAGCGACAAGGCCATGTTCTTAAGGCTAGTCGACAAACCCTTTGTTAGAGATGATAAACATGTTTAATTTTACTAAAACTCACCCAGAACGGTTCTTCTTTGAAGGAGGTACGGCACCAAAGCGTGACGCAACCGCCCAATATGCACGTCGATAATTCTTGCGCGCTTCGTCGGCAAATCCAAAGAATCCAAAGAATACCAAAGCACAAAGAACGAGAAGCCACCTGCTTGACTCGAGGACGACGGTGCTGAGGGTGCTCCTTCGCCAAATTGCGGCTGGAACGACATCGAGGACCGAAAATTCGAAATGGGTATCTGACCAGCTGACCCAGGGGTAAATGGGCTTCGACACCGCATTGAGATAGAGTCCAAAGCTCGAAATAGGGACTGTCAAAAAGATGTCTGTGGTCGCTAGACACATTAAGCGGAAGTACCGCTCCAGTGAGAGTGATGTTGTAGAGGATAGGAATTGACTAAATTGAGCCCTCCGTTTCATGAAGGCCCTCAGCGTCAGAACTGACGGGTTCATATGAGTGAAATTATAATATAAAAAACGATTACAGAAGATACCCACTGCAATAAGTCGCGGACACCAGGCTGATGACGTTTGGCCACACAAATGATAAAGGGTAGGCAGGTGGCGTATTGACGGTCGTCGGAAGACAACCAATATCCTCAAATATATCGTAACGATGGCCTTGAACAACATATTCTGTCAAAGGTAGAAGTTCAACTTCAGGAATAGCTAAGAAAGCGTAAATCACCCACGCAGTGCCATCTGCAATACAGGTATGCCGAGCCCAATAGATAAATCGACAATGATAGCACGTTTTTTCTGTAGTCGAAATCAGTCTGCGCACCAAATGTTAAAGCCATCGACGGAGACAAACCTCTGCGTAAGTGATAGTAGCGGTATGGCAAGTTGCTATTTTATATAGGCGTCTGTTTATGCATAAGGATGCCGACGGAATGGCTACTGCTATCCCCACTGTTAAACGTGTGGCTGTAATAAAGCGAATATGATTACTGTTATAATCCATGGTACAGCAACGAAAGAGAATACTCACAAATATCGCACCATACAGGAGCATGGTCAATGAAGTTTCCATGCCAGACTATGGAGTTTACAAATTGGATCAGGCATCCAATTGCTGTCCATATCATATAAAGACAAGTGCCGGAGTTCAATGCCTGAAGATGCCAGGGGAGTGGTATAAGGACGAGGAAGAAGCTCAGGAGAGCAAAGATAGGAAAGATGGGATAAGAGTCAACCATTGGTGTATACGTTGTAGTGCGGGGAAAGGACTGTAATGTTTACGGAAAGCAAGGGCTTGAGTTTTGTAGAGTCGTCCCTTTGTAGCTTCATGGTGACCATGGTTGAGGTCGGGGTTTATGTCACAATGAAGAAGACGGGACAATGGGCGAAAGTCCCTTTGTCCCCTTAAGCGTATTTTCCCACGACTCGCCGCGCTTGCTTGTGGATGTTTGGCCGCCTTTTGCCGCTTACAAACCACATCACAGAACAATCGGTTCTCTAAAAAAGTTGAACAATGACTGCGTGCCGAATTTCCGCTAAATAATGCGCAGTTTGGGTATTCCGGCAGGAAGGTCCTCTATAAGATGTAACAAAGGAGAGAACAAAGGTATTAGAGCAACCTACTCCTTTTCGCCCTCGCAACTATACTTCGCCATACTCTCCGCCCTCACTTCAAGAACTTAAACACCACTACATTCAATGGACGAATTCACCAATATCTTTTCTGACGACTGTGCTTTGCTCATGCAAAGACTCGACGGCGAGCCGTCGTCGTCAACACTATCATTTTCCTCAATACCAGACTGTCCTGTCGACAGTGATCGACAACTGATGGACGAAAGCTACTCCGGTCTTTGCGTCGTATCATAACTCATTTTTCTCCCCGCGTCCCAAGTTGTACGTTTGTTCTTCATTCACCGGCTCTTTTTCATATATCTGACTCTTGAATTAATACAGTTTCGTCATACCGAATCTTTATTTCCTTCGTTTCACGCTTGCATGCTGTCGCCCACCAGGCCATCACACATTCTTTTCCTCTCTAACAGTCTTTTAGGACCCCTCTCACTCCCGTTAGTCCTCTCTATTTGTGCTTCGTCTCATTACTGACCTTTATTCTCCTTTTCTAGATAATCCCAGCCCGGACACCTCTCTTTTTCACTTATGTATTTCTTCGCTCCTACTGTTACGACACATTTTCATCGCTGGCTCGAGAATATCTGCTGCCCCTACTTGTATCGATATTGCATCTTAAAACCTTGAGAACATTAGTTCTCTGTGTCGTGTTGTAGAATAGTATTATACCCCGAATGCAGTGGTTATTTGTAAAAGTTTACATATCTTCACCTTGTTCGTTTCAAAGTTTATGTATTCAGGTCGCACCATTGATGTCTGCTTTACTCTGTTTTCCCTTCCACCTAATTTACGGCTATATTAACGCTCAACTTGCGAGGCACCTCAGTCGCCGACCCTGCGAAAATTAGCTATTGTTTTGACTTCCCCAATATTTGATCTCAAAGTACATATGGCCAACTGCACTCTAAGTGCCTTTGAGAATAAAGTCTAACTTCTGATATACAAGTGGGTTGGGGAGGAGTGAATTGAGTTTGAATGAGAACAATGGGACGCCTATGCATGAGAAAATTAGAGTTTGACGGCACGGCTTATTGCCGAAACTGCCGAACATTGTCCTAAAACGGCATCTAGTTTAACCGAGGTTCCGAAAAGGGGATGCTTGACTTAGGACAATGGATCATTGTGCGTATTCTCATTGTTTACACTGACAATGCGGAGGTTACGCGAAGAAAATTTCCTACGCCTTAAGAGTCTGATGAGCCTATGATTTTCGGCTTGTCTTAGCACTCCCCCGCTTCCCCCTGTGTTAACGAGCGTAGCTGCAATAGCAATATCATCTGCGCATCCTACATCACTGCGATGGATCTCTTCGCTCCAGTTACCTTTGATCTCTCCGGAATCACAGACATAATCTTTGACTCTCCTCAAAGCCAGCCAGAGGAACTTGAGCTCCTGGTGGATAGCGATAGGAAGATGAACTTTGGGGGTTATTGCGTTGTCTCATAGGACACTCGAGGCTATTCTCGACATAACCTTTCGTTTTTATTTTCTTGTGAGTCTTCACTAAACAGTGTTTTTCCTCTCCCTGAAATGCTGATCAAGCTCTTGTAAAGGCATATTTTTCTTCCACGCAATACCCATACCTCTGACTAAATGGAACACACGATTATTATTTCGTTCGATTCAAGCACAATGACCTACAATCAGTCCCGTCAAATCACTTTCTTCCGCTACCTATCACTTTCCCCCGCCACCTCTTCCTGCACCAGGGCTTCTTGTGTACACAAGATCTTATACCACTTCCAGAAAAACTGTCTACTACTACATATCCCATTATCACCTCTCAATATTCGTTTTTCATCCCGCTTCCTCATTTGGCTTCTGTCCCCGTCTTGCGATGCTGTATTTTTAGACGACCATGGATGTATCTATCATTATTTACTATTTATTACAATGGTTTGATCTAGTACGCAGGAATGATCTGGTATCATTAGCATTTACCCGTATATACTGTAGACGTTTGTTCGTAACCTACTTACATGGAATGAATTATCGTGCATTTTTCACGTTTCAAAAGTTCAAACTTTCATGTTATATTTTTCAATCATATTTTGGGGATTACACTTCAAGGAAGTTTAGTCTCAAAGCGCGTTTTTCTATCTATGAACCTAGTAATGGCCTCTCAACATATCATACATGCGCGTGAGCGCCCAACAACCAAAAAGGGAAGCCATGAAGATGAATTTTCTCACGCTTTTCTTGATAGCCATTCTTTCGGCGCTAACGCATTCTAAACGTCGAATTATATCGGACTACGATAATAATGGCTAATTGATTGCAAAGGGAGAGTATATAATTTATTTCTCAAAAATTTATACAAGAAGGGATTTTAAAACAAGGTGTAAAATGAACGAAAGTTGAACAGGAGTCTTCATTGTTGGCAGTTTAAACGAAATGGTGAGTACGTTCTTTAACTATCATAACTTGCGTTGTTATGGGTGACTTCTGAGAAGCGGAAGGCGTTTCTATATACATTACTGGCCCTGGAGATGGGTGCACCAGAGCCACCTCCGGTATGGTTATGTTCGCAGTGGGAATTGAAAGAGGATGACATTGAAGTGTATGTCACGTCGTTCTTTTCACCATCATGAAATTCCAATTCATCAAGGTTGATAAAATTTGTGTCCGAGAAAGAGCTGATTGTGGTACGTTTATCACGGCCCGAAGAAAAGTGAATGCTTTCCTTGATTCCTGTATTCTTGGAAGTAGAATTTAATGAGTTTCCTGGTTGGTTTAGCCCTGCTGTCGTTCGACGCCCCAAGCACCTTGTAGCCAGGTTGTACATGGAACGGTAATTCTTCTTTGCTTCGTCTGCGAAGCCAAAGAAAGCAAAGAAAGTGAACGCGCATACGACTATGAGCCACCTTGACGTCTCCAGGTTGACATTTACTATCCTATCTGACCGCCAATACATGGCAAGAATTTGCTCAACGCGAGAGAAGTTGTAATGTGTATCTTCCCAGCTGATCCATGGGAAGAGTCCATTCTTGATGTTTTGATATAGAAAAAACGAGCAGAGTGGGACAGTGAATAGTGTCTCGATCCCTGCAAGACACATGAGGCGGATGTAGATGTTGGAATTGAGATTGGAATGGCTGGATGCGAGGTTGCTAAACTCTGAGTGTCGTTTGCTAATCTTGATAAAGCTGAGGATGCCGTATATACCCGACACGCATCCTATGACGATTTGAGGACCGGATAGAATAGCGATTGCGACTGGGGTGTTGTACACACTCGGCCAACATCCTATGTCTTCAAATATATCGTAACGATGGCCTTGAACCACGTAGTCTGTGTTTTACTTGAATGAGTAGAGTAACCCCGGAAGATATTGCAAGAACGCACGAAGGACCATTTCAATTATGGGAATACCCAGGGAAATCGAAAGATCTGTTAATAAATCATAGAGTTTCTGAGATTTGGAAGTCGAGGATGGGTCGCATGCTTCGCCCTTG
>Ga0247779_1000855_pt1 | contig 16171 bp, 15 predicted proteins | sample UWRJL221509R5_FD_179925 | JGI IMG/M metagenome (GOLD analysis project Ga0247779, IMG submission 179925) | Plant litter microbial communities from Arlington Agricultural Research Station in Wisconsin, United States - UWRJ-L221-509R-5 | ecosystem: Environmental > Terrestrial > Plant litter >... | reverse complement strand
GCTGTGTATGCTCGAGTTCGCTTTCTGGCGTTCGACATGGAGGAGACGGAAGAGGTCGCCGGAGAGTAAAGGACGTGCAAAAATCCATCATGATCTCGATCTTGCGTGCGAATATTGGCCAGAAAAGACCTTATACATCGGCCACACTGTAATTGTGCACAACAACGCGTTCCTTAACGTAGTTTTGTAAAAACGGACAATGTGTGACGCGTGACTTTGCAGGCAACGGGCCGCCCTAGTGACGCGTCGCGGACCCGTTGACACGAAGAGTGAATGACCCCAATGAGTAAGTGTTTGTACGATTCTGGGTTCTTGATCCAAGTGCTAGCGTAGTAGAATACGTAGTAAATCCAAAGCAAAGAGATTTGATAAGAGCCAAGGGAGCATACTCAAAGACATAGCAGTGCTGGTTAGTGGCGGAGAGAATTGCGAAAAGGACTATGTGCAGAATACTTCCAATATGTTTAACTATGTATCAGTATACAGAGGGGTTGCACAGCGGCAAGACAAACTTGAACGACTCGGACAATTTGGTGGCAACAGAGGGCAAGATTAATTTGATAGCACTAGAGTGGTCCTGGTTCGAGTGAGGATAAAGTAAGTACTGTACAGAGCCCCCTCGCTTTATGCACAGAGACCCAGTCTTATCGTGGATAGCGCACGATGATGGTTGGGAGGAACAGCCTGAGAATGCCACCATTGATTGGACTTTGCGCGATTGTCATGAAATCGACAGAGCTGTGTTGTCAGATGTCCGAAGATATACCGCTTGTCACGCGTACACGCGCTATTACCCGTATGTTACCTCATGAATAACTTCCGGTCGGACGTTGATCATAGCCTATAGATACGGTAACTGCTTCATGGATCCGCATTTATGCCAGAAATCACCATTCGTATAACCCAAAATATTCGTCTATAACGCGATGAGCTTTATAAAATCAAAAACACACATCCATTCAAGAGGCACTGAATACCAGCAACATGGCCGGACGAAGATGTTATAGAGGCATTAGTTGAAAAATATTCTGGCCAATTTATCTACGCCGCGACTGTCGTCAAGTATGTCACATCAGCTACTAGACATCGACCTCACCGACGCGTCGAAATCAAGATACGAGCGTCTCCATCGCAAGATTTGCCTTTTGCCGAACTCGATGGATTATACACTCACATACTGTCTACAGTAGATGACATTTGTCACTTTTTTAACCTTCAAGTAGGGCCCTGGTATGAAATAACCTTAGAAGACGCAACTTGACCAGGAAAACTACAAGTTCACTTACGCGCCTTAGCGAGTCTTACGTGACTTGGTGTAGACGCTCAAGTCGCTAAGGCAACTTGATCCTTTTCTGGACCAAGTGATCGGCCTTATCCAAGTCATCGCCATTACTAAGCTCGCTAAGTAGCCAAAGCCAGTAAGGTGCAAGTGAACCAAGTCGTGTAAGTAGGGGCCCATTCCCATTCACGCCATTGTTTTTGATAGAAATTAAAAAATATTATTCAATGTACTAACAACATTCGATACAAATTTAAAAAAACTACTTCAAACAGGCAGATTATTTACTAACTAGACTGCAGTGCAGGTACTACTTGACTATAGATACTAGGAGGGGGTTAAAGTGTGAAACTAGACGTACGTATACGTGCAAGCAGCAATCACAAATGTATCGAAATAAAAGCGCTTCGCAGCCATGCATCACGCAATCCTACGATGGGGGCGAGCACCACAGTATTGCATGATCCAATTTCGAGCGGTGCTGCCAACCAAGGAGTCAGCCAGTGGTCCCACGTCCGCACGGCGTTGACCGTCTCCACGTCGTTAAGAAAAAACCCAACCAGCTATGAACTTATCAGTAGAACGAAAACGTAGTGCCGGTGACCGTCTGCTGGTGGCTGACTCGCGCCATGATACCGGTCCTTTGCGGAGCTCGACTTGTTCCACCAAACGTCAGGAGTCAGGTCTTAGATCTTAACATGCAATTGCAAAGAATCGTGTATGCTGCGCTGTTGGTGAACAAGGAGAAAAGTATTTGGTAAAGGGTTTGTTCGAGGGCAGAGATGATTGACTTACTTGCAAGTATCAGGATGGTGGGCTCATTCCAATACACCGATAGAGAAAGGAATATCTGGATTATCGGTAAGCCAATGTATCAAGAATTATATGTGTTATCGACTCACCGTGTTGTGTTGAGGGGGTTCTGTTAAATGATTCCATTCAAGGTACGAGGGGTAGACGTCCGACATATTTGGGAGCTGGATGGAAGGGAAGAATGGCGATGTTGTGGTAGCATTAAAGATTGGGGCCCTGGGGTCTGATCCGCGCCCAATTTTTCTTTGGGGAGCAACGTCAACACGTGAGCGCGGCGAGGCGGAGTAACGACTTGACCGATGTTCCGAGTGTATCACCGAGTGTTAGATAAAGAAAGGTACATAGTAACTTAGCAGATGCTTGACCTAAAGGCCGGTCGTTCGGAAATCGGGACCCTGCGCGAGTGAATTGTTTCCAAATGTGGAAAGTTCGTTCACACCGGAAATTGGTTGCGACATCGCACAGAAAAGTCCGTTCCTCTATTCTCAAGGCAATCAGCGACACCAGTGTAGCCAATAGAAATTTAGAAATTTAGACTTCCTTGACGCGTGCGTATATTTATACGCACTTTCTTCCCTGCATTGTTTAAATTCATGGAGAAATCCGTAATTCTATTATAACTTTTTCTGAGAAAATAATGTCATTGAGACTCATGTAGGATCACGCAGAGTCAAAATCGGATTTATTCTGAAACTTTTGCTGGTCTGCTTGTTTGGACAACACAAATACTTCCCAGTGGCAGCTTTACACCACGATTTTTGGATAAGAACAACACCTCTACGATAGAAGACTTATAGCCGAATTTATGATGGATCCTTCGCGATCCGGACAGCACAGCATACACTAGGCGAAGAGACGCATGCCAAAGCGGCGCTATGCTGTTTGGAGTATCTCTGCAACGATCCGCTGTCACCGCGAAAGCTCCTCGCTATAGAATAAACCTCTGAAGAGGTAGACATCGGGTAACGGTACGGTGGCCGTGCTCACTAACTGTCCAAGGTCTAATCGACGATGAAGCTAGCAAGGCGATCATTTATTAATAAGTGGGTTTTGGAAAAACAGCCGTGAGAATGCCACCGTTGATCGGACTTGCGTGATAAATCGATTGATCACGCGCGGCTAAGTACTCCGAGCGCGTTCAGTTCTACAACTTATCAGAGATAGAATCTGCTGATAAGTACACTTACGGTACTTTCAAGCCAACTTCAACCTCCGTCGTAACAGGTTTGTCGACCCCCCTAAGCTTTCTTGGTTTGGCTATATGATAGTACTGAAGAACAAGTGGATTATTAAATATGCTTGAATTAATTTCATTCGCACGACGAGCTTGGCGCCTAAGCTAGGCAGTATCTCTTCTAGAGTCCTCCAAGAGAAGATAGAGCCAGGCATATTGGCCGACCTAGTGGGATATTAGTTTACAGCTAAAGTGGTCATTAGATACTTATGGCATATAGATGAAACAAAAAGAAAGTTGTGTAATATCTTCCGGTCGCTACAATCTGTCATAAAGCTATTCTCGACCCCGAGGAAATTTAAAAACCAATAATAGAAGTTGTGAGCCAGGTAGAGAATTGGTGGAAGGGGAGTATAGTAGTGTACTGTACGTACAGAACTTGAGAGAAAAAAAGGGAGAAAGAGGCACAAAAAAGGTAAACGCAAACTCTATGAATATGTAAACCTGCTACGGATCACTTTCTCGCGCAAGGTAACTTTCCTATGTAATTTCAGAGCAATTCAATAGTGGTTAGCACAAAGACCATATTCTCATGGCACGCCGGGAGGACTGACCAAGTCCACATAAAACACGTTCAGCGCTTCCGCGCGCAATTGCTTCTCGGACATCCCACTAGAGTATCTTTTTGCGAGGAGTTTGACCATCGCCCTCTTTCGGATGCCTCTGCATGTGGGTCCGGTGCTGAATCTCTCGTATAGGCTCTTCCAGAACCTCACGACGTCGTCTGTGCTATTTGTTTCAATGAGAAATGAGGAACAATGAGGGGTTGAGTTGAAATAGAGAATAGGTGCTGAAAACTTACGCAGCACTGCTAGTGATATGACTGTCGACCCATTCGATAGCGTCCTCAATACGCTTCTCATCGTGTGCAGATAAAGTGGACATCGTTGAAATGTGAGAAGAGGTTAAGGATGAGCTCTGTTTCTCTATCGACTTTTAAGGTTTTTTTTTGCACTACTGCGCCTTTCACTGAATATCTATATTCCCATATTCTCATGTCAACTGCCAATGGTGTCGTTAAGGCAAGTTCAAAATTATTTAAGTAACTCAATGGAGGCAATAGAGGCGAGTAGGAGGATGCCAATTATTAACCACAGTTACTGGCCCTGGCATTGATTGTTCATAGCGACATTGCCGGTAAAGCGAGACTCTTTTGCCGGAAGAACCTCCTTATGTACGATTAACGTTACGGTTCTATATTCTATCAAGGAACCAAAGGTCTGTTTTGTTTTTACGTGACTGTATCTATCAATCCCCGCAAATTCTGGCGGCCGTGCAACGTGGACGAGGCGAAGGCTCATATATTAAATATAGTTATAACTCAGGAGTTCAGACGACCTCCCAGATCTTTGTAGCTGTAACAGTCGAGTATATATGACCAGGTGTTAACGCTACACGTACCTGCGAAACATCTTTTTCTATTCTGACATTGAAACGAAATACTGACGTTCTGGCCCCTTTGAAACCAAACTTCTATATATCTTCTAGAGCCTGCATCTCTTGAGACTTGAATGGTTATCATTAAGATGCCGACATTGAGAGTGACAAGATAGCCCATCTAGTCACTGATTACTAGTTACTCCTTACGGCAGCTCGAGAACAGCATCTTGGCGCCGAGAGTCTATAAATAAATCACCGGCGGCAAGGTCAGCAAGGCTTATGTGGGAAATTTTCAATAAAGATTCAAGTTTACGATTTTCCGTGGATCTTAAATTTTGAACTAAGATTTAGTTTCCCCTCGCGTTTGACGAGACCTGAAAACAATAACTTCACCAGGGTAATTAATACCTCTGATACTTACACGCGAATTGTTGTTGAACGTTGAACTATGAAGATGGTGAAGTTGGCCGAGATGTATTCTATAGCCAGCGTTGTCAAAATGCCGCACATTCGTCTAACCCTTCCTGCGGTGCCATTTGGCATTCCTAGTAACTGCGGGATGAGCGTCAAGCATGCTAACATGTCAGTGTTATACCGTCTGAACTCGGGCCGATTGGCTACAAATCCGAAGGCCTCGGTGCGAATACGTGGTATGCGACTATTACAACAAAGAGAACTGATACGTGGATATTTTTAAAGATGATAAAAGATGTTTCAAGCCCAAATACCTTATGAGACTGCAACTCGAAATTGTACACGACTATCTAGATTTGTACGATGGCTTCAAGCACTCGCTAGGTGCTTCTTGGGGCGCATTGATCGACGTGAAGGGCACGCAAGACCGTCTGTACAACTAGGGTAATGCGGATCATGCTCAGTTCCTTTAGGGCAACAAGGATGCCGGATCGAGGTCATCTCCTACCCCCGGTAGAGAAAATAAAGAGATGAACCACATGGTGAAGAAAAAAATATGTATTGATCTAGAAACTGGATGGTTCAAGCCATATAGCTAGTAGATCTGAAGAATAGGGGATAAAATAAGATGCTGTAATAGGAATCTAAACAGAAACATGCCATCTGTCAAGGCTGCGTACGTAAAATGGCTCAGCTGATAAAACACGGGTGTACATAAGCGCGTACTGAATCTTTCATAATGTGTTTGGTCAACTTCGAGGGTATCATTCCCTTCATAGCGACGAGAACCGGGTTTGTGGTAACCTTAATTGACAGCTGTTCCATTCAACGAGTTTATTATCTCGAAATCATCTGAGATAAATTTTTGAGTGCCAGGAAAGCAAACTGATCTCACTGTCTCTCCAATTTCCGACACGTTTTGCATACTCTCACGAAAGCATTCCATGGGAAATATTGGCCATCTCTAATCTTGCCTTGAGCGACGACTCGTTTTGACATTACTCGCCGACTATGGATCGTGTCAAGGAACCTCGCGCTACTATGTTCTCTTTAAAGAGCACAATCATATTATCGTTAACGTTGTATTGAAAACATTCGAAATATCAATTGCCAACTGGCAGGCGCGTATGACCGACTTCAAGATGCAGTTGCCACTGCTGCATTCCATAACTTGGGAGAGCGCTATGATCCTCCCAAGTGTCAGCCTAATAGGTGAGTAACAGTTATAAGGAGGATCATGGACTGAATCTTGCGCAGGGACGCTGAATCACGCGACAAGCTTAATGATGGAGTTCAGTTCTATGGCAATGAACACCATCCTGACGCAGGTGCTGCTAGATGACGATTATTTTCCTTCTAAAGACATCGCACTGTTTATCCGCGATGAGCTTTATCTACGCCGCGACTGTCGTCAAGTATATCAAATCGGCTAGACATCGACCTCACCGACACATCGAAATCATCCTCACGATACGAGCGTCTCCATCACAAGATTTACCTTTTGACGAACTCGATGGATTATACACTCACATACTGTCTACGGTAGATGACATTGAAACCGTCCTTCAGGTCTTCAGTTTCATCATGACCAATTGCCTACTATTGATGATATTGAAGACATACTGGAAATGGAACGAGGAGATATCGAGGTCGAACTTTATGATCTTGCATCGCTAGTGCGGTTCGAAGAACGAGCTATCAGCCCGACTAGCACCAGACTAATATGCAGAGTCTGACATGCATCGTTGGAAGATTTCTTCCTTGATCCTACCCGGTCGAGGAGTTTTACATCAATATCGAGTTTATGGAACATGCAGGGGCATGTTTTGCTTCCTGTCCAGTGAGCACAAACCCGTTTAATTCGTTATGTTGTCTCTTTTTAAACTTCAAGTAGGGCCTTGGTATGAAATAACCTCAGAAGACGCAATTTCGACTCTTTTTATTTTCTTAGACGGCTTAGAACTCCGACATGCAAAGTTCACACCGCAAATTGGTCGCGACATCGCAGAAATGTCCATTCCTCTATTCTACAAAGCAATCAATTGCACGAGTGTAGCCAATGGAAATTTGGATATCTTGACCTCCTCAACACGTATATTTACACACACTTTCTTCCCTGTATTGTTTAGATTCATGGAGAAATCCGTAATTATATTGCAACTTTTTCTGAGACAATAATGTCATTGAGACTCATGTAGGATCACGCAGAGTCAAAATCAATGCTGACTTTTCACTTAAGAGGATTCGACGAATTTTTGAAGATCCAAAATTAATATTTGCAAACGCATGAATTGAACACACTTTTTGGATAAGAACGATACCTATGATAGAAGACTTATAGGCACATTTATGATGGATCCTTCGCGATCCGTACAGCATACACTGGGCGAAGAGACGCATGTGAAAGTGTCGCTATGCTGTTTGGAGTATCTCTGCAACGATCCGCTCTCGTCGCAAAAGCTCCTCGCTATACCAAACGAGAGCTTAAGATAAGGCAAAATAAACCTTGGAAGAGGAAGACATCGGGTGACGATAAACAGGCCGAGAACCCCATGGATTGATCTCGGCCTTTTATTTCTTATTTTGACGTCGGCCGACCTTTTTTGGTCCATTCCCATACCTTTGCTCGTCGTCGAGAGCAACCTCGCGGCATTTTCGTGCTCTATGCAATGCATTGAGGCCACCAAAGCAATTTCGGACGATTTCTGAGCCATAAAAGTGGTCAATTCCATTTTGGAACCAGTGACCATGGCTCGAGAGCAACGGTTCATTCAAACCCGCTTATCAACTGTCAGGGAGAGAGAACCTTGCTTTACAGCAAGGCCATGCCACGACATAAATACGCAGCTGGCCGCAGCAAGGTCCAATCTATGTTCAAGGCGATCATTTATTAATAAGTGGAAGAACTTCAGCCGTGAGAATGCCACCATTGATCGGACTTAGTTGCTCACGCGCGGCGGCTAAGTACTCGGGGCGCGTTCCGTTCTACAACTGCTCAGAGATAGAATCTGCTTATAAGTACACTTATGGTACTTTCAAACCAACCCTGACCTCCGTCGTAACAAGTTGGCATTAAGACAGGTTCGAAATTATTTAAAGCAACTCGATGGAGGCGAGTAGGAGGATGTCAATTATCATCGCAGTTATTGGCTGCCGATGGCGACATTGTCGGTGAAGCGAGGCTCTTATTTACCGGAAGAGCCTCTTCCGGTGATATTAACGTTACGGTTCTATATTCTATCAAGGAATCAAAGGTCTATTTTGTTTTTACGCAACTGTATCTATCCATCCCCGCAAATTCTGGCAGCCGTGAAACGTGGACAAGGCTCAGGCTCATATATTAAGTATAGTCATAACTCAGGAGCTCAAACGACCTCCGAGGTCTTTGCAGCTGTAACAGTCGAGTATATATGCGCGGGTGCTAATGCTACACGTACCTTACATGCCCTTTGTCAACGTTTATTCCGAACAATATCCTTAGTTTCGAGTATGAATGTAGTGAGTGATATTAAGGAGGTTTAAAGGTTCATTGATTATTCCATTTCTGAATTGTTGGCAGCCGCATATAGAATAGTGTTGGAGGTAGTGAGTCGAGGTTCAGAGATAGAACCACGGCATCCGACCCTGAAATTTGGTGCCTATAATGAAATGGCTCAGCTGATAAAACACGGGTGTACAATGTACATGTAAGCGTTTACTGAACCTTTCACAACGTGTTGATCTTCATAGCGACGAGAACCGGGTTTCGTGGTAACTTTAATTGACAGCTGTTCCACCGACGAAATCTTACACGACGATGCTTCTTTGTTTCTAGAACGCAAGACTTGCATGAGCAGGGTCAGTTCAGTCAGAGGGACATGGGGGCAGGCCTTCAGCGATGGATACAGAGCGCTTCCAGATAGACGCTGAAAAGTCACGGTTCAAGATGATAGCTCGCACTACTTTCATTGTTCTGGACAAAGATAGAAGATCTTCATGATGCAAATGCACAAAGGTCTGAGAGCATGAGTCAGTGAAAAAAAAAAGTTCAAAATATAATCATTTTTTACCTCGAGCATGATTTTGCGATGGTCAGAATCGAGCAACAGTCATAGGCTCTCAGTACCTAACCGTGCTTGTTTAAGTTCCGTGTCTGCATCGGCCTCCAAACAGTGACCTGCTCTTTACCACAAACATGTGCTGGGTTCTCTAATTTGCAACGTGGTCGGTGCCGTGCAGAGAGAGGAAAAAACCAGCAGAACGAGAAGAAAAATGAACATGAGAATGAGGAATTAATATATTAATAGAAAACGATCGGTATAATACATCGAGGAAGCGTACAAAACCTTGAGAAAAGATAGGGAGAAGAGAAAGAGAAACGTGGAAAAAGAATAGAAAAATAACTCATAAAATCTAGCATACGGGATAGATAAATAGAACAATTCGAAGGTTTCATAAGGGGAAGAGGTTTGGGATGACAAAATCAAGGATGATGATGACGCACAAGGTTGCGAAGACAAGTTTCCTCGGAAAGGTAGGTATAAGGGAAGGGGTAACAAGACCCCAATGAGTAAGTGTTTGTACGACTCTGGGTTCTTGATCCAAGTGCTAGCGTAGTAGAGGGAGTTGATAAGCGCCAAGGGAGCATACTCAAAGACATAGCAGTGCTGGTTAGTGGCGGCGAGAATTGCGAAAACGAGCGTGCAGAATACTTCTAATATGTTTAATTATACATCAGTATACAGAGTTTGCACAGCCGCAAGATGATAACTTTGAACAAAGTTTTAGGGTTATCGCTGTAGTCTATTATAAATACCAAATCTTGTAGAGCGAGAGCACGACAGTAAATCAGGGAGGCTTCCGCAATTTGAACAGAGCATAAGAAGTGCAGTCGTGGGCAATAACAAGCGACGGATGCGGATCCTTTGAGGGGTGTTGGGTCAGTACTGCTGCAAAGGCAAGGTTATATAGAAAGGAACGAGGTGGAGGTGGAGGGAGGAGTCAAGAGCAGCCTACATGAAGGTTAAGAAGAAGAGGTGTCCTTGGAATTATTCTGAATTCAGCCGATGGGGTTTCCGATTACAGGTGATTTGTCATAAGTTCAAACCCCGACAGCTGCTATGTAAGTCCGACGCGCCTCCGTTGTACATAATTAAATAACGCATTAACGCTACGCGCACAAGGACTGGAGTCAAAATAAATGTAAATTTTAAAAACAATATCGAGAGTGGGTACAGAAGAAAGTACATGGCATACGTGGATCCCATAGGAGTTCCTGTTTTTAGGAAAGGAGATGCGTGGAAGAAATTGAATGCTGTTCTGGCGTTCGGAAAAGTATCGGGACATTGGCACGAAGAAATAACAATGCTTTTCATGTGGTGGGATTGCGGCATTGTATTTCATCACTTTAAATTACTAGGAACCGTGGCGGCAAAGATTGCCATCCCGCGGGGTTGTACCTTAGAGGATGCTTGCCTTTTTGCTGTTACGCAAAGATGTCTGATGGACACCAAAAATAGCTGTTTATTTAAATGCTTCGGCACCAGTGTGGAATTGATGATGAGTACTGAGTATTTAAATATTTATCCCCAATTATCGGTCGGTAATTTAATCTTGCAAATCGTTCTAAGTCTTCAGGCACACTGCATACGCCTCGTCAATTTTTTTCCCACAACGACAACAGCAAGCTTTCGTCAATGAGGGGTACAAACATGCCTAATGGAATTACTCCGGTTCTTTGGAACATCTTCTCATAATGTCGGACCGATTGTTGGGCGTAGGAGAGGGCCTGGGGAAGTGAAATTAAGTCGCGAAAATGTTTGGATGCCAAAGACAGAGAGAGATATGCTATCGATTCACTGATATTCCTGTTATTGAGTTCCGAATCCAGTGTGCTATGTAATTTCAACGCTTTGATCCCTGCTTCCACCGAGTCAGCTATATGTTGTAATGCAGTTCGTTCAAAGCGTCGGCAAATTCGCACATAACCGTTCCTCCATGTGTCATGACGGTTGTTCCCCATTTCTGTCCAAGAAGGAGACTTTCTCGGAATTTTCTTCTGATTTTAACGTAAAGATAGCGTTTCCAATTAAAGACTCGTAGCCCCGTACTGCCTCTTCCGCGTCATTCGAAGCATTCGTTGAATCTTGATTCAGACGTCCAACATAGGCAGAGTAACAAATCAAACGGGAAAGCTGGAATTTCGCCTGCAAGGTCGGAGCTGCACTTGTGAGACGACGCGCAAGGGATACAGCCTCTGTTATCGCCTATATGCGCTAACGTAGTCACATGTGTGTACATAACTTGTGGACAGATGGAAAAGTACACGGGCGAGATGAGGCGCATGGTAATAAACATCCTGGTTCGCTTTGGCCAGTGTCCTATAGAGGCGTACAGCACATTGGGCTATTGTCAGGGCTTCATGAAACATCTGTAGGTTGAGAAGCCTGCCAGTCAGGTTATTCATGGATCGTGCCCCAGTTTGTATTTCTGGATCATTGCGCCGACTATCATAGCAGGCTACCGTCTATCTTCGCAATCAGAGCGAATACGTGATCATGTACTTCTCCCCTTTCCATTTCTGAGCGAGGCAACAACCAGATGATCGAACCGAAGGGGCTTCACCTCGGGAAGCTGATGTTTTTTGGTCACCTGAAAACACTGTTTGTTAGAAACTTCAAACTGATTTGATTCAAGTTTTAGTATACAATTGTTCCGGTTTTCAGGTGACCTAAAAACACTAGCTCCCCGAGGTGCTTAGATGCATGGAATCAGGTTGTTCGAGCGGATACGATACGCTACCAGAGAGGTTTTGAAAGGTAGCGTCAATCTTGCCAACTTGAGAGGTGATATACAACCTATAGACAAGGTTGTCGGATAATTTGACGTGTGGAGGGAGGCTGGATAATATGAGGGGAGTCGAACCCATAAATGCTAGGACATTGTCGTCTGACACCCGCAGGGGATATTATTGTCCCTGCGCCATGCGCCATAACACTTCGGAATTGTACGATCCCAACCGCCGTACCCAACTGTGTGAACATCTTTGAAAAGGTTCTGTTAGAATTATCCACAGTCGCTATTGAATATCTCCACACCGTAAATCATCGCTAGCCTTTATTTCCTTGGTCTTTAAGAATGTGGATATGCATTTCCACAACCTTCCGATTTTTCCAGGAATTAATGGAGTACTTTATTTTTTGACACTTGTTTTTCGAAGAGTTTGAAGTGTCCAGCCAGGATCGGAAGACATTTCTCGTAAACTGATTTCATGTCCCTGGGATATGTTGAGACATATCCTGTTGAATCACAATGCGTAGCTCACTTTAGAAGGGTTATTAAAGCATCCCGCAAATCTGCTGCGTCGTCGAGAGTCTGTTCATGTTTCGCATGAAATCCCTTGAGATCTTGTACGATTTCGAGGGTCTCTGCTGCTAGACATTCGGCTTCTCGCATGTTGAGAGCAGGCTAGAATCTCACATTAGCCACGAGAAAGCAACAACGATTATGTGTATATTTCTTTGTATACCTTCTTAAAAGATTCGCTAAGCTTTTGTGCAAGCTCAGTCACATCCTTCAATGCAGTCGCAAGGGTCAATGCTGCGAGAGTAATATGCGGATGGCGAGATCACTCGGACTTAGATCCAGAATTGAACTGTGCACTGAGAAGCGCCGTCGAACACCGTCCGAATCCATGTCAATAGTTATAAAAGAAAACAAGAGAGTAATTTTGACTGCTGAGCCTGCCTGATCCGAAAAGACTGAGAACGGCCCGTGGCGCCGACCCATTTATCCCTGGGAAAAAGCTGATTAGAAAAATGTCATATGTATGTAATTCCGAGGGATAAATACGCCGAAAAAGCTGGGATAAAGATGATCTTCATCTATGGATGTTTCCGAGGGATAAATGATACCTTAGGCCTTATCCCCAGTGAAAAATGCATCTCGTTATATCCAACGCCTTATAATGATACATATGCAATATAACACTGTATAGCTATGTACATGTCAATAATTTAGGTGTGTCTCTCAATTATAACCGTATCTATCTACATCTAACTAATACCATATCTTTATCATGAACGGGGTTATACACTACACTTCAGTCGGGTGCTTCTTCCAAGACTCGAATCCGATGCAACTTCTCTGTCAAAATCCGCTGATTAGTAATTGGCGTCCCGAAGGCGAATTCCGTTTAGTGCGTGATGGCTACCGCGTATCGCGCCGTGTTACTCAGAGTCACAAATTCGAGGGTATCGCTTAGCCCCCATCACCCCTTTCTTTCTTCCCCCCATCCTGCCTAGCCGTGTCATCCTCGCCTTCCCTGATTTCCTTTCGTTATGGCCGCTATCCATAGGGAACTGCTGCAGATTCTATGCATATCAATTGCTTAAATCATCTTGAAGACTATACGAGGTGCCAATCTTCGACCTTATTACAAGAGCAAAGGACCTGGTGGGGATTCCGAGGGAATAGCGACGCATATATGAGCTCGTATGTAGGAGGATTACATCAAGTACGTACCAAGAGAAGTACAATGATGTTTTCAACACATAGACGCGTCACGCCCATGTATCATCTGGGACCGAGATTGATGGGTTCAATGGATAACGCAAATACGACAAGCAAAGAGGTGCGCACAGTCACTGAACTCGTTATTTCTCGAAAAAATGAAATACAGGTACACAATCATACAGGAAGGCCAGTAGGCAACGGTGCTGCCCGCTGGTGTGGAGCCTGGAATTGACCCAATAACGAACACAGACAGGCAGTGACGTGCAAGGTAAATTTATGTTTGTCATTGCACTATTTGTATCTCACAAGCACAGTGCCCAAGCGGGTGTTTTCGCAGTGACACCTTCTGTGACGGAGTCCGGTGAGGATAAAAATCGGATGAAAAAGTCAACAATGAAGTTAGTGACCCCAAAGTAAGCTTTCATTTTCAACTCTGGTATTATGTCGCTCATATTTTCTCCCGCCATTGTTCTTTATTTACTACAAAGACCACCGGGCCTCGAGAGTTGGGATGTTTTTCCCTGGCATGCTTTATAATCGTAAGCCCGACTCAAAAATCGTTTCGGCCTTCCTCGAGTCGTTTCTTACTTGTTGTGATTCACAGTATATTTCTCTTTGGCCTGGTTTATCGGTTGGATCAAGCTATATCATGGTATATTCTGTACTGTGTAGTGTTTTACGGGGCTAGATACAACGGATAGTAGTCGTTATATGTCATTACATACATAAATATGCAAATATATTCATTTTATACATGGTTGTGTACTAATATATCTGATTGGTCTTCTCCGAGTTTGATTCTTCATTTTGGGCTAATGTGGACCAACGGAGCGCAATCGGTACTTTGGAGGAAGAACTTGAGTTTTATGATCTTCTTAACGATGATGCACCGGCCGAAGAAGATGTAGACCCTGACCTAGATGATACCGTAGCCAGTTTCTTCGAAATGTAGTCCCCATTTTCTTTAAATTGAATGAATTATATTGTTAAATATAGTATGTACATCAATCTCAGTTGGTAGATAAACATGGAGTCGGAAACTTCCCCACGCGTATTATTTAATAGTAATATTCGGTGTACATGACCTGTAGCGCTCTGCACATATGCAACGCGCACTCGACATGTATCGCGCGTGTCAAGCGCAATGATATGCGAACACCATCAATTACCTTTCTGAGGGTGTCATATGACTTTAGTCTGATTAGTCTGATATTGGCCAGACTAATCGACTAAAACCGCTGAGCCGACTTAGCGGTCGACTAATCACGGATATTCGCCGACTGGTACAACACTGTCTTCTCGTACAACAAAAGGGCCGTTTCTGCCAGATCGTCTAACCCCATCAAACACATGTGTACGATTGTAGAAGGTTATATCAGGTGAGACGCATTTCTCACTGGGCCTTATCACTGATTTATCCCTCGGAAACATCCAGGGATAAAGATGATCCCCACCCCAGCCTTTACATTGATCAGGTTACACATATCATTTATCTAATCAGCTTTTTCCCGGGACTAAATGGGTCGGCGCCACGGATGCTTGAAGCCTGAAAAGTTGAAAGCTGTCAGGATATGCCGAATTTCAATTTCTGTATTAACGTTCACAGTCATACTGTAACTTTATGAGCCAATCGCACTAACAACACTATTTCCTGAATATCAGATATATATGCTACGTGTGTACAACAAAAGGAGAGACCAAGTAAGTAAAGCAAACTTCACCGTCCTATCTTCTTCCTACACAATTCGTCAACCAGCAGCTGGCAGAGAGACCTTTATGGATGAACAACGGAGCAACGAGCGCCATAGCGCACGCACAACACAAATACTATAAAACAAGGACGAAGAACATAAAATCAAGAAATATGAAAAAGATATGTATAAGTAAGACAGGGCTGCACTGGCAGGACGCGTACTACAGAGAAAATCGTGAATCGAAACAAGTGCCTTCAGCCAGACAAGCGGAGAAGAATATACGCATGATAAAATTTCTAGCACACGGAATAAATACATAAAACGGCTCGAAAGTTTCATAAAGGAAGAGGTTGGGATATATGAAGGGTAACAAAATCAAGGACGATGATGACGCACAAGCTTGTGAAGATCACAAATTCAGAGATACTTACTTGGAAAGGTAGGTATAATGGAAGGGGTAACAAAGAACAATGAACAAGCATCTTGTATAGTCGAATTCACGTCGTACCGCGCCAGGATACGTGAAGGGCCGGATGGCTATTAATAACGGTGATATGTGTCATGTCGTCCAAGAAATAGGTATGCATGCAAGTCCAATGGGCAGACGGGTGTTGTCACAGTGCAGCTTAGCTGGAGGCCTAGAAAAACGCGAAAGAGTACATGTGTGTATTGTACTAGGAAAGGGCAGTTGACATTGGGAAGAGAACATCGAGGATGAGATGGTGTCGGGTATTTTAGAGTCGTAGTGTTTTCTTGGTGTTTTTAATCTTTCTTCAAATTCTCGATAAAGCGGACTAGAGGCTCGCTGGCTTTCTAATTGGAAAGGGCCGAGCCACTTTCTTCCCTAGGGTATCATGAGGGGTA
>Ga0247779_1000854_pt1 | contig 16181 bp, 15 predicted proteins | sample UWRJL221509R5_FD_179925 | JGI IMG/M metagenome (GOLD analysis project Ga0247779, IMG submission 179925) | Plant litter microbial communities from Arlington Agricultural Research Station in Wisconsin, United States - UWRJ-L221-509R-5 | ecosystem: Environmental > Terrestrial > Plant litter >... | reverse complement strand
AGCTACCTGTGCAAGGGCTGGAAGATCTTCTTCGGCCACGCTCTACCGAAGATCCCCCGCACGCGCGCCCAGCAAGCGCCGCTCTTGCCCACCACGTCCATCGTCCGTCGCAACAACACGCAGCAGGTTCCGCGCAGCTAGCTGCCAGCCCTCAGTCCTCAGTCCTCAGCCCTCAGCCCTCAGCCCTCAGTCCTCAGTCCTCAGCCCTCAGCCCTCAGTCCTCAGTCCTCAGTCCTCAGTCCTCAGCCCTCAGCCGGCGAAAAACAAAGTGCGTACGCACACCAATGCCGATCGGCTAGCAGCCCAAGGGATCGAAATCATTTAGGAAAAACAGGCGCGCTCTTTTGTCGGAGCTGAGAACCAGCTCACATTTGGCGCGGCAGGGGGCGACACGCGAAAAATCGAGTTCGAATTCGAACTCGATTCTCAAGTTGTGAGCGCGCACTTCGCGCGAAATTCGGCGCGAAGGTCTTGAGTGAACCGCATTGGTTCGAATTCGAGCTCGATTCTCAAGTTGTGAACGCGCACTTCGCGCGAAATTCGGCGCGAAGGTCTTAAGTGAACGGCATTCGTACGCACACTTTGTTTTTCGCTCACGGGGGCACCCGCGGCTGCGACTCAGGACTGGCTTGCGGCGCAATGGGACTGGACGCTGGGTGATTGCCCGGGCAGCTAGCTGCCTGCTCTATCCTGACATAATGCTGTCATTGGGCTCGGGTACTGCTTTGGGGGACCAACACCGAGGAGTACGCTCATGTCTACGTTTTCATTGCTAAAACCGTGGGGCTTCCGGCTGTCCGCCGCGCGAGATTTCTACGCCCAATTCACACCAGGCTCGGGCATGGCCGCGGTCGCGCTCGATCGGCTGACGCTCGCGTTCCGACTCGATGGCACGTTTGCGCCCGTGCTCGTGGAGTTGCGTGAAGAGGGCGATCGCTTGCTCGCCGAGCTCGCGGGCGATGCGGAGCCGCGCGTGCTCGCCAAGCAGCTCGGACGGATCTTGGGACTCGAAGCCGACACACGAGCTTGGTTTGCTCTCGGTGAGAGTGATTTGGTGGTCGGCGACTTACAGCGTGAGCACCCGGGGTTTCTGAGCGCCGCCAAGGCCTCGCCGTATGACGCGGCGACCTGGGCCGTGATCTCGCCGCGGATGAATCAGCAGCAGGCGGCGCGTATCAAGCAGGCGATGGCGCGCGAGTTGGGTGATGCGCTGGTGCTGAACGAGCGCACGCACTTCGTGTTTCCGAGCCCAGAGCGATTGCGGGCGCTGGAGCGTTTCCCTGGCTTGTCGGACGAGAAGATTGCGCGCCTGCGCGGGGTCGCGCAGGCGGCGTGTGACGGATTGCTCGATGCCGAGCATCTGCGCGACTTGGGTGAGGCTCGCGCGTTGGCGGAGTTGCAAAAGCTGCGCGGCGTGGGGCCTTGGGCGGCGAGCCATATTTACTTTCGCGGCGCTGCCCCCTGCGACGGCTTGCCGTTCGCCGAGCCGCGGGTGCTACACGGCTTGGCCCAAGCGTATCGACTGCGTTCGCCGTCGCTGGCCACTTTTCAACGCATTGCGGTGGGTTGGCGTCCGTTTCGTGCGTGGGTGTGCGTGCTGTTGATGCGTCACTTGAATGCCACTGTGGGCTGGCATGTGCCGCATGACGCCCGTCATGACTCACGCGGCGTGATCGCCCGAGGCACGCGCGAGCTCGGGCTCGGGTGATGGGCGGTTCCTGGCGCGCGGGGCAAAATGTGATACCGATTTGAGAGCTATGCTTAGAATGCAGTTCGGTCTCCTCGGTAGCCTGCTGGCGTTGTGCTCGGTGCTCGGTTGCTCTACCGGTCCGGCCCCCGACTACGGGCTCAATCAGCGCGCGGGCGGCGCTTCGGGAAGCGGCTCGGGCAACAACGGCTCGGGCAATGGCCCCGGCGTCGGTTCGGGCAGCGCTGGCGCACCCCTGATCAACACTGATCCCGTGCCGATGGAGGACGCGGGGGATTGCGGCAGCACTCTCGACGTCTTGTACCGAGATTTCAATGAGTCGCACCCAGACTTCGAAACGCCGTTCGCCGGTGACGTCGTGCGGCGAGGGCTGATCGAAGTCGCGCTCGGTCCCGATCGAAAGCCGGTCTTCAAAGATCGCGTTGGCCACCCCGCACTGACCGGAAGCCCGACGGCCATCAATACGGACTGGAATCCGACCGAGCCGGTCATCACGAGCGCCGCTTCGTTCAACCAGTGGTACAACACCTCGGACGTCAATCGCGCCATCCCGAAGAAGCTAGCGCTGCTGGAGTCCTCGCCGGGCAGCGGCACCTTCGGCTACGACAGCATGGCGTTCTTCCCGCTCGCCCCGGATGAAGGCTTCGGTATCACTCCCAAAGCCAACGACATGGGCATGAACTTCCTGTTCACCACGGAAATTCACGTGCAGTTCCAGTACACCGCGGCTCAGAAGTTCACCTTCCGCGGTGACGACGACATGTGGATCTTCGTGAACGGCCAGCTCGCCCTCGACCTCGGCAGCATGCACGGCCCCGAAGAAGGCACGATCGACTTCGACGCCCAGGCCGCCGCGCTCAACATTACCGTCGGCGGCTACTACGCGATGGACATCTTCCACGCCGAGCGCCACATGCGCGGCAGCAATTTCAAGATCACCACCAACATCGCCTGCTTCACGCCCAGCGTCGTCAAGTAGCGCGCGCTGGGGAGCGGTCAGTCGATGGCTTGGCCGTCGAGCAGGGCTTGCAGGCGCGGGACTAGGTTCTCTTGGATCGCTCGGGGGCCCTTGATTGAGCCGGAGATCATCTTGCCGTGGTTGCGGCCGTCGGGGTCGGGCAGGGCGAGCACGGGGATGTATTGGTAGACGTAGCCAGCGTTCTTGAGCGCGCTGGCGTCTTGGTCCTGATCGAACTCGAGGAAGCGCAGGCCGTCGAGGGTGCCGTTGAGCTCACCGCGTTCGACGGCTTGGTGGAAGCGTTGGCAGGGCTCACACCAACTCGCGCCCACGTATACCAGCACGCGCAGGTGCGCCGCCTCGGCGAGCTCGATTTGTTCCTGGACCCAGGGTTCGATCGCGCCGCCCTTTCGGGGGTAGTGCAGGAAGCTGGGTGGCGGCGCGTTCGGCGCGTTGAGCGCGTTTCGTGAGGCGGAGCTCGCCTGCGCTTTACGGGGCTTGGAGGCTGGGCGGCTGCAGGCGACGAGCAGGCTAGCGAACAGCGCGACCAACAACGCTCGTACGACTGGATGCGCGGAAGGCCTGCGAGCACGCGACGTTCGAAGAAACACGCTCGAAGGGTAGGCCATTTCCAGTCTGGGAGCACGAGCCCGGCGCGCACTTCCGAGCGCGGCAGAGGTTCAGTGGGGTTGGGCAAGGTTTTGGGTCGCCTGGCACTTGTGTCTGCGCGCGGGGTCCCTAGATAAAGCAGGTGAGGTGAACCGCGTGCCGCCTACTCGTTTCGCTGTGGCCGGACTCGTCGCGCTCAGCGCGTTTGCGGGTTTGGGCTTGCTGTTCAGCGTCGCGAGCGCCAACGCGGCGGGCCAGGCGGGGCATCGCTTGCCCGTGGCTGCCTTTCGAGTGGTTCAACGCGAGTCGGGGCCTACGAACTACTATCGGCTGTTCAAAAATGCCGATCCGCCGTTCATTCGTGCAGAATATCACCCGCCGTACGAGACCACGGTGTTGGCCGTGCAGGTGGCGGATGCCGACCGCGCTTCAGCGCGGGCGCTCAGTTGGCGATGGCGCGCATTGACCCTGCCCCAGGGTGGCAACGAGTGCCAAGCGGGTAAGGGCGATTCAGCCGCGGTGATCTACGTGTCTTGGCGGCGCGGCTTGCGCTGGTACACGCTCAAATACGTGTGGAGCGCGGTGGGTCCGAAGGGCGCGGTGTGCGACAAGAAGAGCAACCCGTTCGTCGCTCAGAACACGGTCGTGCTGGAAACGGGCGCGCCGCTCAACGTTTGGAAGAGCGAGCGCATCGATCTGAAGGCGGAGTTCCGCACGCACTTCGAAGGCGGTGATCAGACCGCTTCGGTGCCTGATTTTCTGGGCGTCGGCATCATGAGCGACGGCGACCAGACGCACAGCGATAGCTCGGCGGACTACGCCGACTTCGTCGTCGAGCGCTGAGCAAATTCGTGGGCGAGCTTCGCCAAGTACGCGCGCGCTTCGGGCGTGCCCTCGGCCGGTGCCCACTCCGGGAAGGCCTTGTCGGTGGTCGGGGAGTAGGGCCCGTCCTTCACTTCGTAGACGACCGTGTCGGGCTCGAGCGCGAAGAACGTGTGGTACACGCCGGGCTCCAGATCCACGCCGAAGATCGGGCCGCCGGCGCGGATCTCGAGGCATTCAATGATCGCACCCTGGTCGTCGAAGGTGAAGAAGGCGAGCGCGCCGCGCAGCACGACCCACGACTCGGCCTTGGGCGGATGCAAGTGGCGGTGCGGGGGGATGTAGCTGTCCGGTTGCACGGCGTTGAACATGCGGTGAAGCGTCGCGCTCTCGGAGCGGTGCAGCGGTTGGATCACGCGCCGACGTGGGCTGCTTTGGGAGACAGTGATCGCCCCCTGCACGAGATCCTCGGATAGCCAACAGATGGGGCCAGAGGGCGCCGGCAAGGCTCGCGGATGGCTCATGGGGCCGTCACCTTAGCCTGCTCGGCTTGGGCCGCGAAAGCGCTCGCGCAGGCGCAGGAATGGCGCTTCGAAATAGCGGTGGCTGAGCGCGGCGAGCCCGAGCGCGAGCGGCAACGAGGCCAAGAACACGAAGCCCGAGTCGCCGCCGTGTGCTGGAAATGCGCGGCGAACCAAGCCGATCGCCGTCGAGTTCAAGAGGTACAAACCGTAGCTGATCGCGCCGACGTAGCCGACGATGCGTGCTCGCAGCAGCCAAGCCAGCCCGTGTCGTTCGGCGACGACGCAAGTCGCGACCAGTACTGCGAGCATTGCTTGAAAGACCAGCAGCGGCGCTCCGGGGCAAAGCAAGAGCGAACAGGCGCTCACCAGCGCGAGCGGCGCGCTCCAGGTCTTGCCCAGCACCGGGTAGAGCGCGTCGAACGCGCTGCGCTCGTCGAGCAGCAGCGCAACCAGCGCGCCGAAGCCGATCGGTGCCGCGAAGCTGGTCAGGATGCGCCCTGCGTAACCAGCGATCGCGCCGCGCTCGGCGCAGTAGTCGGCGATCAACAGCGCGCACATGACGAGCAGCGCGCGGCGTGGGCGGAGCCAGCGCACGAGCGCGGGCCAGAAGGCATAAAATTGCTCTTCGATGCACAGGGACCAGGCGAACGAAAACAGGATCGGGTGAGCCACGCCGAAGTCGGCGAACCAGTTGGCGGTGAAGCTCGCATACAGCGGGAGCGTGCGGAAAAAGTGCGCGCGTTGCGGCAGTGCGGGTGACAGGCAGAGCGCGAACACCACGTACGAGAGCAGCACCGCGTAGTACAGCGGCAAGATGCGCAGGCTACGGCGGAGATAAAACGCGCCCAGCGCGATGCTGCCCGTGCGCGCTTTCTCGCGCAGCAGCAAGGTCGTGATCAGAAAGCCGCTGATGCAAAAAAAAAGATCGACGCCGGCAGGCCCTTTGCCCCAGATCCCGGGCAGGGGCCGAGGCGTCGCGTGGTGCCAAATGACCGGTAGAATGCTGAGACAGCGCAGGCCGTCGAGCGAAGCGAAATGGCGCTGCGCGAGGTAGCGATCGTGCGCGCCGACGCTCACGCTCCGGCTCACGCGAGCGCTCACCACTCGAGCTGAAGGCGGCGCAGGCGAGCGACGCCTTGTTGCACCTCGGTGATGTACACCTCGGACCCGCGTATGATCGGCGCGACGCTGGAGGCGCCATTGTTGCTGCTGCGAATCCGCACCGGATTTGCCAGCTTGCCTTCGCGAAAGGCGATCGCATACAGCTCGCCGCGCCCATTGGCATCGACGGAGACGACGGCTTGGCAGCGGCGCTCGACGCAGTCGAGCCCGACGGTCAGCGGCGTGCCGCCACCCACGCTCACGTTTTGTACGCTGCCCACGGGTCGTCCCGCTTCGTCGAGCACGGCGAAGCTCACGTGTGCCGGCTCGCCTTCCGCGCGCTCCGATGCCGATTCGAGCCAAACCACGAGCGCGCCCGAGCCATAGGCGTGCGTGCTGGGGGCGAACGAGTGACTGCGCGTCTTCTGCAGGCAGAGCTCGGCGTCCGAGCGATTGGCGTCGCTCGCGCGCAGGGCGGTGGCGTAGATATCGGCGGTGCCGGGTTGTTCGCTATCGCGTGAGTCCGCCCAGACCGCGAGCGCGCCCGATTTCGTGGCCACGAGGGACAGGTCGGTGGCAGCTCCTGGTGCTTGGGTGATGCGTTGTTCGGGCGTGACGTGATTGAGCGCGTGGTTGACTCGGGTCGCGTACAGCTCCGGATCGCCGCTGCGTTCGTCGACCCAGGCGACCAAGTAATCGCTGCCCGCAGGCGCCAGCGCCACGTCGCTCAGATCCCCGGGTTTGTGGGTGAGCATGCGCTGCGAGAGCTTTTTCCCGCTCTTGTCCAGCAAAGTCAGAAAGACCTGCGGTCGGCCGCCGTCGAGGCCCGCCCAAGCGGCCAGGGTGTCCTTCTGCTCCGGGCTGCTGCTGAGCGCGATGCCGCCCAGCGAGTGCGCGCGCAGCGACAGGTTCTCGGCCGCCGCAAGTGGCGTGAACGGAGCGCTCGCCGCGAAGCCCTGGAGATCCAGCCGCGCGCGCAGTGGTTCGAAGCGACCGTCGGCGGTGGGCTTCTTCAACTTGACCCAAGGCGTGGTCGGATCGAAATCGGTGAGCCAACCGAGCAGCACGCCGGCGTTGGTTTGGGTCAGCGCGATCTGTGACAGGGGCGCGGTCTCAGCCAGCGCTTCGTCGCCGATGATGCGCGGGGGCGGTGGCAACTCCACGCGCTGCGCGGGGGAGCGGTACGTGTCCGAGATGTGCTCGAGTCGAGTCAGCGCGACCGGTGAGGGGACGCCGGTCTGGGCCGTGAGCGCGAAGCAGGCAGTGTTCGGACAGGTCAGATTCCAAGCCAAACTGCTGGGCACAGCCCCGCCCACGGGCCACAGAGGCTCCGTGCTGCGAATGCCGAAGTCCGCGCCGAATTCGACGAGCACGGGCGCGATCGGCGCGGCTTTGGTGCATTCGGCGTCGCGTTCGCACACGGGCGCCAGGGTGAGCACGGACACACCGCGCTGGCTGGCGGCGATCTCGGGCATCGAGCCATCCATCTTCCAATATTCGAACAGCCCGCGCGGGCTCGACACGCGACCGTTGGCTTGGAACTCGGCCACCTGAAAGGTGCGGTAGCTCGCGCTCTGGGCGTCCAGCGCTTCCCACGCCAGGTAGCCGCGCGTGCTGCCCTCGGCGGGGGCGATCACGCGCAGCACGGCTTCTTCGCCGAGCGGCGGCGTGGCGGGAGCCGCGGCGGCGATCAGCTTGCCGCCATTGTCGATCGCCGCGCTGAAGACGCGATTTTCACCGCCGCGATGATCGGACCAGGCGAGCACCAAGCGATCGCCGAGTGAGGCGATGTCCAAGTCGAGATCGGCGCTAATTTGCGGGTTGACCAGGATCGGCGCGGCTGCTTCTGCGCCGTTCAGCAAGCTGACTTCGATCGGCCCATGGGTGTTGCCCTTGCCCACGTGGGTCACTGCGAGTGCGATGCCCTTGCCGAACGACACTGCTTGCCAGGCCCCCACATCTCGCGCCAGGAGTCGCGCCGGAGCTGACAGCTCGGCCTTGGGCGTCACTTCGACGCTCCAGATTTCGGCGCGCCCAGCGCCGCTTGCGGCCCACAGCACGGTCGCGCCGTGCGCATTGGCGATGGCTTCGACCCAAAGCACCGCTTTGCTGCTGCGCCCGAGCGAGGTCGGCCCGGCCACCAGCGCGCCGGTTTTGGAAAGCAGCGTCAAAGTGACGAGCTCACCGTCGTTCGTCTTGTGGCTACTGAGCCGCGCGAAGCCGTCGCGTAGTGGTCGCACGGTGACCAGACCGAGCTCGCTGGGCGCTTCGCCGAGCAGCACGACATCACCGCTCGTTTCACCGTTGCTCGAGAGCGCTCGCGCGTACCAAAAGCGGGTGTCGTCGAGCATGCTGGCCCAGAGCGCGAGCCCTCCGCTCGCGCGCATTCCCAGGTACGGCCCGAACGTGCCAGCCGGCACCCGCGCGAGCGCGGACGAGGACAGATGCGGCACGGTCGGCGAGAGAGAGACCGTCGGGGTGTTCGGGCGGTGCACGATCGTCGGGTGGGCGGCCGGTTCGTTGCTGGTCTTCCCCCCGCCGCAAGCAGCGAACGACACAGCGAGCACAGCGATGATTCGAAGGGAGGTCCGCACGGGGCGCGAAAGCTACCAGAGGCCCCTCCGGGTGTCGCGCGCTTCAACCACCCGTAAACCTGCCCGTGCCCGGCCTCTGCGGCTCGGCGGTTAGCCGCCGCTGCGGGCAGCGGTATGCCCCCCCTGACACGTCACTACCGCCCCCTAGCGCCCCGCGCGCTTGCACCCCCGGAGCGCGCTCAGCCCGCAAGGCGGCCGAGACTGCGCATGCTGGGGCCCTTTTTTATTTCCACTGGTAGGCCCCGCACACTTTCTAATCTCCGGAACCGTCCAGATCGATCACGGTTTCGGCGCGTCGCCCACGAACACCTCGGAAAAGGCTCGCACACGGGCGCCCAGTGGGCTGTTCGGATAGCTGGCCAGGAAGGCGCGAGCGAGCCGCTGCGCGAGCGCGTGATTGCCACTTTGTCCGACCGCTTCCACGCGCAAGGCTGCGGCCTCGATCTGCAATGAGCCGCGAGGAAACTCGGCGTGATAGTCGTCGAGCGCTTGCAAGGCACGGCCGGGGGCATGTTGGGCCAGCGCGCTGTGCACTTGCTCGAGGATGGTCAGCTCACGAGTCAGGGAGCTCCGGCTGTTTGCGGGCGCAGGGGCTTCGGCCGCAACACTGGACGTCGCTGGCGGGCCCTTCGGTTCACGAGCAGCGCTCGTGACAGGTGCCATTGAAAACCCTGGGCCGATCGCTGCCGGTGCTACGGCGCTGGTTCGCTCGGGGGCACGGACCACCGGGGCCGGGGTCGCCGGGGCCGGGGTCGCCGGGGCGGTCGCTGACGGCGCAGGCGGCTCCGCTTCGGCCACTGCAGTGACGCTATCGGGCGCGACCAGCGCAGAGCTCAGATTGGGTCGCACGGGGGTTCGGGGTGGCGCGCTGAGCGCGTGTGACGCCGGGCTCGAAGCGGGCTCGCTCACGAGCTGCTGCACGCCCTGCGTGACGGCCACGCCGAACAAGCCCGTACCCATCCCGGCCGCGAGCCACTTGGCCACTAGCCAGCTCGTGCCTTTGAGCAAGGTGGTTCGAGAACCAAGCGCTGCGGTGCCGGACAGCACGCCGAGGCCCAAGGCCACGGAGCCGACCGCTTGCAAGGTTCGCTCGCGTGCCGCCTTCGGTGCGGCGTCTGCGCGGGCGATGCGCAGCAGAAATGCCTCGAGCTCGCCTTCGGGCTTGTCGAAAAAACTGTCAGAGCTTGGAGTTTCGGTCACGTTCCTTGTGCTTTCAGGCGCTTGAGCTCTGCGCCGAACGAGTGACGTGCGCGTCGCAAGCGCGAGGCCACGGTGCCGACCGGGACGCCCACGATGGCGGCGACCTGAGGAGCAGTCAGCTCTTCGATTTCACACAGCACGAAGATCTCGCGTTGGTCGTCGTCCATGCTGCTCAGCAGCTGGTCCAAAAATGCCAACGCTCGACGTCGCTCGAGCTCGTCGTGCGGGCTGCGCGCGCTTGCTTCGGAGTCGCCCGCGACGCTGCGGATGAAGCGCTCGCGCCGCGCCGAGTTGCGGCGCAAGGTCGACGCCACGCGTAGCGCGGCGCCGTACAAGAAAGTGCGCTCGTTGCCGAGCGGGATGTCGGCCAAGCGGCGCGTGCCGACGATGAACACCTGCTGGGCCGCATCGTCCGCGTCTGCCTCCGGGACGCCCAGCCGCCGCAGCAAACGCCATACGAAGTCGAAGTGGTCATTGACCAGTGCCCGTGCGCGCGTCTCTGGCTTACCCAGGGTGCCTCGAGCGTTGGCCTCTGGCGGTCCGTCCAAAGCCAGGCTGAGGTCGCTCATCGCTTCAGTTATCACCCGGCCGAGCGCGATCGATCACGGAAAATGCCAACCTTAGACCCGATGGGCTGTCGTCCAGCTGAAATGGAGCCTCGTCTGCCCGCCTGGCTGGAATCAGTTCCGCAATACCCTGCTCCGAAGCGCAGGTGTGCGGAGGAAATGTAGATGACGCGACGGAAACCCGTCGCTATGTCCTCAGTTCGTCGATCAGCGCTCGCGCCGGTCGCGCCCTCATGCCAGCCACCGTCGAGCAGCCCCCGGGCGATTCTTCACGTGCGTCCGTCGCACCGCTTTCTTCGCACCCCCCGCCGGAGCTGCCGGGTCTGTGGCATTTGACCTGGCCGCTGTTCGTCAGCTTGTCGCTGTCGCTGTCGCTGATCTTCACGGACGCTTTTTTTCTGAGTCGGATTTCCGACGCCGCAGCCGGCGCAGCCGGCGCGCTCAATCCGCTCCTGGGCGCGACGGTCGTGCTGTTCTCGTCGATCGGTCAGGCGGGGGCCAGCGTCGCCGGTCGCCTGCTGGGTGCGCGCCGCCACCGCGAATTGCCGGGCACCTACCTCGCCCTGTTGGCGTTCAACTTCTCGGTCGGCATCCTGGTCAGTTTGCTGCTGTTCATCCTGCACCCGTACTTACCCGGGTGGCTCGGCTTGCGTGGGGCGAGCGAGGCCTACGGCCAGACCTATCTGGGGGTGCTGGGCAGCTTTCAATTCCTCAAAGCCGTGCAGATCGCCTACGGCAATGTGCTCAATTCCCGCGGTCAAACGCGCTGGGTGATGATCGAGGCCGTGGCCACCAACGTGACCAACATCTCGCTCAACACGGCCATGGCCGAGGGCCTGTGGGGCTTGCCAAAGCCGAGCGTGGCCGCGGTGACCGGTGCCACCGTGATCTCGCTGATGTTCGGCATGCTGTTCACGATCGCGGTCGTGCATTTGAAATTGCGCATCCGCTTTCCAATGCGCATCTCGCTGGCCGAGTTGCGCGCCCGCTTGCGTCCCATTTTGCGCATCGGGCTGCCTTCGGCGACCGAACCGATTTCGTATCAATCGGCGCAGGTCGTGATCAACCTGTTCGTCATCTCCTACGGCGCGAGCGCGCTGGCGGCCCGCACCTACGTCTCGAGCTTCATCAGCATCAGCACCATCTTGTGGTCGATCGCGCTGGGCATCGGCACACAAATCGCGATCTCGCACCGCGTGGGCGCGGGCAAGTTCGAAGAAGCCAACCGCGAGTTGCATCGGGCGTTGCGCCTGGCCATCGGTGGCAATCTGTTGATCGCGATCCTGCTTGCCCTGTTTCAGCGCCCGCTTTTGGGGCTTTTGACCCACGATCCGCAGATCTTGCACCTCGCCGCGCCGCTCTTCGGCATCGCCATCGTCGGTGAAATGGGGCGCGCCGTAAACATCGTGGCCGGCGGCGCCTTGCGCTCGTCGGGCGATGCTCGTTGGTCCGCCGTGGTGGGTGGAAGCATGATGTGGGGCATCGGCGTGAGCAGTGCGTTCCTACTCGGCACGCTGTTCGGCCTGGGCCTGACCGGGATCTGGCTGGGCATGGCGCTGGACGAAACCACGCGCGGTATCGTCAACTACCTGCGCTGGCGCACCGGGCGCTGGCGCACGTTCTCGGCGCTCTCGTCGGGCGCCACGCCAGTCGCGCACTGAGCGAAAGCTCGTACAGGCGCGCAGCTCAACGACGCGCTCTGGAGTCGAGCCAAGGTCAGTGCTTCGTGGGCGCTACGCTGGCGGCGATTCCGTTTAGCTCGGCCAGAATCTGCGGCGCGAGCGCGAGCCGCGCGGCGGACAGGTTTTCGCGCAGGTGGGCCAGCGATGAAGTGCCCGGGATCAACAAGATGTTGGGTGAGCGGTGCAAGAGCCACGACAGCGCGACTTGCATTGCTGTCGCGCCGACTCGCTCGGCGACCGAGGACAGGGTGGAGGATTGCAGCGGGGAGAAGCCGCCGAGCGGGAAGAAAGGCACATAGGCGATGCCCTGCCGCGCCAAGTCGTCGATCAGGGCCTCGTCCTCGCGGTGAGCCAGGTTGTAGTTGTTCTGCACGCACACGATGGGGGTGATCGCTTGCGCCTCGGCTAACTGCGTCGCGGTCACGTTGCTCAAGCCGACGTGGCGGATCAGCCCCTGCTTTTGCAGCTTGGCCAAGACGCCCACCTGTTCGGCGAGCGAGCCCTCCGCTGGACCGTGCACGCTACCCATCGCGCGGTAGTTGACGATGTCGAGCGCCTCCAGCCCCAAGTTGCGCAGATTATCGTGTACGCCCTGCGTGAGCTCTTCAGCGGAGTCGGCGCGCTGCCACGATTTGTCGGCTGGCCGCCGCGCGCCGAGCTTGGTCACGATTAGCAAATCCTTCGGATAAGGATGCAGCGCGCGACGGATGATTTCGTTCGTTACGTGCGGGCCATAGAAGTCGCTGGTATCGATGTGGTTGACGCCCGCCGTGACCGCCTCACGCAGCACGCTGAGCGCGGCGTCTACATCGCGCGGGGGCCCATAAACCCCTGGCCCTGCCAGCTGCATCGCGCCGTAACCGACGCGCTTGACCGTGAACGGAGTGCCCGGAAACGAGAACCTTCCGCCGAGATCCTGGGATTTGCTGTCCATGCCCGGCACGCTAGCGCCCGGAGCCCGGGCTGAACCAGCGAATTGCATGGTTACGACCCAGGAACGCGCCTCGACGGCGGCCGAACCCCGCGGAAAACGCGGCGCGCCGCGAGCCGCGCTGCTGGAGCACGAGCGCCCCCCCTCACAAATAGCCAGCGTGCGACGAAGCGCTTGCGCAGCGGAGGAGCCGGCTGTATGGGCACCCATACATGGGATCCAAAGTAATCCGCCAGCCCGCCGTCAGCGAGGGCCACGACCAGCGCGACGAGCGCGACAAGCCAGCAGCGGAAGTCCGTGTGGTGCTCAATTCACTGCGCCAGATCGTGCGCTCGTTGCGCGTGTCATCGCGTGCCGCCGAGCAGCGGGTGGGCCTGTCCGGGGCGCAGCTGTTCGTTTTGCAGTGCTTGGCGCGTCAGAGTCCGTGCTCGGTGAACGAGCTGGCTGCGCACACGGCCACCGATCAGAGCTCGGTCTCGGTCGTGGTGAGTCGCCTGGTTTCGCTCGGCCACGTGCGTCGCGCCACCTCCAAGACCGACCGTCGCCGGGTCGACCTCAGCCTCACGCGCACCGGGCGCGCGCTGCTCGAGAGCGCGCCGGAGGCCGCGCAGGATCGCTTGATCGCGGCGCTCTCGCAGCTGCCCAAGGCCGAAATCAAGACGCTTTCGCGGCTGCTCGGCAAAGTCGTCGAGGCCGCCGACGTTTCCCAGCAGGTTCCGAGCCTGTTCTTCGAAGAGGGTCCCGCGCTGGTCGCGAAAGGTCGCTCGCGCAATGGCTGACCGTCAGACTCCGATTTCCACGACGGGCTTGCTCCCGGTCTCGCCCTCGCTCTCGCCCACGCTTTCTGCGGCCCACGTTCCGCGCGTGGCCAGCGTGGTGGGTCCGCGCGTGATTTTCATCAGTGCCCTGGCGATCGGCGTGGCGTTCGTCGCGGGCATCGTCGCGCGCGTCTTGGTGTGGCTGATCGCCTTGGTCACCAATCTGGCCTTCCTCGGGCGCTTGTCGGTTCGGCCGGCGGCACCCGCCGACCATCATCTCGGGTGGCTGGTCATCTTCGTGCCGGTGTTGGGCGGTGTGCTCGTGGGCTTGATGGCCCGCTTCGGCTCGAAAGCCATCCGCGGCCACGGCATTCCCGAGGCCATGGAGCAAGTGCTCACCAACGAGAGCCGCATCCCGCCACGGCTCACCTTCCTCAAGCCGTTGTCCGCCGCGATCGCCATCGGCACGGGTGGTCCATTCGGCGCCGAGGGTCCGATCATCGCGACCGGTGGTGCGCTCGGCTCGCTCGTCGGTCAGCTGCTGAAAACGTCTGCGGTCGAGCGCAAGACGCTGCTGGCCGCCGGCGCCGCGGCGGGTATGGCAGCCACGTTTGGCAGCCCAGTGTCCGCCGTGCTGCTGGCGGTCGAGCTGCTGCTGTTCGAGCTCCGTCCGCGATCGATCATCCCGGTGGCGTTGGCCAGTGCGACCGCGGCCGGCGTGCGCATGGCGTTGCTCGGTTCGGCGCCGGTTTTTGCCATGCCTCAACTGGCACAACCGAGCGGCGAGGCGCTGGCATTTTACATCTTGCTCGGCGCTGTGATTGGCGTCGTCGCCACCTTTGTCACGCGCGCGGTGTACGCCGTGGAAGACGCCTTCGAGAAGCTGCCCATTCATTGGATGTGGTGGCCGGCCATTGGTGGTCTCGCCGTGGGCGGCGTGGGCTACTTCGCGCCGCGCACGATGGGCGTCGGCTACGACAACATCGAGCATGTCTTGTCTGGCTCGCTGACGGGCCAAGCCCTGCTCGTGCTGTTCGTGCTCAAATTCGTGTCCTGGGCCATCGCGCTCGGCAGCGGTACCTCGGGTGGCACGCTCGCGCCGCTGTTCACCATCGGTGGTGGGCTGGGCGCGACGCTCGGTGCATTGGCCGCGCTCGCGTGTCCAGGGCTGGGCATCGATCCGCGCATCGCCGGGCTGGTGGGCATGGCCGCAATCTTTGCCGGAGCCTCACGGGCGCTGCTCGCCTCCGTGGTGTTCGCTTTCGAGACCACGCTACAACCGCTCGGTCTGCTGCCGCTGCTCGGGGGCTGCAGCGCCGCGTTTTTGGTCTCCTGCTTGCTGATGCGCAACACGATCATGACCGAGAAGATCGCGCGTCGTGGCGTGCGCGTGCCCAGTGAATATGCGGCGGATTTTCTGGATCAGGTGCACGTCGCGGATTTTGCGGCAAAAGAGGTGATCGCCTTCGCGGCCAGCGACACTTTGGCTCAGCTACGCAAATGGTTCGAGTCGGGCGCTCCGGGCAGTCGGCACCACGGCTTCCCCGTCGTCGACGAAAGCGGTGAGCTCTTGGGTGTCGTCACTCGCCACGAAATCACGGACGGTGCCCGCGCGGCCGAGGCTGCCGAGGCGCGGGAGGCGCGGGAGGCGCGCGAGACCAGAGTTGCAGAACTGCTTACGCGCGCGCCGGCGGTGGTGTTCGGGGACAACTCCCTACGCGAGGCGGCGGATCTGATGGTAAGCTTCGGAGTCGGGCGCCTGCCGGTCGTCGCGAGGGCGACGCCCAAGATCGTGATCGGGATGCTGACTCGCAGCGATCTGCTGGCCGCGCACGCACGCCGCCTCAACGAAAATGATCGAACCGTGCCGCGCTTGAAGCTCCCGTTCGTCCGCATCGTTCGCGTCTGAATCGCCGCTTGATTCTCGTTCTCACTATCAATCAGGAAGGAACAACATCATGAGCTCGATGCCCGCGCGCGCTCTCTCCGTTCTACTGCTGGTGCTGCCCTTGTCCTCGGCTTGCAGCAAGCACTCGGCATCGGATGCCCCCGCCGCCAGCAGTCAGGCGGTCACGGCTGCCGAGCCGCCAGAGCCGCCAGCCGACCCCGCGGCAGACGCGCGCAAGCTCTTCACGACGAAGTGCGTGGTCTGTCACGGCGACCACGGCGCGGGTGACGGTCCCGGAGCGGCCGCGCTCAATCCCAAGCCGCGCGCCTTTTCCGACGCCACTTGGCAAGCGAGCGTGACGGACGATCACATCAAAAAGACGATCGTCGAGGGAGGCGCCGCGGTCGGTAAGAGCGCTGCCATGCCCTCCAACCCCGACCTGGCCGAAAAGGGGGACGAGGTGAGCGAGCTGGTCAAGATCGTGCGCGCCTTCAAGCACTGAGCGATGACCTTCGTCGTCACCGGAAGCTGTCTTCGTTGTCGCTATACCGACTGCGTCGCGGTGTGCCCGGTCGACTGCTTTCACGGCGACGCCGAGATGCTCTACATCGATCCGGCGGTGTGCATCGACTGCGGCGCGTGCGTGCCCGAGTGCCCGGTCGAAGCCATCTACGACGAGGGCAGTGTGCCCGAAGAAGAGGCGCACTGGCTCGCGCTCAACGCCCAGCGTGCGCCGTCCCTGCCGGTGGTGAATCGAAAGCAAGCGCCACTCTCGAGCGCGCTCGAGCGCGCGCTCGAGCGCGGCTTCAAACCGAGCCAATAGCCGCGTCGGATTTGCCG
>Ga0247779_1000853_pt1 | contig 16215 bp, 17 predicted proteins | sample UWRJL221509R5_FD_179925 | JGI IMG/M metagenome (GOLD analysis project Ga0247779, IMG submission 179925) | Plant litter microbial communities from Arlington Agricultural Research Station in Wisconsin, United States - UWRJ-L221-509R-5 | ecosystem: Environmental > Terrestrial > Plant litter >... | reverse complement strand
TATCCACAGATTCTGAACATGATTACTTGGGTCGAAGTCAACTGTCGGCGGGCGAATAAGATCTATTTCTGCTAGTGAGCGATAGAACGATTCACTTGCGCCCAGTTTCCTGATGACAACAGTATTGAAAAGATACGGCAATGCCAACTTGCGTGTCCATGTCGAAAGTTGGCATAAAGCAAGCGAAAAGGACGTTGAAAGTATGCACCCATAATGGAAAACTTCGTGGACCAGTTCTGCGGGAAGATGATGTCGTGGTAAAGGTGAAGTACTAAATTCATCCATCTCAAGGGTTCAAAGAGATGTCGAGACTATAGTTGCGAAAAGTCGTTCCAAGTTCTTAGTAGTGGCCGAACGAAGTCAACAGGGAATTGGTTGTGTTGCGCCTCGGCTAACACGATTTTTGCCAGCATGTATCACATGATGATTTGGCTTTGTGACGCATTCAAAATTGAAAGCTGAAGAATATGACCTCAAAATTTTCCTGTGTTAATAGCATACATAAGATAGTAAAGTACTATTAGGCTTGCTAGTTCTTTTGTGAGAACTCTGAAAATCCCCAACCTTTATAACGTCGACAAAGTCATGAATAGGGGCATGATCCACGTGAAGGCGCGTGCCGTCACAATGTGACAAATGAGTATGTCGCCTCTAAGCCGGTGCGAGACACAACAGTATTCTAACTTCTTCACAACGACGACCTTAGGATGGCACCGACACCAAAAGCAGCCAAGGCAGCAAAAGTCACTAAATCTGGGTCTGACCTGCGCATGTTCTTTGGTCCAGGCGGTAGTGCACCAAAGCCAGTGGCAAAAACGACAACTTCGAAGGTGTGGCGACACGGGAGCTGTATGCTAGAAGAGCGCGTCACTAACAAACTTTCTGTAGCAATCGAAAAGTAGCTCTCAGGGTACCATACCTTCTGCATCTGGTGAGATAACTTCATTCTCCGATAAGTGGACTGGAAAGCCGATCATTGCTTTTCAGCCGAGAGTAATAGGTTGATATGTTTCTCGAACTTTTGGCACATTGACGCGTCAATTCATATAATATTTTTTGCAGGAACGTCAAGCCGAGCACTTCATCGTCGGTAAATTTGCGTAAATCTTTTTCTCTGAGCTAATGACTCCTCTAGGTCGCAGAACACAAGCAACACCTTGGTTATTGATGATAGTGATGACGAGCCACTGGTAATGGCGAAGAAAGTTACCACTATAATGTCTAGCGATGAAGGTTAGCTGTAACGTCAATATAACATCGAACGTCCACCAACTCAATAATGTACTATTCTCAGATGAAACACCGGCATCGTCCAAGTCATTTCAATCCTTGTTCACGCGGTACCAAAGTATTGATACAACTTTACCACAGGAAAAAGGGGCCAGCCCTCAAACGCAAAAAGTCAACAACTGTTTTATTAAGTGACGATGAAGATTCTACACCTCCGCCCAAAAAGAAGCCTGCTATAGCCAAAGCCATTGCAACTAAACCTAGAGCTTCCATCAGTAAGGTAACGCCAAAAAATAAGAAAATCGAGGATGAAGATTACGACATGGAATCCGCGGAGGAGAGTGACGATGACGATGATTTCCATGAAGAAGAAGATATTTCCAAGAAACGGAAGACATCGTTGAAGAAGTCTGCTATCCCAAAACCGTCCAAATCAAGGCCTGTGAAGAAAGAAGATGAGGAGCCTACGTCTAAAACATCCAAAGTACCGGATATATCATCCGCTCCACCAGCTAAAAAATTCGAGTGCGTCTGGCCTTCATCTCCTCATGTAACGTAAAACCTCACCTTCCGTTCCCTATTTTCCTGTAGCTGGGCTGCCAAAAAAGCAGCCCAACTGGCTGGGCCCCCGGCTCATGGGTCTAAAGCAGTTCCTGAGGGTGCCCCTAATGCGCTTGCAGGGTTAGCCCTTGTGTTTACCGGCGAATTAAGCAGTTTTTCTCGGGAGGAAGCTATTGACCTCGCTAAACGTTTTGGGGCGTAAGTCAACACCAGTTCTTTGGGTCTGCGAATGCTAATAATGTTTCTGCAGTCGCGTGACGCTCCAACCATCTAGCAAGACGGACTTTGTCGTTCTAGGTGACAATGCAGGACCCAGCAAAATTGCTGCCATCAAGAAGCATGGCATTAAATCACTGAGTGAAGACGAATTTCTGAACCTGATTGGGACACGCAAGGGCCTTGGTAACGGAAAAGTCGACGAAAAGACGAAGAAGAAAATGGAGAAAGAACAGGAGGATATCAAGAAGGCCGCAAAGGAGATGGAGAAGCGCGAAAAGGATGAAAAACATGCGGCTCAAAGCGGCAAAACGTATGATCCTAAAACTCAGCTATGGACAGTGAGGTACGCGCCCCAGAACCCGAAAGATATCTGCGGAAACAAAGGGCAAGTGGAGAAACTGCAGCAATGGCTACATGATTGGTATGTTCCTCTCGCGTCTGTCCGGCTCCAGAACATATCGCATAATCTCGCTTTCGTAGGCCTACGAGCTTGAAGGCCGGTTTCAAGAAACCTGGCAAAACTGGGATGAACATGTATAGAGCGGTGCTCATCACAGGATCCCCAGGAATTGGGAAAACAACCAGTGCTCATCTGTGCGCTAAGCTTGAAGGATTTACACCTATTGAAATGAATGCCAGCGATGCCCGAAGTAAAAAGCTCGTGGAGGTTTTTCATATTTGCCTCGATTGTATTTAAAGATAAAGCCCTGACGACCACTTTGACAGAATGGGATGAACGTTAATAATACCTCATTGGACGGTTTTATCAAAGGGGCTTCGGTAAATTCCCTATTTCGATTGTTCATCGTAAGTTTTGACGCGACATTCCCAGGCGACCAATTCTGTTGGTATTGCCATTACGGACCGGTCATGCCTTATAATGGATGAGGTGGACGGAATGTCTGCTGGTGATAGAGGTGGTGTAGGCGCATTGAATGCTCTTATCAAAACTACGAAGGTTCGCTGGATCCAGCTTGAGTGTTCAATCGAGCTAAGCCAAGTCTGCAGATTCCTATCATTTGCATTGCCAACGATAGAAATGCGCAGAAATTGAAGCCGCTTATGTCGACTACATTCGGGTTACCATTCCACAAGTCAGTTGATGATGATTTGAAAGCCTAGTGTTTGTATTCACCAGCGACTCCAGACCACCGGCGCAGTCTATTCGCTCGAGAATACTTAGTATTGCATTCAAGTCAGTTCCGCCACTTTTTACGTCATGTGTACCTGTATTAACTTATCCAGGGAGAAGATGAAGGTTCCCGCCAATGTCATTGATCAATTGATCATGGGGGCGCAGTCCGACATCCGACAGGTCCTTAATATGCTCTCAACATGGAAGTTGTCAAATGACGCCATGGACTTTGACGAAGGAAAAGAACTGTACGTATGGGTGATTTTAGGTCATAGATCAAGCTAATGTTACGATCAAGAGCCAAGATGAATCAGAAGCACTCCCTATTAAGTCCTTTCGACATCACCTCTAAACTGTTGGGACCATATGTGTTCTCTTCGACGTCACGTGAAACGCTAGGGGATAAGATGGAATATTATTTTCAAGATCATTCATTCGTGCCGTTGTTCATTCAAGTATGCTATTTCTTGATACCATCGTTTTTTATATATTTATCTTAGTTGATAACAGGAGAACTATCTTAAGACCCAACCTGCCCGGGTGCGGAATCTCGATGGCCCCGAAAAGATTCTCAAAGAATTGTATTTGATGGATAAAGCAGCCTCCTCTATCTCTGACGGGGACCTTGTTGATTCTCTTATCCATGGGTATGGTTTCATCAATCTTTCTGCATATGCAGCGCTCACGGTACTCACAGCCCCGAACAACATTGGGGTTTGATGCCCTTACATGCCATTTGTTCAACGGTCACTCCGACATCCTTGATGTACGGACAAGGTGCTACATACGGTGGACCTAATGCTATGTCTTTCCCTCAGTATATCATTACTATTCGATTCATTGTTATCAATATATTGACTATCACCCCCAGGTGGCTAGGCCAAAATTCCAAGCAGAGCAAACTCGCGCGTCAGCTAGGAGACGTACAAATTCGGATGCGGCTAAAGGTGTCGGGCGACAAGTCAGAGATCCGGCAGTCGTATATTCCGGCTCTTTATCCCCACATCGTCAAGCCACTGCAAGATACTGGCGCGGTGAGTTTTTTTCTCTCACCTTTGGCCACCTTCTGTGGGTGTCAAATATCAATTTAACCGCTTTATTTTTTGCATTCCACGACAGAGTGCGGTCGATGACGTTATTGACACAATGGACAACTACTATTTGTCGAAGGAAGATTGGGATACCATCGTCGAGCTAGGAGTTGATGAAAAGAAGGATGATATCGTACTGAAGAAAGTGTCGACCGCCACAAAGACGGCACTCACGAGAAAGTTCGTACCGCATTTACAGTTCCCCATCATGCGGGTGTTTTACCAAAGGATATTTACGGGAAATTTCTTTCTTGTAGATACAACGCGGGCGAGCATCCCATACCCTTCCACAAGGCCCAAGACCTTGGAAAGGTGCCTAAGAAACTTGCCGGGGGACCTGCGCCAGATCTCGAAGAAGCATATGTAAGCTCTTGGTGATTCTATTCGTAGCGCTACTCATTGACACCTATTTTCCTCAGGTGGACGACATAGTTGAAGACGTGTCAGATGACGACAGCAAAAGTAAGGACGCCGACGACGACATTACAAAGGATTCTCTTATCAAGGCCCCGAAAAAGAAGAAAACCGCGAAGTAGGGTTGTAAAGAAATTCTCGTCATTCTCTCACAGATTCCAATATTTCCATTGATACCATGCCAATTCACCAACTTGTATAGAAATTATTTCATTTATCAATAGGGTAGTCAAAACATTGTATTAATCGAATTTAATCTTCAGATTCAATCATTTCAATTCTTCGTAATGTGACAATTTACATACAACATAAAGAGGGGGAAAAGCTGATGACTATATGCTACGGTAATGATAAGTTGTTGCAACGTAAAGGAAAAGCTGATTGTACAAAATTATTCCAAGGCATCATAACGTATGATGAAAGAAAGCAACGGTTCAAAGGTTGGACTCGTTAAGAAGCGTGAGTATGCGTAGTAGTTGGGTCGTTGTTGGGTAGCCGGAGTCGAAGACGAGAAAAAGTGGCGTGGTTGTACAATGTGTGCGTTAAAAAGACTCAGATCGTGGCGCTTTCTTTATAAAATCTCCAGTAACCAGGCATGGCAAAGGCAGTAGCGAGCCAAACCTAGAAAAAAATCGAAGTGTGTCAATCATCAGGTACATCAATGAAAGCCTTGAAAACCGAAATAAAACGCACGTTGTATAAGCAATATGAAATTTCATCTTCTTTAGCCGTTCGGAGAAGATAGTATCGTAGGCCGACGATGGCGGCGAGGGCGTAAAATGCTAGCGTTCCTATGCGGCCGATTTCCCAAATGGCGGTCAGGTAGAAAGACCAAAAGAAGAGGCTTATCATGGGCGTGTATCGAGAGAGGTTGGGAAATACGATGGGTAAGGTTTTACGTCCGACTGACTTGTCGCCGTCCACATCTTGAAAGTCTTGGGCTTGAATGGTGGTGGCAAGAATCGACGAGATGATGATAATTGACAATGAACCTGTGAAATCAAGCTTTGATCGATCTGCACCTGTTTATACAAAGAGAAAAGAAGAAAAATCAGTCGCTGTGTAATAGATAGACTAGTAAGAAAAAAAACTGACTGGCTACCAGCGTTCCTCCAGCTGCGAAGCAAGCGTAGCCGACAGCATTCATGAGATTCTTGGAAAGCCAATGTTGGTCTCCGTGAAGTTCATGGTACATAGGAATGAGGATAGCAAAAGCAGCGCTCGCGTAAAAGACTGCTGGACTGTATAGGAGGGAAACGAGCATGCACACGAACGGAGCGATGTAGCGGAATATGCGTGCATTCGCAAGTGTAACGCGTCCCGAGGGTAGTGGTCTCCATGGCTTGTTGACCAAGTCTTCCTCTGGGTCGCGTACTTGGTTTGAGAGATTGAAATGCAGAAGATGTAACCATATCCAGATGATGGCCTCAATCGCGTGAGATACCGGATTAACGGGAGAAAGAGGTGCGGCACCCAACGCGAAGAAGCTCTGTTGTACCGACTATGTCATTAAATAGTTTAGCACAACGCGTAGAAGATACTTACCACAGGGATTAGCGTAGTCTTGATATCTGACTTGCTAAAGAGGAACAGGGTGTACGCATTGTAGCGCAGACGCGAAATGGCAGCAGATAAAAGGGAAGACATCCTGGGACGAGAGGGAGCGGGGGGTAAGAGTCAATTTTTGGTCCTCTTCTTGTACTCAGACAGATAAACCACGAGACGGTCCCTTGAACAGATTTGGAAACATGTCCAGTTGAGAAAATCGGGAAAAGTGCTTGCGTCTATGTAGGAGTTCTCAGGATTGAAAATGCAATACGCGACGGACCACTCACCGATCTGAGATTCTGAAAATCAAAAGGGGCTAAATTAAGCGGACCAGACGGAGATGTGCACGCGCAGATCCATAGGGAAGGTCAGAACTTAGAAGCATTATTATAATTTAGTTATCTAAGCTTGTGTAAGTCAATATGTTTTGATGCTGCTAAAACCGCCCTTCTTATACCGGTTTATAGAGACACAGGCCTAAGCATTGAGAAGCCGGGCTGGAACACTTGGCAGCTAGAAATTTCCTCATTTCCTAAGATTAGGATTATTAGAATGCGTATGCTCCATAATAATTCACAGTATACCTGCTGGTTGCGAGGGTTCTATTTATTCAGATCGAACATTGCCTGTGATCCGTTGCTGACCATTGGGCGGTTTAAGTCAAAAACCGAGGAGAGGTTTGGCCAAATGTTTGTCTAGGCTTTCTGACGTCGACGCGAGTTCTGGATTGCCGTTGTGGGCGTAATACTACATATGTACTGCGCGTTAACACCAGTTATCTTCGCTTAGACGATGAAAACACATGCGACATCTGTTTGGAATAGGCAAATTTTGATTATCGATTGAAAAGACGTCTAAACAGCTGACGTCGTGTTTGCAATATAGATGCAATGCGGGCGAGAAATTGCCAAATGACGCTGGCGCTTTGTCATCCACAGAGTACACATGACATGTGTATCGGGCTGTCGTCTATGACGGGGGTGTATCTCTCGAGCGAAGAGCAGCGATTAGAAGTTCATACAGAACCGAATTGAGCAGGAGGTTTTTTTCTACGCACGAATAAATTACGGAGAAAATAATTCAGATGTCGAACGCGCCACTGTCAATCCAGGTCATTTTGGTAGTGAGTGCATATCCGGACCCGATCGCGACCACCATCCTCTCAGATCCTCTCGCAATTGAAAAGCGTGAGGTCTATGCCAGTGTCGGAACAGATATTGTTGGAATTTATTAAAAGGGTCAGACTGGTACTAGTGTAAATAAAAACATGCCGTAAACATGGAAAAAAATCATCAATGTAGTAATTGGACTACGTACATAGGTGAGAGCGTGTATGTGTAAGTTTGTGGGTGGGACAGCGTCTTGAGTTGAGCGCAGAATCCCAAGGGATGAATCCATGAAGAGCCAAAGGCCGAAGAGAGCAAAAAAATCGATGTCAAGAGGACCTCGGCTTCAATGAATTAGACTGATTCTTGCTCCACCAAAGAGCGACGATCCTCAAAATTGGTGAATAGTATGCCTTAAAAGACATCTTTGAACTCTGCAAACTAATGAACAGCTTTTTGTTTATTAGTATATGACCCGTCAGTTACATCACAACATATGGAAATTTTTGAAAAACAAATAGCATAACACTGCATACAAGTACGTAGGTGAAGAGGTCATTCACTCACTTTAAAAGATATTTATTGCCAATGCCGTACATGAGGTGTTTCTGGAGCAGAATCGCGGGTTGACCCTATAATGTTTCACTAGTCTTGACATCGCTTAGCATCTAGTCTCCAGGCGCCAGGTCCCAGCTTAGGGATTGACGATAGATGACCAATTTGTTGCTAATCTGTGAAACGTAACTTGAGATAATTAAGACTTCAAGAGGGAGTATTGAGGGTTACCGAGCCATTTATTGAGCAAAATGATTTCCCTTGATCAAGGAGAGTAATAAGCCTGTGATAAGGGGTGGATGGAATATTCATGAAGTGAGAAGATGATGATGAACCTGCCAGGTCCTGACACAAGTGCCTGTGACGACGCGCGCCCTATGTCACCCCACAAAGGCACGTGAAATGTGACAAATCACTGTACGTCGTCACCACACCGTGTCAGACCTTATCCCTTCCACCCATCAACGTCTTGAATATTCGCAAATTTTGGTTAAATACCCAGAAATTAGTCTTCTCTTGACTTGAATTGCTGGATACATATCTGCGACATGCCGTATCTATTTACCAACGAGCTCGAAAGACCTACGTCAAAGCCCTTTACGATTGTTAAAAGCGCCGACTATGATCCCGTAGTCACGTCAAGTCCTGGTCAGGAGGCGGCGAATGAATCAAATGAAAACGAAAAAGCTATATCTAAATATCCAGTAGTAAAACTGGAAACAGATATTATCACGGATGCGACAGCGGCGAGACTTGCAACCAGTTTGTTAGGACACATTCTTTTCCTTAAGAATCAAGTTCCCTTGTACGTTCAGAAATAAGCCCTACTTGTCTATTCGATCTTACGATTCTCCATTACCAGTCCGGTTCTTCAACTATCGAGGTTACCAGGGGGAAAGGTTGGTTAAAGAACCGTTTTATGTGCATCGCGAGCCACTGATCTGCTCTCCTCTTTTTTAGACGAATGCACGTGCTGCTAAGCAGCGCGCAGAGTTGTTGGCCTCATTCGACACGATATCGTCCCACTTTGATACGACATTTACTGCTTTGTCGACAGCATTTGCGCGTTGCTCTTCTTCCAGCATTTCTGCAACTCCACAAGCACATCTGGCATTCTTAATCGGTCCGAGCCTCACATCAGCGAAAGCTAAAATCATTCTTGGAGTCGATGGTCTGCACTTGAGTATCTGGGGAAGCAGAACTAGCAATCCAGAAAATGAAGATGGAGACAGCGAAGATGAAAGTGAAGAGGAAGACCATGAGGATAGTGAGCATGAAAATGGAGACTACGAAGTTCCTGAGGATAGCGAGGATGACGAAAACGACGACGAGAACGACGACTATGAAGATGAGTACGACGCAAGTGATGATGAACTAGAGAACGAGCAAGATGGAAGCGAGGAGAGGGACGAAGGGGACGAAACCGATGACCATGATGAAGATGTAAACAGTGGCATTGAACGCATTGCAGATACTGCTGGTAATGCGGTCGCGCCTCAGCCCGCGCTGCATAGATCATATGCCGAAGAACAGAAATTCCTTCAAACGGCAGACAGACTCTTATCTCGAACTCTAGCTGCTGCCGACGCTGATGGACACGGCATTCTTTCCGAAATGGGTTTGTACCTTCTTTCAATGGTTGACTATAATTTTTTGACGTTCCTCTTCAGCACCTACGCAAACACACATCTTACTCCATGCCCCAAGAAGGTTCAACCACCCAGCGTGGATACCTAGGCAGAATATTGGCAGTTCCCTTGACAGCGCCCTTCAGGAATTCATGGTTAATTCAGGTCTTGAAGATGCAGAAACTATGTCTATATCAAAATCCTTGAAAAAGAACCAGGTTGAAGGCGTGTGGATTACCACAAAATCTGGACTACAGATAGCAAACCCACTTTTACGGCGAAAAGATGATCCCAAAACCACGGAAGACGATGAGATGATCTGGTGGAGTTGGGATGGAAAGCTGGTGGGCTTTGCCGACTGGTAGTGGCGCGTCCCTCGGTTGTCTCTTGTCGGTCCTAGAAGCCCGACTCTGAGTACATCAAAAGTTTTCCGAGAAACATAATGCTCCGACTCTGTATTCCCCTTACAGGCAATTGCTTGTTTTTCAGTCCCGCTACGCTTCATTTCTTCAAATGGCTATCTCGACTATCTCTCATCGTGAATATTTGAAATACCCATGTTGCATTAGCGTCGAGCGACCACGTTCAAATTCTACTGTCAAGGAAGTCTTACTTGAATTGTGCCGAACTAATAAGGATTAATCGCCATCCTGTTCACCGGTGATCAATCCCGGTGTAATTGCAATTATTCATTGATGACGTTCGAACTTCATGCATCCCCTCATCTGTAAATGGATCAACGTGCTATGTAGCGGGAAGTTTTCTTGATAGCTAGCGATCGAGTGTGCCGCGTGCGTAGCCGAATTAGCCTTTACACCAGAAGCATCCTACATGAAAGATCGGGTTAGCCAAGTTTGCCGTAAGAGGGATCAATTGATGGGTGCACGCGATTCTTGAAAATTACTGACATACCCCGGGAATGGATCGATATGTCATCAAACCATTTGGCATCGTGTACTATCGTGTAGTACTGCGGGGTACAACTTGCGAAATCTTTGCATATATATCGGGATTGGAGGGTACAGTTCGAGGATATGTACACATGCACATATCCTTGTATCAGGATGATGATTTTGATCACGCTGCGTACCCAACCTCAGATAACCTGAATTGAACGATGATGGTACTTTTCGCCACAAATCCGATTTTCTGGTACCTGTGATGTTTACTCTCAGCCTAGGACCTAGGTCGTGCTAGCGGCTTAACATTTAATAGTAAGTATATTCAAAACCGCAGACATCTTTTTGCCGAGTGCCAAATCCTCATAGGCTTATACAATTCGTAGTTCAATACAAAATGTCACTCCAAGCTGTAAAATAATATCGATGTAGACTATTTTTTATTTATTAGGCATTGTATTCGCTCCTCCGTGGTTATAACGCAGACGTTTTCAGTTCACAAACGCCAGTTTCTGTCGGAGTCTATCGTATTTAAACAGCTTTAGGAAATGGGAGATCGGAGGACAGACACCCGACTCAGTCTTCTGTATTTATCTCCGGGGGCTCCGAACATGTTTTTCGTCTTGACCGCACGACATGCTGTGGGCAGTGTAAGAAAGGCGAAGGTGAAGGTTGTGTGTGGTCCCGGCGATTTGAATTTTGCACTGGTTATCTTATACAATTACAAATGGTACCTCCACTGTTACAAAATGCATTCAGATGAAGTGAATTTGCCCAGCGGCGTAGTGGTAAGGAATTTGAATTGTTTACTTGTATAGAAATTTATCCGAGTAAACCTCTGATGCAAACCATAAAGAACGTAAGAATATTATGCACATGTCATTCGATCCTACTGATTTAAATTCATCCTGCGAACAGAGCATGTTTATTGTGCAAGCGGGTGACATAGTTTTCTCATCCGGCGTAGTTGGTCTCCACGGAACCGAACTCAAAGCATAAATAAAAATAACTTTCAGTGCCTTCAACGCCACTCGTCTTTTCGTAATGGATCCAGTAAAATGGCGGACAGCACAGTACCAAAACAGAATATGTACAAGTCCACACTTCCCGGCCAATACTGCAAAAAAAAGAACAACTAGACTTGATGGTGAAAGAATTCGCATTAGGTATGTTACACCAAGGCATAAGCGCTTACCTACTAAGCGCTCGTTAGCTTCTCATCAGCGAGCACATGGAACAAAACAAGGCAAAACCCAATTCTCCAGACCGTCATCGGAGGTCGTGCATTTCGTGCTGTAGTATATCCAACTCATACCTTTGCGGATAGCTAAAGACAAAAGATGTCCGCATTCTCCGGGTGTCCGATATTGTCGTTTTCAGTGTCCCAGTTGTGCATCTAGTGTCGTGGAAATTCAAGATTGATATTGGCTTTTCTTGTGAATTTGTGGGGATATACAGCTCATCATTTTGCGCATATATACGCATCCTCAAGAGCTCGCCGCGCGATCGTAAAGAATGGGTTTGATGTCCCTGAAGACCGTTCCTGTAGGCTGTAGCTCTCCGGTTCCTCGTAAGTTCGATATTTGGGCGCCGCAACCAAATGGCTCATTATCTTGGACTTTGGTCCATCCAGGACACGGTGAACACTGGAGTCCGCTCCTGAGCCACTGTCCGCGCTGAAACCGGGAAAATAATTCCCTTCCTCAAATTGTATCTCGTTGCAGAGGGCGACTTGTACGGGTTTTAAATACTTGGCACGATTATCTGTATCCTTGAGACAAATTGAAGTTTCGGTCCTGCTAGAGCCATTTATATAGATGAATTCTGATATAACAATTGTATCATGTTTCCTGTACTGGATAGTCGGACTGTATCGAGTCGGGACACACTGGTAGGAATACCAAAAGTATCAAAGAATGGACTCTAGCTTATCTTCATGGGCTTCATGACACTAGCATGTAAATCCTGACGGGCGGTAATTCAGTAAAGACTGGCCTTCCTGATAACAGCGGATGGTCCTTTCTCGGGACACTAAACAAGAAAATGCACTGAGTCTGAGCTCATGGTTTTCGGATGTCCCGCAGTAGTGCCTGTATTGCACTGTCGTCCATGTTGGACAAGCTTTTACAAACTTCCGCATGCTCATCTGAGCAATGCGTTTCAGCCGTTGAATGGGCGTTCGGTAGACTGGTTTCAATTTTAAATATCCGGGAAGTCTGTGCTCTAGGAGTGGTTTTATCAGGCTTCTTATTTGGCATAATGAACATGAATTCGCCTACAGGCATATTCTACAGAGCATGTGATCGTCTGCAACATGGAAGAGGATGTACGAATAGCCGTCTGGCAGAAATGCATCTAGATTGCAAAGCAAGGATGAGCAAGTGCATTGTTGCATGTACCTTATTGAGCAGCGTGTGCGCTTACGGTTTGATTCAGTACAACCTGGCAGTGTATTATCCGGCGATGTTTGCACGCCAACACAGAGTCTATTCCTTGGCTCCGCAGTGATTACCGAAGGCGATATGCCATTCAGACGGGTCTTTAGATGTTCATTCTCTCTTCTCAGAGCTTCTATTTCATAGTCTTTAGTGCGCAGTTCTTTCTCATGTGTTGCTTGCATGTCCTTGAAGTCTTCAGAGGAAGCGTCTTCCTTTCCCTTTTTGGAAGCGGTGCCTTTATTGCTACGTATTCGTTTAAGAATATCCTGATTTCCGTTGGCTTTCTGCAGTACGTCCGATTGCGATTGACCTTCTGAAGGTATAATAGCGTTCACGTAGAAGGTCAGAAAGAGGTGATATTCAGTGACTAACCATAGACCAACCTGCGTAGTCTCTGATACAAGATATACTGTACCAGCCAATTGTTTCGTTACACCAAAGGCAGTGGGATTGGCTAAGTGGATGATAAATGAGAGGGTTACACTCGTTGAGGCTAGGACCGGTCCACTTCTTCCATCCGTCCAAAAAACGCGCATATAAAGCAGAGGAGCCTTCAGTGCCATCCAGATAGATGTCTCCAGGTAAGCCAAGATCATTGCCAGGCTGCCCAAGCCCTGCGAACTCATAATACTTCATGTCCAAGATTTTCCCGTCGACCTCCAAATTTTGGAGGAATCTTGAATATCTGCCTGGTTTTAATTCCATTTAGGAAGGAATATGGGAAGTGTGTAGCGCCGTAAAGCTAAGTCAAAAGATGGGTAGTAAATGTGGACGTTTGAACCAATCTTAAACTCGATTCGAGCCAACTTCGAGCCCAATCATTCGAACCAAGATGATGAGAAGATGAATCGGAATTATTAACACACAGTCACATGATCATGATGTATCGCGTCAATTGAGCGCATCGCAGTCAGGCGCCTGCTAGACTTAGACTGTAGTTTTCTTCTGCCCGATGCTAGATTTATTTAGGTTGGTTTATCTGGTCGCTTGCAATTAATCGTATGCTGTGTTCTGGTGCAACCCTGATCGAAATGCCCCGATTCACGAGCTTATGCTAATTAAGAAACTTATAATTACACTGTATGCCATATAAGCTCTTTTTTCTTGCTTATTATGTCGAAAGTGCTTAATGCATAAAAAAATGGGATACAGACTTTTAAAACATATATCTTTAATACTTTTCCCATCCAACTTCTTTTAATTTCTCAACCTTACCGAGTACCTCATTTTCCATTGACTTCATATATTCATCCATGGCATTGACAAGGCCTGGAATCCCTGCTGACAAGATTCTGACCGCGAGTAGTCCAGCGTTCATGCCGTTATTGATGGCTACAGTGGCAACAGGTATACCGCGCTGAGAAAGAGGAAAAAATCAGAAAGGAAAAGAAAAACCTATTTTGAGAGACAATATAAATAACTCACAGGCATCTGTACAATGCTATGTAAAGAGTCCACTCCGTCGAGGGTGCTTCCTTTGACAGGAACGCCTATCACCGGCAAGGCTGTCATGGCTGCTACCATGCCTGGGAGATGAGCGGCACCGCCGGCGCCAGCAATAATAGTTCTCAAACCCCTGGAAGAAGCGGATCGAGCGTATTCTACTAGGCGATCAGGCGTACGATGCGCTGAGACAATTGTTAGTTCGTAAGGGATCTTGAAACGATCGAGGATCCGTGCAGCAGGAAGCATGACTGGTAAGTCCGAGTCCGAACCCATTATGACGCCAACGAGCGGATTGGGGTCTGAAAAACCCAGTTCCGGAGAAGCAGACGCGTATTTATCAATCTCCTCCGACGAACTGGATGGCAGTGATTCTAAAAGAGGTCGTAGTCGTGCTCTCATCTGCGCATCTGAGTCTGCTACGATGGTAATATGTCCCATTTTTCGACCCTTTCTACACTCGGACTTCCCATAGAGATGAACTGATGCACCTGGGATCGTTAGAGCAAGATTGACTGTGTTCCTAATCTCGGCCATTGAAGAGGAGTGTCCGATCAAGTTGAGCATAACCGCTGACGGGACTTTCATCGCAGTGGATCCCAACGGCAGCGATAAAATAGCACGTAAATGGTTCTCGTACTGCGATGTTTCACATGCTTCAATGGTGTGGTGACCTGAGTTGTGCGGCCGAGGTGCGATCTCGTTGATGTAAATGTTCCCTTCTCGAATACGTCAGAAAAATAAAAATAAAAAGAGGTCTGGAAAAGAGACATACCATCTTCCATGAGGAACATCTCAACGCCAAAAATTCCTGCTCCCGTGAAAGTTTTGATAGCTTTCTCGGCTACTGTGCGTATTCTTGATGTTAAGGACGCATCACGGCTACGTAAAGGCGAAAACACCAAATGGCAGATGTTATTTTTGTGAACAGTTTCCACGGGAGGGTATGACTGCACTTGTCCATCGGCGGTCCTTACAACCATGACAGCTATCTCCTTGACAAATGGGACCCACTTCTCCGCGTACAAAGGTCGATTCCCGAGCGCGGTGATTGCTTCCTGCGCCTGTCCAATTTCTCGCAGAACAAAATTGCCACGCCCATCGTATGCCAACGTGCGGCTCTTCAGCATGAGCGGTAACCCTAACTTCTCTGCAACAGCAACGATGGACTCGATGGAAGATTCCACTGGCACGAACTCGGATATTGGCAAATCGTGAGACGACAGATGTGTTTTTTGCCGATATTTATCTTGAATGATCTGTACAGTAGATGGACTGGGATGTATTGCAAAGCTCTTGCCTTCGCTAGCTACCCGTATTTCATCGAGCGCTGTGGTATCCACATGCTCAATCTCGACCGTGAGCACGTCAACTTTGCTGGCCAATTCGCGAATCTTTTCAGGATCAGAAAACGATCCATCGATGTGAGCAAGCTGAGTGTTCGGGGACGCGACGACTTGTTTCGCTGGTCCATGTTCTCCTGCATCCAGGATAACGACCTTGACATTCAAAAGCGAAGCAGATGCCGCAAGCATGCGACCAAGCTGGCCACCCCCTGAGTAAAAATGTTGGCGTTCATCTCTAGATAAGCAGGGAAATATCTGCCAAATAATGAGTACTGAGAAAAATAGTAATATGCATAAAACTTACGCCCACCAAGGATTCCTACAATTTTATCGGACATGATTGCAAGGAACTTGGAAGACAGGAATGCTTGGTGCCTCCTTTTCGTCGTGAGCGTCTTGTTCCAACCCTAAATTATGGTTAAACAAAGTCGACGCGATCGCGCGATGAGCAACCAATTTTGGTATCAAGTTTTTTTTTTTTTTGGAATCAATGGATTATCGTGCAACAAGTAGTCTATGTACTAAGACGCACGGCAGGCCCGTAGGGGCTGCTCTTCTACTGGTAGTTCTAAAATTTTACTCGGGTATATGAAAATAGTAAG
>Ga0247779_1000852_pt1 | contig 16250 bp, 13 predicted proteins | sample UWRJL221509R5_FD_179925 | JGI IMG/M metagenome (GOLD analysis project Ga0247779, IMG submission 179925) | Plant litter microbial communities from Arlington Agricultural Research Station in Wisconsin, United States - UWRJ-L221-509R-5 | ecosystem: Environmental > Terrestrial > Plant litter >... | reverse complement strand
CCCCTGGTCTAAGCCCTTACAGGTTAGAGTTTTAGATATAACCTATTTGTACACTTACCATAAAAAAGTTCTGCAGTTTCCAACCCTATTCCCCCGCTCGCTCCTACACCCGAAAGAAATCAGGACACGGCACCTAAACGCGCTAACTCGTCGAAGAAGGTACTGACCAGTAATTAGAACGTGGACACCTTCAAGACCTAGGTCCATTATTATAGCGTGGATGGATAAGAGGAAAACAATGAGGAATATCTGGGGGTAGATATACCTTCCAGTAAAAGCTTGCTGCGCGTCGGTAAGAAGGTTAATGTAATCGGCGAGCCGGGAATTGCCATCTCAAGAGTCAACGTCCAAGCATATTTCTCACGCGTGACTGGATATGATGAGAATTTTTGAGGTTTCAATACACTTGCACGGGAAAAAAAGCTGCGCAGTGCATTCTGTTTTGTGGACCGAGGGAAGAGTAAAAATAGTGGATCATAATCTAATCTAATCTAAATATTCAGCAGGCAGGGAAGCGCCAAGGCTTACATAATTATGTAGTCAGTGTTTGTTACTCTTATAGCTTAGTAAGGAAGGTCAGTCACGGATCAGTACTACTGCATTAGGCACAGCTGGGCCGGGATTTAATCGCCGCGTCTGGATGTTCAGCCAATGTTCACATTGCTTTCCTGAATCCTCTCCCTGTCGTTGTCCATATCCCATTATTTCCGAGTTGAACGTTGAAGCTAATCAGAAGAATACTTAGGGGCCGGTGGAATTGTCCTTCATTAACCGTGCCAGTATGGCTCAAAGAATCAAAATACTAGCCAACGATTGCCAGCGAGCGACACACTATGGACAGCTTGGCATACGGCCAAAATTGAGCTGAGCCCGCATCATAGGTGTGGGGAGTGAGAATTGAAATGTAGGACGATATACGAGATCACCATTTGAGCTGTAACAGAACAACTAATTTGTAAATTTTCCTCTAGGAAACCCGCCGCAAGAGACTCATAGCAATTTCGAGTGGGGCTCGTGTACCGAAGAGCATGCAGTTGGTGTCAAGTATAAAAGGATCGGGTTGTAAGCATCGTGTTTCCCACTACTATCAGCCGGTCTGATAAACCTTCTCCAGTCGCTCACTCGCGTTCGTTGAGGCCGGTCCTTCCGGTGCACTTCAAACAAAAAAAAGACATATACCTCAACAACTTTTCTCGATGAAGCTTATTACCTGTTTATTCGTGTTTTTCGGCATCATTGTGATGGCCGTTTCAGCTCTTCCTTCGCCTGTACGTCTCCCTCAACGAATTACAGGAGCGCAGTGCCACACTCGCCAATAGCGCTAGTTTTTCAGCGCGCAACGACTTGTTCCCACGTGACAATGAGCCCATCTTCGAAGAGTATTTCGGTCGTACGCTCGACATTACGGAGCGCGAATGGGAAGAACTGACTGTCGAGAAGCGCAACGTTGCTCGAGTAGCAAAACTTATTATAAAAGGGGTGATGAAAATTGTGGACCTTATCAAGGGCAGAATTCAACAGGACAAAGATGTACGTTCCTAACGCTCGTGGCTGAGTGTCTCGATCTTATCCCTTACTTATCTTTTCCAGTTCCGAGGTAAATGGACTTCAGAGATGATTGGCAAGCTCAGGTCAAAATATCCACGCTTCAACTTCGTTGTCTGCCATACGGCACACACTTATGACTTCAAGGGCAAGAGAGGTAAAGACTGGGGTCATAGTCACCAAGAGATACCTGTCTCCTTTGGAAAGACTATTGGGTGAGTAGATTTTATCCAAGCTATTAGGCTCTTGGGTTAACACTAGTTGCAAGATATGAGATATATTGGTTTAGGGAAGGCATATTCCGTCGCACAGGCGATGGTGGATTCCTCAACGTGAGTAACATCCAAAATCGTTATTTCAATCGTTGACAATGGATTTTTCAGTGGGCTTATGGTGGAAACATTAAGAAGCGCGAAAATAGCAACAGCGTCATCACCTTCGCGAGACTCTGACCTTTTTATATGATACTACCTGGGAATCACTTGGTATGATTCGCATAATCTGTCACAGGGCGCTTTTGTATTGCTATGTTGAAGTACACTCAAGAGTAACTTTGGAAAAGATCCGGATGTATTTTTATATCCAGTACTCGATATTTTGAGCGCTGAGCTCAACATGAAGCCGCCGCTTAATCGACCATTGGCATCTGCCCTCGTGCCTCGCGTAGCGTTGCCCATCCCTTTGAGACGCATTCGTTGGGCGATCATCAAGACGGCTTGCCCCGCACAAGCTCCATGACACGAAAACGAATGTATGCAAATAAGCATTCGGAGTCGCACTCACTGCGGTAGCTTCCAGGGCGGCATTGCTAAAACGTTTCTCGACATTTACACCTCTTGTCTATTATGTGCCTATTGAGTTTTTGACATCGCCGGAAACACTGCCAATCATTCCATCGGCGACTTGGACTACTTATTCCCAAACCAATTCCCATGGGGCCATGCTAACTGCGCCTACTTTTCTCTTGGCATCTATCATAGAATTTTAACACCCACACGGACTCAATACTCTTCAGATGCGACCGACTTGCCACAATATGAAGGTAAATACAGCCGTTACCGATGCTTCAACGGCTCGTATTGACGGAATAGATTTTGAATTTTTTTGGGTCTCTGTAAATCTACATCGTAAGAAGGCAGCGTGTGCTTCTTATTCGACCATGATGGAAGCCAAGTGCTAAAGATTATATGGGAATTTCAATGAACGAGCGCTACACTCCTCGGACTGACGTGATATGACGAGAAGTCACTGATGCCAATACGAAGCGCTAGAAAGAAAACTGCGTCGTCTGTATTGGAATGAGTTTCAGGTGACCCGACCTCCCAGTATAAAAGACCTTCAATCAACGAAGTGTTACTTCAACATCAGCAGGCCTGATTACTCCTACCTCACATCTTACGGCTGGTCCGCTATACGTTGGAAAAAAACAAGGAAACAACAACTTGAACGACGATGAAGCTCCTCACCTACTCAATCCTTGCCTTATTTGGCTGCATCATGGCAGTGTCAGCTCTTCCATCTCCCATCCGACTATCAAAAGACCAGCAAGCTCTCCTCAACTCGAAGTCACAGCTGAATGCCAGCTTACATGCCGTTCAGGAAACCTTTGTTCGAGACGACGATCCTCTCTTCGCCAGATACTTCGACGACGTTTATGAAATTAGCGAGAGGGAATTCGCCGAAGCAACAACGGAGCCACCAATTGTAAAACGAAACATGCTTGTTTCTGTCGGTAAGGCCGTTGTAGAAGGCATCGTCAAGATTGTGCAGTGGATTAAAGCCAAAATCGAGGCCGATAAACAGGTACGTAAACTTGCTCCCGAGTTCGTCAAACCGTCACAAGACGCATATTAACTTTAATTGCACATGTCTTATAGATGCGCGGACAATGGACAAACGATATGGTCAAAAAATTCAAACAGAAATACCCGCACTTCAACTTTGTCGTATGTCATGTCAAGCATAAGACAAACTTCAAAGGTGCGCGCGGTAAAGACTGGGGTCACAGCCATCAGGAGCTGAAGGTGTCATTTGGAAAAACTGTGGGGTAAGTGATAGTCTTACAAGGCGATAAGATATCAGATACTAAATTGCGTCTTATGATATTAGTTACGAAATTTACTGGTTCAAGGAAGGCACATTCAAGCGCATTGGTGATGGCGGATGGCTCAATGTATGTTTTTGAACTCTGTCCATTCGCCCGTAATGTTTTCTGACTTGTTTCGTTCTTTTGAATCAGTGGGCCTATATTGGTAGTGTAAAAAGTAAAGCCCAGGGAAACAGCTTCATTACTTTCGGTAAGCCATAACAAATCATGGCGTGGGAAGCATTGGTGGGCGTCGCACGTGAGCCCCACATATGTAGATTAGATTAGATGTAATTGCCCAGGAAAAGAAGACATACACTCAGGAGGTCATACGATTCACTTTGCATGCGATGTGATTCATATATCAGAGCGCTGAAATATATCACCAAGTTTTCATTTAAATACGAGGCCAAAGCCGAGCGAAGGGTGGTTTTTGATAATAACATTTCGAGTCTGCTAATAGAAGCTCGAGGCATTGACTCATGGTATGCGCCATGTACAACCAATAAGTGATGTTCCGATTGGAAAACTTCTCAGAGGTATTAGAGGCAAGTCACCGACATCAAATTTGTATCTTCAACTATGTACAACTCTTTCCACCTCTCTTTCGTACCAGTAATTTGTAAATGCCTATTTCTTGACACAATGGTAAATGATTATCTCAACTATCATACCATTCAGCTAGACGTTCTGAAATTTTATAAGGACAAGGGGGCTTTTGATTTTTTAAGATATCTTTGTCTTCGTAAAAATAGTAAAAAGTGAGACTTACGAACGAACTGACAAAACGAATGGCAGTTAAGCGAAAACGAAGAAGTCTCGATAGAAGAGCCTGATCGTCAACTCACAATTGCAAAGTGGTTTTTGTAGTCATCACGGTTGTCTGATAAAAAGATTAGACCATAGTAGTACCAGATATAGCATGCTTGGGGTATTTTATCATTGTCCTACTACCAGAATAAAAATCCCGGAACATCTGTTCATGAATCACTGATCATATCGAGTTACATCCAAAGATGGGAAAAGAAGGGAAGAACACATACCGACATCGACATTGTAAGTGGGTGAAGATTCCGTAAATTTTGCTGTCTTGTGAATGCCAGGTACTTTCATCGTCCATCTGCTCTCGAAAGTATTTTTTACAACTCGTGCATAGGAGTCATTCGAAGCAAAATTGGACCCAAGTCCTGCGGCAAGTTTTATGACTTGATGGCGTGCGTTTTTCTGCAATGATAGTAAGACTGTATACATAACTTAAGATTGATTGCACAGATCTATTTTAGCACTGCAATTATGGAATAAGAAGAAAAGTCACCTTGGCGCCCGAATCAAGCCATTCGACGACTAACGCATTTCCAGCAGTATTCAATAATCTGCATATTATGTACCACTGTTCCCCCCTGTTTTATTGTCTATCTCCTTATCATATTGGTAGCTACATAATTTGTGTTTAAAGTGTAGCTACATGAATTATAAACCTCGCCTGATTGCGAGGGTCCCTATCTAAAACCCGAGTGACCTTGAAGACTCGGTGTGGCAGTGCAGTTTGACCGACTGCCCGATCCATACAGTAGATTGGATTAGATCATAGATCCTGTATGACAGCGCGACGCATCTTAGCCGAATACATCATCCTTGACCGCTACTGCCATCGTACGAGGCTGTTCGACGCGTTCCCGAGCCCAGCTACCCCAGTCCAAGTCAGATCGGACTGCTCCACCGGACATTTTAACAGTCCTGTTTATACATGAACAAGGTTGTCAAAACTAAAGACGGCACCTTTTGCGCCCCGCAACCGCGACACGACATCATTAGGATAGACGGTGACGACGTTTTTAACAATCACGTGTGTTTTCCACACGGTTACGTCTATTGGCAAAACGCGTAAAAGTCATTCGCTAAGTCAATAGGTAGGTAGCGGTGCTTAGTGTAGCAGTTATCCTAGAGAGAAAGTAGCTTATATTATCGCTTTAAAAGCTAATAGACTGCGTCAACCCCCTGTTTATTAATTATTATTGAAAATGTTTCCAGGAAAAGGTTGTTGACGGTATGTACTAAGTTCGTTCCAAAGGGTATTCCTTGCCAAAAATGTCCTGAAGAAGATGCAAAGACGTGACACATGTATGCGCATTGATTCAAAATCATCGATAAAAAACAGCAGCGTAAAGATATTTGTACAGTTATACAGAGATAGCAGATTTTTTTGTTATGGTTTCATGTTTTCCTTCTTTTGTATTTTGCTTTCGTTGGGCGAGAAAATGCCGATGGAGATCGTGCTCATTTCAAATAGAAGAGCATTCAAGAGATTCTCAAAGAGCAGACCACTGTGCTGCTCCAGCTCGGATGACATAGCTGCCAAGGGGATCCTCGTTGATGCTGCTTTCAACGGCTAAAAGACAGAAGTGAGCTACTTCTCATAAGTACATAGAGATTTTCAACTTACGAAGGAACTGGACAACACAACCAAAAAATGATAGGGAAGTAACCGTTGAAAAACTGCTGCTCGTAATGACAGAATTGAATGAACTCACAAAGGCGCAGAAGTCCTTGCTCCATTCGTTGGTGTCGGTAAAGACGATGCGGTCGTCCCTGTAGTCGACAAAAATCCCATTGGCAATCTTGTTAATATCCTTCCAGATCAAAATTCCCATGGTATCTAGCGAGCGTACAGATAAATGGTAGCCATTGAAATAAAAAGAAAATACATGCCGACTCGTTTTCCTGGGGTGGGTGCTGAAGTGATGTGCCCGTTCGTCGGAAAGACCACTTGTTTGTAAATGGAACCTATCTTCAAGGTCCACGTGTTGACGGTACTGGAAGTCTTATTGAGACGAGCAAAGGATTCGCTCGTAGCCGCATCGGTCCATACGCCCGGACTGTTATCGATGATTCTGTCAGCGACTCGGTTCTGCAATAAAGGTAAGGTCAAGTAGCTAAAGGTTCACGACAAGCGAGGCGTACGGGATCCTTGGCGAGGAACTATATGACAACGCCGACTGAGTGAGCGTCGCTGTTCACGGTGCAGTAAAGAAGCAAAAAAATAAACGAACCTTAGCAAAGCATTGGGAGTTAGTGGCCCCAACGTTGTACCACTGTATAACAAACGCGGGGGCATTTTTGTCGGTGTTGTAGTAGACATCAAACTTGACGTTGAGATCGCCACCGTCTGGGTTGGATAAATCGGCAGGGTCGTTCAAGAACAAGAACCCTTCGGGGTCTGGAGACGTAAAAAAACGAATAAGTAACCTATAGTAAACTAGGTCAGCTGAGAATCATACCCCTCCCAATTGCCATGCCGTTGCTGAATTCCTTCCCAAGAGAAGGGCATTCAACACGCACACCAAACATGTTGAGACTCTCGAGCCACCACCAAAGGAGTGCAGAGGCAGAAAAAACGTTGCTGTATTCCTTGGAAAAGGCGTCGTAGAGATTCTGGAAAGAGGAAGCGGTAGTGGTAACTGGCATTTTGTCTTAGCTTTGCTTGAAAAGAGAACTTTGCAGATGTAAGCTGCTGTCAGAATGAGCAAAAATTATAGGCCTTTTATGTATCTTCAAAGCTCCACAAAGACGAAGGATATGTATAGCGGCATGGTACTTACATTTTGCTCTGTTCCACCCAAAACCCTCGTTTACTTTGTTTATCCGGACTTCTGAGTATAGACGCTACTCTGTGAAGGCATCCCCAATTGGTTAGCATATTTAGTCACTTTGACTTTCATAACTCCGTTGAATTCACTGGGGTTTGATGTAAACCGGCTACTCGATTTTGCACATGATGCTTTCGGGAATGTATTATTGAGTGTCAGCGCTTCAGCATTCAAGGAAAGGAAGCTATAGATTGATATAGGGTAGTTATCTATCACTGGTAACAACAAAGTCATGTGGCGCAGGACGTTAAAATTGAGTTGAATCCATACCGGTAAAGGATGCTCATACCATTGTATATGGGTGTGAGTAGTGGACGCTAAGGAGGAGACACTGTTGGCACTGACAGATGTATCCCTGTATTTCTGGATATGTCCCCGAGATAAACTCTTGGACACACCTATCAGAGTTGCCAAAAAAGGTAAGCCCGATTGGTGTATCTCAACGTTTATCCCAGGAAAATACCAGAACATACACAAAATATTTATCTGCGCAGGTATATTCCCGGCATACGCCAGTCGGCGCCAGCAATGAGATAATTTGAATGTTCAGCGCTCGCTCGTTGAATTCGGACGGCATGACACGGTCATGGAGCAGATTTGTTTATTTACACCCGGCGAAAGAAGCACCCGCCAAGTCCTATTCATATTCTAAGTTTGCTTCTTCCTTTCCCTCCGAGGTCTAGAGCTTGATGAAGGCATGTGCTCATACCCTTCCACTGGATCGAAATATAGTGTAATAATCTGTACACTTATTGACTTAAACTGATATCAATTAAATAAATATCGATGAGCGACGGGCGCTTATTGCCAGGTGCCTTGAAAGGAGTTCTTGGCCCGTATTGATTGTGCGCGACCAGACTTTATCTAAGCTATGATGTCTATATATAGGGATCCGAGGGTGTAATTCAAGAGGTATTGCTTTGGTCCTGAAACTCTTTTGGTTAGTCTTCAAGTTTCCAATAGGCAGGCCCTTCTTGTTTATCAACGGTATAAACAAAGCACCTGTTCTGTTCTCAAAAATAGGCCATTTGAGACGCAATAGTGTTTCTAGATCCAAATGCTCTCGGTGCTCTTGGTAGCACTGGAGCGAGACTCCAATTATGAGCGTCAGATGGTACACTTAGAAGTCTTCCAGAAGATTGTTCAAGGTTCAAAACCATTCAATACATTCATTAGACAACGACACCAACTGCAACCGTTGACCGGTGGTTTTATTTTCCGGGCTCAAACAATGATCTGCGTAATCAAGTATGTACGAAATATGTGGATACTCTCACATTGAAAGCTAATATGTATACCATGTGGGAACCTGGTGGAATAGTTCGAGAACCAAGATATATCCTATGTCCTTCTTATAGACCCATGAAAGGTCGCAGTAATTTATAGCGCTCAGGCATTGTCAACAGACTTCTAAGTCTGCCAGTACGTTGTAGAGACTCTGGTTTGTGACGCACATTGTGCGATAAATATAAACGAGAAAATCTCACGGTTAGGTAAATGTAAATCTATTTCTACTACATCGCGTGCAAGTTCCCTGTCGCATTGTTTGTATATGGTGCATGTAACATCCGGTCTTATTTTTGACTTTGAAGGCACATGGAGGTACACCGCGCTCTCCTAAATGTTACTGGACCAATCCCTATCCTTCTAATATTGGGAGTCAGCACGGTTTTCTTTTTTTCACTCTGAAATCATAATAGCTCCACCGCAGATAGGCCCTTTGGCAAGGCATGTAGGGTCTCAGATTCGCATAACTACACTACTCCTAACGCATGTTTGATAGTTACTAGCAAAGGATCCCATACGTGAGCGTCTTGTTGGGGATTTTGCCTACCTAATGAAATATCTATGCTCCAAGTAGAAACTACTTAGTACGAGACCACCACACAACCTTCCTGCAAGCTATCCGCGCTCTCTGGAAAAGGGAACTGGCACAACGGCACCATGTGCGAAGCCCACACAAACCTTGACAAGAAATAACATAAGAGTTAGTGTGTATTAGAGCCCTCCTCGTCTTGCGGTATTCAAATGACTCGCCTCCTTTTTCAAGGTGCTCAAGTATGTCATGGGGAAGGTTCGGTTGTCTTCACCACTACATCATTCGGGAGTACAGACTTCTGTGTCATGGTAAGTACATCCGATTCTATGCTATTCGAGTTTATGCTAGCTGCGTCTCCATTTATCCAGCTCATGCGTGATTTATAGGACTTTAATTGGTCCTCTCAGCTTAAATTGTACAAATACAACATCAGTCCTTCTTGAATGAAAAATTTACCGCGTATGGAACCACCGCCTGCGTTATCTCATAATCGGCATACATCGCCCATGACTATACGAGAGACAAAGGGCCTGTAAAGACCTGGGCAGTACAGTAGCTAGGATCAAGAGCGAACGGCGTGTCTGCGACAGCACGTCTGCAATTGATTAGGAAGCGTAAATATAATTTGCGGGATGCGAATGGTGATCACATACACAACTCGCAGTAGAAATCGAAGGATGTTCATCATACACCTTGACTTAGTCTAGAAACTTTGTTGAAGGAATATTTCAGGATGCAATATTGTAAAGAAATCACTTCGGTGCCATATGCGTCACCAACGCAACATCGACTCTGTCAGTGTGAGCCAGGGACCCTTCACCCATCTGTTGTCCCACATTTGTACCATTTGGCATATGTCCACGTGAGGGGGTAGCCTGTTGGAGGTCGCTGCCTGTCTATTATTATAAGCTGTGCTGGATGTGAGTGGTAGCGTGATTTCTACTAGGAAAGTGGAAACTGGTTAGAAAATGAGGAACAAAATTAATATAGAATTTGCAACGTACCTTCCAAATTTCCTGAGATATCTGAGGTATTCCGACGAATTCAACCCAGGATTCCTAAGTTTTTTGTTTAACGACGACCATGTCTTGCAGGCTGGGCCAGTTCAAGGTTGAATAGTAAATATAATATCAGCTCAGAGGTAGGATGTCGTCTTGGCCTAGTAAATCAAATTTATCTTGAGAAATAGCCTAAGCTCAATCCCTTGCGCAGCCCTTTCCTTTGACCAGATTTCTTTTTCCGAATATCTCGGTTTCGGGTTGGCTTCCAGGATGGGGGCATGTCCATCCATGCTTTTGAGAAGGGCATAGACCATGGAAATAAACTGTGCACTACTGAGAGTAGAATGCCTTTAGGTTGCCGAATCTGTTCCTAAATTGCAAGGGAATGTAAAATCTGTGTGATGTCGTCTTGTAGATTTTTGGGCCCTACCTCGAGGACGATAACAAAGATTGATAGAACCTCAAAAATGCTTGTTGCAGCGGTCAAGCCAGATACCTAAAAGATATATAAGCAATTGATTCTGAAATATCAAAAAAGACCTCTACTCCGGATCTGACTACAGAGGGAACTTCCCGAGAAACATTTTCAGGAATTAGCAGCGACGATTTGTAGCTAGTAGAACTCTGAAGGAACAACAATGTTGGAGTGGTGAGAACCAAATATTTCGTTCAATAATACTTAGCCCTTTTAGAATAGAAAAATCTCGCTGGTATTCTTGCACTAGTTTCATTTGTGATTAGCGAGTCTTACCAGTCGCATAGGAGACCACCTCGGCCTTGATGTAGAAAACTTATCCTAAGGCCCTGCATCCAGAAGTACTTATACAGAGCATGATAGAATGCATATGATGAAGAAAACGTTCCTTAACCGTGATGCTACGATAGGTTAGTGGTATGAGCAGGATTACAGCAAAACACTGACTCCTCCCGCTACAATTACAAATTCCTATATGGCGATCCTTGTGAAATCTCTATTATCACCAGTTTGTAACAACAGTATAGTTTTTCCGCGAGGTATGTCTTTCCACGGCATCGATATACGTTGAGCGTCGGTAAAAAAGATGATCACGGTTCAAAGAAAGAACGAAGACGGCACGGCGTCCAGAGGACAACATATAAACAAAGGAGTAACAATCGCCACCGGGTATTTACGTGTCACCACCCATTTGCTCTCACATCCATTCATCACCACGAAGTGATTTTCTATTGATTCAAGTATATCCATCTTTCTGATTTACCAGTTTAGCTATCGACGACATTCAATACCAACAGGATGAATAATGATTCTTCATCTACTGTTACCACGAAGAAGATCACTGTTGCACGAGATATCAATACTGGCCAGGGCGTCATACTCGTCGATCTCGCACCTGGCATGCATCTCGAAGTCCTAGCCACGCACGAGCTCCAACCACACGAATCTTATAGATCGTTTTACAAACAAATAGTTGCTTCCAATATCTTCAGACGACAAAGTCCTAACGAATCCTCGTCTTCGTCTGGTAATAATGCCACCAACACACCAGATTCTGCACCTTCCCCTTCACCCTCGACGTCTTCATCATCACGCGGAACGAAAAGGAAGTTGAAATCCCATTCAAATAGTGAACCAGAGAGAGAGATCAAGAGAAGACAACGGAGAAGCTACGCGGACATCCCACCCAGCACCCGAGTGCTACGGTCTACATAGTATCAAAAAACTCGCTTTGAAGCCAATCTCCTCCTTGTATTACACTTTTTCCGAGCATCCCTATACCCTTCCAACAAAACCCCGCCTTGGGTGGAGACAGAGAAAATTGCCAGACGATTATTAAAGTTTTGGCAGGCTTGCAGCTTTTCTATGGATGCGATGTACGATGATGCTACCATCCATCCCACCGATATAATTCCTCGAGACTATATAAGGGAATATCAATTGTACAATGTAAAATTAAATACATACTTGTGAGATAGAGGAGCCAGAGGAAGTTTGGGATTGAGGCTGGCAGTTCGCATCAAATCAAACCCTCGTGTGATTTTCATGTAAGGAAAACTTCCTAAAAGAAGATAAAAACACGCCATGAAAGAATATCAAGTTTCTATACACTTTCAAAAAATTATCCCAAAATCCATTGGAGGTTGGTCGTAAATGAGAATTTTTTTGGGTAGAACAACATCGGCGACAAGTCGTCTGCGCTAGGCCGGATGTCTCCGGATTCCTATGTTAATTAGTCAGCAAAGTATGGGCAAGGGTTTCGTCCAAGTTTCGTCGGGATCCTCTCAATTATATGCTACCACTAGACGGTTGTTTTCTGAACTTCTTATCTGGCACTTGACCTTGACACACAACTATATTCTCGATTCTCTACCACTAAGAATCTCTGTTGAACATTTCTTCCAATGCCCCCCTCGGACTGAGGCATCGCCTGGCTAGAAATTCATATATGCAGACTCGGAACTGGTTGAAGGAAAACTTACAACGCTCATACCTCGGGAATCTGGCCTCGCAGACAGTAGAATGTGTACTACGACGGGACGGATGTTTCCCGAAGCTGTACACGATTTAGAATGGGGAACAAACCGTCTGCGTATGGAATGACGACGGCGTGCAGGGGGGCACCGTGATGCAAACAGACACTTCTAGATACCCACGAACTCAGCGCAATATCACCCGAAATTGTTTGAACACACAGATAAACCTTGTACCGTCAATGCTGTTCAATATAACCTTTTCATTTTCCTTGAACGCGGAAGCAACATCTCTCAACATCCTCGAGAAAAAGGCCAAATCAAGGTACAATTCACTAGTGCAAGGACGTCCTCTTGGATAGTCATCCATAGCATTAGAGGGCCTAGATGATTTTAGGTGTGTCATTTATACTGCCCTTCTTTTTTGGTCTCAGTTAACCTTTGTATGGGATAGCATTCGGCCAGTTATGCCTACAGTCAGCTCGTCCACCTCAGCTCAAGCATGTGGGACCCTTCGTGCAGTGGAATTTTCTCCTGACAGACTGCCAGCATCATCGCGCTCAATTACTTGCTCCAAGTCAATTGGAGGTAGCTGACACCATGCACAAGCTCATCCTTCAACATGCAGTCCGAGGTGCTCTCTGCGAAAGGTGGTTCCGGGTCAAGTTAACATGTAAGCTGATTGCTTATCGATGAGATCTGTGAGTTGGCAAAATCGGTGTGTCATGTTTCACCAATGTTTTCTTCTTCTTAATTTTTTATGTTTAGCTATCGCAATTTTTTCTGAGCGTTCTCTACTCGGATGCCAATCTGCTTGGAGCTCTAAGGAGCGACGGCTCATCGTGTACATGCTTGTACGATCTCAAACCCAATCAGCCGCTGGATTAATTTTGCTTGCAGATTCACAATTAACCACTGAGTACTGATGCTTAAGGATACTCGCCAATAAATGAAGATGATTGTATGGTAAAATCTTTGTGCGTTTGAATAACACCACTCCTTGTTGTGTAACTCTTTTGACGTCATCTTACTTCAGATCAACTTACGTCTAAAGACCCACGCATATTGGTATTTTCGTTCTTTTCATCGCCATAGGCCTGCTATATATTCGTCGTTTGATACGTTGATCAAAATTTACTTTAATGCAGCATCATGAGGTTCTTTCTTGTCTGTCCACTTCCGGCTAACTTTACTTTAGTAGCAGTCTTTTCCGGACAATCTCTATAATAACAAGCACCGATTCCTTGTCGTCGGCATAGGATATATGCTTCCAGGTTTGCCTTCGTGAGAATAGAGACATAGTAACTTTTCTGGGATCAAACGAACGATACCAAATGTTTTCAGGTAGCATTTTCAAAGTTTGATATAGAAGGGTCTTCAAGATTTTTTATGTGATAGAGCTTAGAGCCTGGCTTCAAGAAGTGGGCGTCAAGGAACGATGCTGTTCGAAAATTTCTGGCAGCTTCAAGTTGCTATCAATCTTTGTCCATTAGTCGGTTTCATTCTCACGAAGGTATATCGCGGTAAATCGCAAACAGTCCTAGTCTTGGTTGATGTAACCCATTCTGTTGGCTAGAAGAAGCCAGAATCATTACCGCCCCAGACCTAAAAAATAGGGCGGCGTAGAGAATACCCATCCATAGTATATGTGAGGCATATTGTGAGCGCTTAACGGTTTAACAGCGACGAAGATCCCAGAAGAGGCTTGAAGGTATAACATTTGTCGATTTTCAATGGCGGAAATACATATATCGTACCTTAACGGAACATGAAAGCGAAGCTCATGGATGGATTCAAGAAGGTAAGAGAAACAACTCAGTGATATGACGCCCGTTAGTGGACTCCGAAAGAGTTACTTGATAGCTAAACTATACCGCGAGTAGACCAGTCGAAAGGCAAGTAACAAAAAGACGAAAACCTTTACGAGAAAAGAACGACATGCATACAGATAAAAACAAAGCTTAACAATTGCCACCGGCTATTTTCACGTCACCGCCCCTTTCTCCTTTCTCCGTCATCTATTCATCAACGCAAAGTATGTTTTGGATGTTTTCGATGCGATTAAAGTTCTAATTTGTAGTATCAGCCACGTTCTCTTATATTTACGCCATCATTTACGACATTTCCACCTTAATTCACGATGATGAACAATAACTCCAATTCTTCGACCATGATGCCACCTGCCACGAAGAAGATCTCAGTCACACGAGATATCAATACAGGACAGACAATTATCCTTGTCGATCTCGCACCAGGGGTACATCTCGAGGTCCTAGCTACGTACGACCTACCACCGCACGAGTCGTATCGATCATTCTATAGAAAAATCGTCGCATCCAATATATGGAAGAGACCGAGGAGTTCTACTCGTGAGGAGTCAGAGGAATCTTCTCTTTCTCCTCCTCCGGGCGACAATGATAAACAGAACTCAAAAAATTCAGTTCCGTTATCTTCATCATCGACGTCCTTACGAGGGACTAAGCGGAAAGCCTCAAATCCTATTTCCAATCCAGCACCGCATGCGCAGCGAGAGGTGAAGAGGCGAAAAGCGAGGAACGGTGCAATCATTCCTCCAAGCACCCGCGTGCTGCGGACAACAAAATAGATTTTATGCGGTGCAGAATAGGCTGAATGATATTCGTGTGTCTGGACTTTAAAGGACGTTTCGGCCATCTCGGATTTCCGGGTATTTGACGCTTTTAAGTGGGAACGAAAGCTTTTCCAGTCGGAGATTGGACTTGGGGGCCAATTGCGCATTGGGCATATAATATTCCTCAACACTTTATGGATCTTATAATTAGTAGAAATGGATTCGTATAATAGAAAACCACTGGGGAGACGGTACGCATGCTCGTAGAATGAGATATGACGCAAGTTGCTTTACTTCAGCTTTGGGCTGGTGAAGTTTTGTAAATTGTAACATGTGTTGTCTGATGCTACTCTATACTCCGGCCAACAAGTCACCAATTGGCTGAGCACTCTGGCTCTGAGGCTCAAGGTCTAATACACCCTTAACTCGTTGCAACGCTTGAGGAAATATACCGGGAAGAACGAGGCATATTTCTATTATCGTTTCCCATTGCTGATCTGTAATAACGAAGTGCTATGTCGATGGCTGTTGTGGCCCTGCCTGATGCTTTCTGTCCGAAATACAAAATTACCTTGGCTTTTGTACCTCTACAAACCAATTAAAAATAGTTTATATGAATGAATATATTAAGAAAATTTAATATAAGTTTTTAACTGCCTTCACAAATTTGCTGATAAGGTCCAGAGCTCTTCCTCGCCAACGTGCCAATGAAATTCGCAGTTACTCTCGTTCTCAGCAAGCCAACTGGTTTCCTCGGTCTAACTCCACCAACATCCCACCAGCCATCGGGTAGTCGTTCTTCCCCAAACCACTGTTCCAGTCTAGACGTAGGGATAAAACCGTCGATACGTCCTTTGAGCATGCATTTCTGGCGGTCATGATCTTCGACATCCGAGTCGCGGCACTGATGTCCGCGAAGAGTTTCCCATGTAAGAGCGCATTCTCCTTGGATAATCTGCATGTGCAAGTTGCTGATACCGTGTTTAGGAGATGTGGATGAGGGTGGGTTATTTGAGACTGATTGCACTCGAAGAGCGTGGAAACGGGCGATGTCGATGAGACCCATCCCACCACGAGGTTTACCTGCGACGTCGCGTGCTGTTGACGCGTATTC
>Ga0247779_1000851_pt1 | contig 16250 bp, 17 predicted proteins | sample UWRJL221509R5_FD_179925 | JGI IMG/M metagenome (GOLD analysis project Ga0247779, IMG submission 179925) | Plant litter microbial communities from Arlington Agricultural Research Station in Wisconsin, United States - UWRJ-L221-509R-5 | ecosystem: Environmental > Terrestrial > Plant litter >... | reverse complement strand
GGCCTATGGTAGATATGATGAATCCAGCGGGCCTGCGAGCCACAAAGCTTTAGCCGGAAGCTGCTTAAGCCTGCATACATTTTATAAACGAAGCACAAATAATTACCATGCCTCTTTCTAGCCACTTTCGACGTATCCTGCAGAACGTATGAAAACAACAACCCTAAATATAAATTTGAAGGTTACGGAAAGGGAGTTTGTGTTGAAGACTGTTCGCGGTAGCTATGAGAACTTTCAGCATCACAAGACAGATATTAACAAGCATCCGTATGAGCACGGGTATTCTCGTTTCAAGAGTTATCAGCAATGGAATTCATAAACTCTTTTGCCTATTTCGCTGGCTCAAAAAATCAGAATATGGATGATAAATGTCTGCCATTACGGGATTACAGAGAATAAGACGATGAATTAAACTCGGTCTGCAGATATGATAAAATGGATTCATACCTTTTATCATAAATAGCTACTAGATTTTCCCTAAATTTCCTTGTTTTCCCTGAGTTATTTTATGCTTTGAAGGTAGAATAGGTTCATACCATATAGGAAAGATAGTGAGGGAAGATAAGTCTAGGAATTATAGTAGACAGTAGAATAAATAAGTGCCGAACTTGAAAGGATTGGCAATCACCAAAAAGTTCATGTTACCGGAGCAAGACGCATCGGGATGAGGTGACGTATGACGCGTGACGCGTGAAGGCTCACCGCAGGAATCGCATGGCGTCGCTGGCTATTTTCTGCCATCCAAGTTATTCCAGTGGAAAGCGCGGTTTCTCAAGTGGTTTTTAAAGCCTTGAACGGAACTACGCTAAGCGACTTGAACATACTTGACTAAAAAAACTCTTTAATACAACTTTGCTCATGGAACGCTAGTCGCAAATGGGAATGAAAACCGCATTCGATATGTATGACTTCTGGAGGACAGGATAGGGTTGTACATGGAAAGAAATTAGGGACAACGTGGTTCCGCGATCTTATCTTCGGGATGCGAAGCCTATCTAGAGTGGGGATTATATCCGTGCATAAATTCCAGGTACCCCTGTTAGCCACAGACAGCTTTCAAATGCCCTCAACCCAAAAAGCCTTGCTTTTGAAGCAGAAGTATGCTGAACTGGTTGTCGATGAAGTCGAAATTTACGAGCCTGGTCCTGGAGAAATTCTGATCAAGATTCAAGCAGCCGCTCTCAACCCTATCGACTGGAAAATACACAAATGGGGTGTTTTTATCGAAGGCTTTCCTGCAATTCTTGGGACTGATATTGCTGGCGACGTGGAGAAAGTCGGTCCAGGCGTGGAGGATTTTGAAGTGGGAAATCGAGTGTATGTTCAGCATAACTTGAGTGATACATAGCTTATACCGCTTTCCAGATTCTGTCAAGGCCGATTTTTGAACAGGAACGCTGGGTTTCAACAATACGCTATTGCTGAATCTTCATTGACAGCAAAGGTAAGCCAATTCCCCATTAATTGTTATACCTTAGTGCTGATATGTCCAGATTCCTCCGTCTTTCTCATACGATGAAGTCGTGACAATCCCTGTTGCGCTTACAGCAGCATATGTAGGCTTATATCACGATAATCCTCACGGTCTTGGATTTCCAAAGCCTGTTTTAGGCGAATCACGCTGCGCAGGAGTACCTTTGATCATCTTCGGAGGGGCTACAACTGTTGGACAAAGCAGTACGTGATCTGTGTGCTCGTCAAAAGACGGAGTAGGACTTACCTTCTTCCAGCTATCTCGCTCGCGAAACTGTCCGGGTTTTCTCCCATCATCACGACTGCATCCTTGAAGAACGCGTCTTTCCTCCAAGGATTAGGAGCTACGCATGTTCTGGACCGTAACCTTCCCACAGAATCCCTTGCCGCAGAGATTGCGAAGATCACGAACGAACCTATACAATATATCTATGACGCCGTCTCATTAAAACCCACAGAACAATCAGGACTCGATCTTCTTGCCCCTGGGGGAAAGTTGGCGGTTGTACAAACACCAGAGGTGACAACACCGCCGGGCAAGAGTATCATCCGAATTATGGGGATATTGCAGGACCATAATTCCGATCTCTTGAAGGATCTATATCATAAAAAAGTTGCGGACTTCCTGGAACAGGGTGTAATTAAAGTGAGTCGGCAGACTCGCTTATTTTTTTGTGGCGAGGAAATTCTGATGAAGTCTCCTAGCCCAATCGAGTGGAAGTTATCCCGGGAGGTTTGATGGGAGTACCAGGCGGGCTAATGAGAATGGAGTCTGATCAGGTATCACGGCAAAAGCTAGTGATACATCCACAATCATCTTGAGATGGCTTTTTGTACTCAGATATGTGTATGTATTCCCCTTGCACATGAGTCTTTTGTTTTTTGACAGATGCCTTTCATAGCTTAGTACACCTTGATGACATATTTTCTATAGACCGTTCTTTGATCTCTGCCGTCAACATACGTCAGTTGGTAATGATTCCAATCGCACGGTATCTTCTTCGATTTAGCCTTCCTAAGGCCTATTTAAGAGAAGAGCTTGACTGATTGTTACTCCCACTACTCTCGCATACATATACGAGGAAAACTATCGCCATGTCGTCCAGTCAAAAGGCCCTCTTTCTCGATAAGAAATTCGGCGACCTTACCGTCGGCGAAACGGTTATCCCCAAGCCAGGACCCGGAGAACTCTTGATCAAAATTCTGGCAACGTCTTTAAACCCCGTTGATTGGAAGATTCAAAAGTATGGTATCTACATCGAAGAATTCCCGACAATCTTAGGGACAGATATTGCTGGAGATGTAGTTGAGGTTGGTGAAGGTGTAACTAGCTTTCGGGTTGGTGATCGCGTGTACGTTATGGCTCTACCTGCATTGAAGTGCTGCGCGCTCAATATCTAAGCGATATCTAGCTTCTGCCAAGGAAGATACCAAGAAAAAGGATGGAGCAGTTTTCAGCAATACGCTCTTGCTCTCGCCGTTACTACAGCAAAGGTTGGTTCCTCTTTCTTCTCAAACGTTCATGACTGTTGCGATGATTCTGACTGGATTATATTTGCCTAGATTCCCTCTAAAATAACATACGACCAGGCCTCCGCTTTGCCAGTTGCTCTGACCGCTGCGTATGTTGGATTATACAACACTCACCCTCATGGGCTGGGAATAAAACCACCTATAACCGAAGAAACACAAGGGGCGTATGATGGGATTCCGATCTTGGTTTTAGGGGGGCCTAGTTCTGTAGGACAACTGGGTAAGTATGCCTACATATGGTCCGTCAAATATTTGAATTTACACGGAACAAACCTTCTTAGTTCTGCAATTAGCCAGATTTTCTGGCTTTTCACCGATTATAACGACGTCCTCCCTTAAGCATACGGACACCCTCTTGGCTGCAGGGGCCACCCATGTTTTCGAGAGAGGTTTAGCCACGGAGGAACTCATAACGGAGATCAAGAAAATCGCTGGTAATAAGCCTCTGGAGTACGTTTTCGATTCAATTGCCTCCTTAGACACCCAACAAGTTGCGATTGGGGTATTGGCACCTGGAGGTCAAGCTGCCTTCGTGAGTTCAATAAAAATTGAAGTACCAGATGACAGAAAAGCTTGTTCTATCCTTGGTGCATCCTACGTACCTTTTAACTTCGAGTTGATGAAAGACTTCTATCGTGAGATATCAGAGTGGTTAGAAAAGGATATCATCAAGGTATGCTTTTTTTGGTCTTCCTTTTTCTGCACTGGCTTATTTTCGAGCTGCAGGCCAATAATGTTGAAGTTCTTCCTGGCGGTCTTGCAGGCATTCCAGGTGGTTTGGCCAAGATGGAGGCAAATCAAGTATCTAGCTTGAAACTGGTCGCTCGTCCTCATGAGACAGCTGCCTAGATGGTCTTTCAGATTTTATGTATAGTAGTGGTATCTCCAGGTGTATATCTGTTTTGGTTTTGCATGGGGTGGGCAATGTATATATCCAACTTCAAGCTTCAATTTTGTTCGCCTGACCAATTTACCAGAGAAGATTTGTAAGCTAACACGCCTGTCTGTTGTTCGCAGTGAGGCTTCTTCAAGTTCTTCTTGCTGCAACCTTCGATTTCTAACGCATCTGATTACAAACATTAACACCAATCAATCCTGCGAGACCTCTATATTGACTCTATATTGGCTTACAAATACGAGTTCTTGATAAGTCAGTCAAGACTGTAATTATCGGCCAATAGCGGCCAAATTCCAATTCGGTTCCATTGATTTCTCATTGCCTGCGGCTTCTTTCTCATCCTGACCGTTGCTACTACCAATCAGTACGCTGGAAGAAGACATGGATCGTATTCGTACTATGGATTCTCACTCCCTATGGGTTCCAGATAAATAAGACGTGGAGTCTGTTCTTGGAATACTGAACACCCTTGTCTCAACTCTTTTTTCCACAATGCCACCTTCCACTCAGAAAGCTCTTCTCCTCGAGAAAAAATATGGGGATCTTGTCCTCAAAGACGTTGAAGTATACAAGCCTGGTCCTGGAGAGCTCCTCGTCAAGATTCATGCGACATCGTTGAATCCGGTCGATTGGAAAATTCAGAAGCTTGGCATGTTTGTGGAGGATTTCCCGGCCATTCTCGGTACAGATATTGCTGGAGAAGTCGCAGAAGTCGGGGAAGGAGTCACTGATTTCAAAGTAGGGGATCGAGTGTAAGTCTTTTTTGGTCAGCAGACTGGACCTATCTAATACTTATGTTCCTCTATTAGCTTCTGTCAGGGCCGGTTTTCCAACCCCTGGAGCAGCTTCCAACAATACGCGCTCCTCACCGCTTCTACCACTGCCCGAGTCAGTTTATTTATCTCAGCCGCAGCCTCTCATGCTGTACAGTAATTCATCATACTTTTTAATTCTTTAGATTCCTTCGAACTTGACGTATGATCAGGCTGCTGCTTTACCAGTGGTCTTGAGCGCAGCTTACGTCGCGCTCTACAACGTAAATCCGCATGGTATCGGTATCAAACCTCCTGTCTCTGAAGTGACTCAAGGCATATATTCGGGATCTCCCATCGTAATTCTTGGTGGCGCTAGTTCTGTAGGCCAAATCGGTACGTCTGTCCCAACTTAATTGCACGGTTATACTGAAAAAATCGCCATTTCAGCTTTGCAACTGGCTAAGTTATCGGGATTCTCTCCCATAATCACAACTGCCTCTCTTAAACACAGAGACAACCTCAAGGCGCTAGGAGCAACCCATATCCTCGACCGTAAGCTATCCAGGAGCGTATTCTCTGACGAAGTCAAGAAGATTACTGGGGAGAAACCTATCAACTACGTTCTGGATGCTATATCTTTGCCGGATACTCAACAGATGGGCATCGATATCTTGTCAACTTCGGGACAAATGGCGGTCGTACTGGATCCCTCGGTAGAGATTCCCGAGGATAAGAAAGTCATTCATGCATATGGAATCTTGAGAATGACTCCCGCCCATATTGAGCTCTTGGAAACTCTATATCACGATGAGATATGTGGATGGTTGGAGAAAGGTGTTATAAAGGTAAGGACTGCTTTGTTTTTAAAAAAGTGGTTCAATCAGCTAAAGGGACATCGCAGACAAACAATGTCGAGGTTCTCCCCAATGGTTTGGCCGGTATTCCTGCTGGACTGGCAAGGATGGAAGCTGACCAGGTATCCGGGTTGAAACTGGTTGCTCGACCTCAAGAAACACCGTAGAAAACTCTGACTTAGCACGTATAACACTCAGCTTTCACCGAAATATGTAACTCTTTGTAGATGATATTCAAGCTGTCGTTGATTGTAATCGAATCGGGTTTCACTCAAGATCCGGTGATCTGAATGTTCGGCTAGTTGGATGACGTACAAGTGCTATTTCCTGAGCGCTTTTCAACTTTTGACAAGTTCATATGGCCTGACAGAAGACAAGAGTTCCTGTTCCTTACACACGTTAATTCAACGACCTCTCGCCCGGCAAGAACTTACATTTCTTTTACTGGCGCTGTCGGGCTTCTAGAAACGAGGCTTGCAGGGGCGTTGAGAAGCTAGAGTTCACGGACTCTTTATCGCTTCACTTACGGACAGAAAAGAGAGCGCCACGGGTATTCGTGAATCATCAGACCTTGACAATCCTGGGAGATCACTCTTAGCCAGAGCTTCCGCATATTTTCAAAACATTGTCGGGCGTAAATATTCGCTTTGAGAGCGTCAAGGGCTTATCGCAATTCTAGTTCTAACCTGAATTTATGTCACCTGGAGTACGGAGATGTTGGCCAGCAGACCTTGATGTGTTCAATTGCTCAACACATTTGGCAACGGAACTCCTTATGAAAATTCCTTATCTCTGACCATCAAATATTTAACTGAATACTGACTAAATGCAACGAAGAGATTGGCAACAAGTTCGCTCCCAGGATGGCACGCACACAGAAAGCTTTTTTCATCGACAAGAAATTCGGAGATTTTATTATTGCAACCACTGACGTCCCCAAGCCTGGTCCTGGCGAAGTTTTGATCAAGGTTCTATCTACCTCACTCAATCCAGTGGACTGGAAAATACAGAAACATGACATTTTTGTCGAATGTTATCCTGCGATACTCGGAAGCGACGTTGCTGGGGATATAGAAGAAATCGGCGAGGGAGTTATGAAATTTAAGAAAGGAGACAGAGTGTACGCCTCAAATTATCTTCCGTTCACCTATAGTCGACGACATTGGGTTAATCATCATAATCATGCAGCTTCTGCCAAGGTCAATTCAATAATCGAGGAGCAAGCTTTCAGCAATACGCTCTTGCATTCGCTTCCACTATTGCCAGGGCAAGTCTGATCGCTGCAATTTACTGTATCCGTTGTTGAGCAGCAATTCGACTGGCAGATTCCACCCAATGTTACATATGACGAAGCTGCTGCACTACCCGTCGCGGTTACTGCTACTTACGTTGGGCTATATCATTCAAACCCATTATACGGCTTTGGCTTTCAGCCACCTATCACTGAAAGTGCCCGCGGAAAGTACGTCGGTGTACCTTTAGTTATCCTCGGCGGCGCGAGCTCTGTTGGCCAGACAAGTAAATATTTTTAAATCGTCCTCAAGTAGTTTTGTCTCATCGATTCGTCTTCAGCCATTCAGTTTGCCAGATTGTCTGGTTTCTCGCCCATCATCACAACTGCTTCCCTAAAACACACGGCCCTACTTAAGTCTTTCGGTGCAACTCACGTTCTTGACAGGTACTTGGATACCCCGTCTCTCATAGTAGAAATTCGGAAGATCACTAGTAACGAGCCTGTAAAGTTCGTCTACGATGCTGTCTCCTTTGACGACACGCAACAAGCTGGTATGGATATTGTAGCCCCAGAAGGGAAGCTCGTAGTTCTTCCGATCACTGTTCAAGAGCCGGAGGATAAACAAATTATCTTCTTCCTTGGAATCCTGCGAATCGACTACAACATCGAATTTCTCGAAGAATTTTACTATAATCACATGTCGGGGTTTTTGGAAAGAGGATGGGTCAAAGTAAGCCATACGATTTGATTGAAATCAAGTGTATTATTAACCTTTTTACTAGCCTAATAAGGTCGAAATACTTTCTAATGGTCTTGTAGGAATTTTTGACGGATTAGCCAGACTCAAAACCGACCAAGTGTCCGGTCTCAAACTAATCGCACGTCCCCACGAAACGCCCGAAGAAGCTGGGTGCATTCGAATAATAGATGTTAAGAATAATCCTCCAACAGTTTTGAATACCGAATATTTATTGCGCATTGGCACACAGAATAAATGAGGTCGTGTGTAGGTTACGTGAATATTTATGTTATGTACTACATATGAAAAGGAAATTTGTACAAATATTGCTCTACTACTGACTGAATGCATCATACAGACGTCCAGCTATATAAAGGTTGTCTGGGTGGATAGCCAAAGAGTTTCAACCTTTTGCTTATCTAAGATTCCTGACGAAGACCACGAGTGTACGGTGGTGAATACGATGTTTACCTCCTCTCCTTAACGAAGAAGTGTAGGTTGATATAACTGGCTATTGTGAAAACAACGAAAAAGATACCCAGAAGTGAGATGTTGGGCCACCAGAAGGACTACAGAAATGGTCAAATAGGTGATTTGATGCATATTTAGAATTAACTGGAACAAACCTGAGCTCGCAGTCCAAATACCGAAAGAATTGTAGCAGCGGGCACGTCCAACTCTACTCCATACTGTGATTGAACAATAAACCGATTAGTTGTTTGTTTGGGGCAGAGTATATATTATTCACAAACCTTGATTTCTTTTAACTGAAGATACCTTAGTTCATTCACGGCGAGAGCTTCGAAGGCAGCGTGGAAGAATGAAATCGTGTGTAACCACCGGAACGCAGGAGTCACGCTATCGCGATTGATCAAAAGACCGGTGAAAAGAAGGCTACATTTCGACCTGTCAGCACTTAACTTCTGGAAGAAAGCCCAGTCACATACTTAAAGAGCATAACAAGAGTTCCAACTAGGCTTGCCACGCTGACGTTAGCAAAGGCAATAGAAAGCCAAAGCACAACACTGGCAGTAGTCAAATTGAACAAAACCAGCGTCAAAAGGAACTTCCAGAATCCAGCGACAGTTGGTACTAGTCCAACAAGACCATACACAATTCCGCCGAAGATCAAAGGCGGCACCAAGCGCAGTGGCAGAATGTCGAACAGGATCTGTGGTAAGATCAACCAGTCGCCTCTGAGACTATGATAAGGACTATTGTACGAACCTTCGAAGAGAAATATGTAAAGGAAGAATAGTACCCGTTTGCTCTATAGAATTGAAGAATTAATATACGACTTGAAACACAGAAAAATATAACACCAACCGTTCTCTCATGAATAATATGCGCTCATTGGCAAATAGACCAAGACTGGACAAACAAGAGAATCCAAACAGAGCCAATGTAAAGAAGAAGATACCTGAAAGCTAGGTAAGACATCGAAGAGGAATAATGATAGTGTGATGCTCACCGAGACGATTCTGGAAACCAGATATATCGTTACTGTAAAATGAAGATCATAGCTATGAGTAGCGTATACACAACGTCATTCTCCAATATTACGTACGTGACATTATGGTAGAAAAGGCCACAGATAACTGGATATCGCAAAGTATTATTAGAGTCTAACGACGTTAAAAATCCTGGCTGGCTTAAGAACGTACTGGCAAGTCCAATAGCAGCAGCATAGTGAGCCGCAAGCAACGCCGGATTACGGTACAGGTTTTTGAATGCTCTTCCACTCAAAATCTTGAATTGGGTCAACCAACTTGCCCTCTTCCTACCTCTCAACATGGACGTCTCCAGAATGACATCCGGCAGCTCATTATTAACGACTCCAGTCCCATTCGTTGTGCCATTGCCGTTATTATCTGATCTGACTACCTCCCGCCTCAGCTGGTCGCCATCAGCCTTGATGGCAGCTGCGATGCCGCTCGATGCATAAGCTTCCACAAGACTGCTTAGGGCCGGTGCTATCGGTGCATCCTGAGGTTGATTCTTCTTTGTAACTAAGTTGACAAGATCGCTATCCATGACAGCTTTCAACACTTGAGAGGTCTTGTGTTTGATATAATTTGCATTTGGAGGTAAGGATGAAGTGCCTTCGTTAGGTGGTTGCAAAGGTTGCAATGCGATTCTGTCGTCAGGAGTCCGAGAACTGATGGAGCGTATGGAAGTAGCGGCGCTATGTGGGACAATAGGGAAACCGCTTTCTGGATCATTGACATCATCGTTACCCATTGGCGAAGGAATGTCAACAGGAGTTGTAAGGTCCGAGTTTATCTGCGTTCCAGCGCTGGCATGCATAGTAAGATCGACTGTGTGCAGTTTTGATCAGCGACAAATTTGTGCAAAATTAAATTGGCCTACTCAAGAAATCTGCAATGTTAAAGCCAGGAGGGCACGGTTGGCCAATCGAATCGAAGTACTCCTGGCATTTTGCAAATTCGCCGGAATAAACAAGTTTCCCTGAAGCTAGTAATAGGAGTTGGTCGAACAGAGCGACGATGTTACTGCGAGGTTGATGGATCGTGAAAACTACTGTACGATTGTAATTTCGTGCTAGTGAAACCAAGCTCTCAACGACGTTAAATGCGTTGAAAGCATCAAGGCCGCTCGTTGGCTCATCCAAGAACAGTATGGAGGGAGATGTAACCAATTCACATGCAATGGAGACTCGTCGTTTTTCTCCGCCAGAAATGGTTCTTTGTCCTAGAATCGAGGTTATTAAACTAAAATATGGAGATAATGGGCCGACATACCACTCTTTCCTATTCTCATATCCTTGATCCCCAAGATACCAAGTTCGCTCATGGTTTCCAAGGTGCGGTATTTCTTCGCTTCGATGCTCATCTCCCTCGGCAAACGCAACAAAGCACTATACAAGATTGTCTCGTATACAGTCAAAGTGCTCATCAACGTGTCTTCTTGATCAACAAAGCCAATGACGTTCTTGAACTCTGCATCACTGACTTCTCTTCCGTTAACCAACGTCACGCCAGAAACTTCACCCTGCTTGTTCTTCCGTGCCAATAAGTCAAGGAAAGTGGATTTTCCTGCTCCAGAAGCGCCCATAATTGCCATAACTTGTCCAGGTTTCACACATCCAGAAATGTTGTCAAGAATCGTTCGGTTTCCCAAGGTGTATGTAATACCGGAGAAATAAAGAGATGCAGGTACATGGTCCATCATGAGCTTGGTCGCTTCGTTTTCTGGGAGACGGATTTGAGAGAAGTCCCCGCCAGCATTGGTTCTTCCAGAATACCATAACACCAGAGATGACAGTAGAACAAATAAGAATGCACCGGCTACACTAAGCGCGATTTTCTGTGTATTGTCTGGTTTAGGAGGTTGCTACAATTTTGGTTAGATGACAATTCCCTGTCCCAGATGAGAGGAACTACTTACGATATAACCAGGAACCTGTGAGTAATGTAGACACTCTCCGCCTTCACATTGGAGAGTAATGTAAGCATCTCCGAACATTTGGTCAATCAACTCATTCATGGCAGGCTCTTCAAATTTACAGCCTTGATTGCTCTTGCAACTAAAGGTCGCAGGGCCTTTGATTTCGTCCTTCAGAAAGTCCGTGATATCTGGCCGCAACATTTAACGGGTGTTGATATTCAGATCAGGTTATTACTTACCGACACTTCCGTTTTCTCCACAGATGAAGCGACCTGGAATGCAGCTGCACTTAATCTTCTCGCAAGCATAAGTAGTGATGTTGGTGCCGTACACTGGACTCGTGGTGGAGGATTCGCACTCATCCAATGCACAGTAGAAGGATTCAACCTGAGCGACCCAAAACTGGAAAGCACAGGTTTTCTCCGGGCGGTCGCAGCTGAAGGTAACCTGCGGAGGGCGCCCAGGAAGCATGTCAAGAATCTTTCGGTCTGCTTGCTTCGTTAGACATGATATTGACAGACAAATGGACTTTGCGCACTGGTTACGTCGCACATCTGGTGGTTGTTGAACACAGTATCACCTCCTTTGTAACATGTCATGTTGGCCACCTCCTCTCCTCCGTTTACGACCCCTCCAGCCAGTGGAAACCCGATACAGGCATCGTCGGTCTGGCAAACTAGTAATTAGGTCAATATCAAGGATTATATGAGCCTTCGAATGAAACTCACCATTGCAGTTGATTCCGCCCCAACCATCTTTACATTGGCATTGCTGCTCATTGTCTGGACGCGGTAGACGGTGTTCTCCGTCTGCCAGAGAACCACATTCTGTTCAAATCCAGTCAGGAGCCTCGTCCTATGTGTAAATGATGATAAACATACGAGGCATTAAACAGTCTATGCCAGCCCATCCCGGAGGGCATTTACATTGCCCATCGTACTCGTCGCACTTTGCAAATTGCCCACAGCTGAAAGCCGGTAGCATGCAATTGAAGCATGGCGGGCATCTCGCTGTGTAATTAGGTTAGTCTACGAAAGCATACAAGTTTCTTGAGCTTACAAGGCGGAGCCATATCAGCAAGAACATTCTGAGGAAATTGTTAGATCTTCTCAGGTTCAAGTGAAATAGTATCACACCTGTGAGGCGTAAATTGTACGATTTGAAGGCGTCTCCCTGTATGACGTGCGGTTCAACGACGCTACTGAGAGAGGGTTGATTAAGAGAAGTAGTAGTGATATAGGCAGTATTTTCAATGAAATAGAAGATAATATCCCTCGGGAATGAGCAGACATGGCTGCTAGACAACCAAGATGGGAGTATATAGGCAAACTGGGGAAAGTTATGAGCTCGGACTGTTTGCCGATAGTTTACCCCGGTGGCGTGGCCGTGTCAACAACGTGATGACGGCGCACTGTTCATTATCATCATTATTAGTGGCGACGACGAAGACAATTTCTTTTCTCTTTATTTGATACTTACTTGTGGCAATGAGCTTCGCCTTGGATGCCTTGATATGCATGACAGGATGGGCACACGTTATTCTAGCCCCGTATACAAAAGTCGAGGAGAGCTTCAACCTGCACGCAATTCACGACGTGCTCATGTACGGTGTCGGGCCCGACAATATCCATAAAGTGCGCTCTCGAAATCCCTACGGAATGGAATTGCCAAGACTTATGCGTTGAGTGAACGAAGTACGACCATGTTATATTCCCTGGCGCAGTTCCTCGGACATTTATTGGGAGCATAGCGCTTGCTTGGATTTCTTCGCCCGTTATTCGGCTGGCTGCATGGGGGGGTTATTTGAATACTAAATTTGACCTTCAGTTACTAGGTGTGTTTGAAACACCCTTTGTCCTGGGCCCCTTGACGTTTTACCTTTGAGCAGTTCGTTTGACTTTGGCAACCTTAAATGCCTTAACTTTAAGTCTCATTAGACGGGGAGCAGCGCGACGCTTTGGACGACTTACCGGCCTGTTCTTTGGCTTGTTCACATGTAGCCAGTTCCATTATTTATTTTGGATGGGAAGGACCATTCCAAACATGTACGCTACGATACCTGGTAAGTGAAATATTTGCGCATAGATGCCCCCATATTTGTCCTCATTTGATTACTAGTGAACATTGCAACATACCTTCTAATAGACCGAGCACCGAATGCTGTGAAGATGACGCAAAAAAATATCGTTTTTGCCATTTCTTTGTTGACACTAGCAACCGTCATTTTTCGAGCGGAAGTGGCTGCTCTTCTTGCTCCTTTATGCATACAATTATTATATACTCGTCAGATATCTTTTGCGAGGCTTCTTCTGGTGGGATTAATCTCAAGTCTCGTCTCTGTTGGTACGTCCATGCGAATTTTGACGTTCTGTTATGGATAATAAAGCACCTTTCAAGCTTGTACTGTATCCGTCGATTCCTACTTCTGGAATCAATTTCCTCTTTGGCCGGAATTCTCTGCGATTTATTTCAACGTTCTGGAAGGGAAGAGTGCAGAATGGGGTGTATGTTGACTCTCTGATCCTCTGAGAGCTTCGATGATCACTCAACCTTTTTCGCAGGTATCTCCTCCAAGAACGTATTTCACCTCGTACTTGCCTAAGCTTCTTCTCGGATCTCTGCCTTTGTCTATCATCGGAATTGTCGTTGATCCTAGGATTCGTTCTCTTCTATTACCCGCTCTAAGTTTTGTCGGCTTGATGAGCAAATTGGGACACAAGGAATGGCGTTTTATAGTCTATGTGGTTCCTATATTCAATGTCGCAGCGGCGAGAGTCGCCACCTTGATGTAAGGATCTCAACGATTCTTCTTTTAAGTGCTCGTTCTCATCTTTGTGTAGGGTTTCACGCAGGAAAGGTTCCCTCGTGGGCCGTTTGCTTTTCTTGGCCGTGCCGGGAACAATTGCTGCGAATCTGTTCGCTACTCTACTGTTAACCAAGGCCTCCATAGGAAATTATCCGGGAGGAGATGCATTGACTGCTTTCCACGAGATTTACTCCATCAATTCCCCAGCCCCACCTCATGTCCACATCTCGAATCTAGCTGCTCAAACAGGCGCATCTCTTTTCTTGCAGTTGAACGCTCCGCCTCAATACCAAATTCACGAAAGGACTACCTCGTGGATTTACAATAAAACTGAGAAACTTTCCACTGCCTCTCTGTCATCCTCCACCTCGCCGTTCACACATCTCATTTCAGAGATTTCTCCAGATGAGGATTTTACGTTGGAGAAGAGCTGGAGGACGGTGAAAGTTATTCAAGGATTTGATAGATGGACTCTTGACAAGGATCTACTCAAACCTGCGAGATACCTTTCTGGAAACTTGAATTTGGACCTGTTGAAAAGGTTTGTTGGGATCTTAAAAATGGCGAAGAGCGAAAAACTTTGGATTCTCGAAAGGAAGGACTGATGTATATAATCTATACGAATAAAAAGTGCTCAAAGCACTTACTACGTATTTGTGTTATCATACCCAAATTCGTTGAGGTGAACGAGCTCGCAAAGTGCTTGTATGAAACTCCGGCAGCGATGGGAATGGGACACAATCTTCTATCAATTTGAGAAAACTGTGGAAGGTGACTACCGCTATTCTTCTTGTCCAAGAATATCTTCAATTTTCAGACACAATGCTATATTATAGGGAACATATAACTATTTATCAGTCACTGCAAACTTGATATGGAATATGTTGGTAGATGTCAATTTTAAATGGTTATGCTAACTACTATGCCTCTCCTGCGTTATCCGTGTCATCCTCGTACTCGGTAAATTGAGCACGAAAAAGCTCATTTCTTCGCATAATCACCAGAGGGTATATAGCACATGAGATGATTAGCTTGTCGGGTTGGCCGCTTCCACCATACACACTATATCATTATACCGCACGATCATTAACTCCGTTCTCGCCATATTTGCTTCAAGGAATTGAAGCCCTAACAAAGGGTAAAGTCGAGTACTTTGATGGGGATACCTAGATTCTTTCGCCATGCTACCAAATGGTTGATCAAGCCTTAGAGGACAGTGGAAAATGGTGGATAGTTCAGACAAAGTGAATGGCGGCTCCTTCATGGACGCATACAAAGAAAATCGATCCTCTGGTGGTTTTGCGGAGCTGGCATCCTGGAAAGTAAAGTTATTTCGCCTCAATTCGATGTAGAGGCGTATTGGAGGATATATGCGGAAGTATGATGTGAAATATAATGGGATATGCTGACAGAAATACAGCAGTCTTCAGCTGGGTCTATCGATTCAAGGAACATTGCAGCTGACCATGGATTGTTGAGAATGGTAACATATCAGCGACATAATTCGTTGTTTCTGGGCTTGATTAATGTAATAAGTTTGTCAAGGATGCATGTGGTGGTTGATTAGGAAGACTGAAGTACTGAAGTAGTAAGCATTTTCGTTTCGGCAGAGTCTCAATATCTGATTTTGGGCGCCTTCTGGCGTAGCATCTCTGTGGAGCCTCAACAATTGGTCGATAGGTATTTACATCACTGTAAAAAAGAGGCTACTACGAGCACCATGTAGGATCTGTACGTCAGGACCAACTCCAAAGACCAGCAAGTACAAAGATTTATACTCGACATAGATCAAGCCTTGCTGAAAGTCGGGGCGTCGGCCTCATCGTCATCATCATCATCATCGTCGTCGTCGTCTTCATCATCATCGTCATCATCATCCTGTTCGTCTTCGAAATCATCGAATGGTGAGTTGATTGTGGCAGGCATGGGCCTTGGTGCAGGGGTGCACGAAAACTCAAGCTTTTCCGGGGTCCCACTGCCACATATATACTCTCGATAATCTTCAGGCCGTTTCCGGTAGTCCACATACCACATCACCTTCAAGCCTGTGAATACGTATTCGGGTTCTAGCTCGAGAAACAAAAGATCACAAGAGTAGTTCTGCAACAGGGTGAGGTCCAAGACCTTTATCGGTACACCAATATCACGACGCCAGCAAAAGAAATCGACGAGCCTGCGGAACATGGTCACCTCGTACTCAGTGTAATCAGAAGTATCCGGATCGTCCCGTTCGTAAGGTTCGAAACCAGCCACATTCTCTATGCCATGTTTGTTCGAATACAGTTCAAGTGTATGAAGGGCTGGGAAAACTATTTTTACGCCCATTTGGTGCAATTGTGCAACACCGTCAAGAAGATCATCCAAGGTATGTATGCCAGCGGTGAGCACTTCCAAAGCGTCGAGTTTGGAAAGGTGATGAAGTAGATTGAATCCGGGTGAGCATTGAAGATGGAGAAAAATTGTCGCTTCGAGGTGCGTAAGGTTGCTTAAGAGACTCTGCGGTTGTAGGAATGCGCTAAAAATGTGCTCCATGTCGATCAACGCAAATGG